>ERZ1026864.312-NODE-312-length-31831-cov-5.168807_pt1 | contig 31831 bp, 30 predicted proteins | sample MGYA00380162_ERZ1026864 | MGnify/ENA primary metagenome ERZ1026864 (study PRJEB33269, sample SAMEA4719798) | human gut metagenome | biome: human-associated habitat; feature: organic feature; material: feces | place: Cameroon | collected 2013-10 ... | reverse complement strand
AGAAGCGCCGCCCCGGCGGTGAATACGGCACGGCCAAGTGGGGGGCGGCGGAGACAATGAACCAGAAGTACGCCGACAAGGACGGACCGAACGTGATCCTGACCCAGCACGTTTCCATCGGCATGGACGGCTATAAGCACCAGCGGAATCTAAACGTTCTCGTGGTGGGTGGTAGTGGCTCCGGCAAGACGCGGTACTTCTGCAAGCCCGGCCTGATGGATGCCAACTGCTCCTATCTGGTGGTCGACCCCAAGGGGGAAATGCTGCGCTCCACCGGCTATTTCCTGAAAAGCCAGGGCTATGATATTAAGGTGTTTGACCTGATACATCCTCGCCAGTCGGATGGCTATAACCCGTTTCGCTATATCCGTGAGGAGCCGGACGTATTGAAGCTGATGGACAATCTGGTGAAAAATACCACGCCGCCCAAAGGGGCGTCCAACGACCCCTTTTGGGAGAAGGCGGAAATCGCGCTGGATTCCGCCCTGATGCTGTACCTGCTCAGTGAAGCGCCAAAGGAGGAACAGACCTTTGAAATGCTCATGTTTATGCTGGAGTGTGCGCGGGTGATGGAGGAGGATGACCAGTACCCAACCCCACTGGATTTGCTGTTTCAATCGCTGGAGGAACGAGACCCAACCCATGTAGCGGTGCGAGAATATAAGGTTTACAAACAGGCGGCGGGCAAAACCGCTAAGAGCATTCTTGTAACCGCCTCTGTGCGGCTGTCGGCGTTTATCTTCCCTCAGTATACGAACATCATGCAGGAGGATGAGATGGACTTCGGCTCCTTGGGTGAGCGGAAACGGGCGATCTTCTGCATTACCCCTGTCAACGATGGCAGTATGAACTATCTGGTCAGTATGTTGTTTACCCAGTGCTTTCAGGAGTTGTACTTGCGGGCGGACGAGCGGTATGACGGGCGGCTGCCGGTGCCGGTGCGTGTGATACAAGACGAGTGGGCCAATGTTCCCCAACCGGACAGCTATCCCAAGGTGCTGGCTACCTGCCGCAGCTATAACATCGGCATCGATATCATCGTCCAGAATATCCAGAGCATCAAGGCCCGCTATCGGGATGAATACCAGAGCATTATTGGCAACTGCGATACGCTACTGTTTTTGGGCGGCGGCAACGAGCCGGAATCGCTGGAGTTCATGTCGAAGCTGCTGGGCAAGGAGACTATCAGCATCCGGACGCGGGGCCAGACACGGGGGCGAAGCGGTTCCAGCTCCATCAACTATCAGTTGACGGGCCGTGAGCTGATGACGCCGGACGAGATACGCCGTATGCCCACGCGGGACGCGCTGCTGCTGCTCCGCGGCGAAAGTCCTGTGCGCGACAGAAAGTACAACATCAAGAAGCACCCCAATTACCGCTATACGCAGGATGGCGGCGCAAAGCCCTATATCCACAATCCGCCATCTGTACCCGATTACGCATTGACAGATTTGCCCTATGTGTTCCGCACATTGGACGACTATACATTTTTGGAGGACGAACATGAAATTGAAGAAACCTAACACCATTGTAAGAGCCGTGTGTGCAGGCGCGGGGCTCACTCTTTGCTGCCTTGTGCCGGTCTACGCCACCGGCGGTGATCCGCTGACCATCGTCAACAATCTGTCTGATTTTATTTTCTCCATTATCAAGGCCATCGGCATCATTATTCTCGGCTGGGGCATCGTGCAGGTGGGCATGAGCATCCAAAGCCACGACGCCAGCCAGCGGACGCAGGGCTTGCTGTGCCTGTTCGGCGGCCTGCTTATCGCCTTTGCCAAGGAGATCCTGACGCTGATCGGCGCAGTGTAAGGTATGGACAACAACTGGATCATTGACAATCTCAACTATGCCTTTGGTGTATGGAATGACAAGCTGACGGAGATGTGGTCGCTGCTGACCCAATCGCCCCAGGCATTTAAGGGCGGCACCATCTGGCAGACGATCCGGACCGTCAACGGAGCCATGCAGGGCATCGGCTACGGACTACTGGTGCTGTTTCTGGCCATCGGTATCTTCCGCAGCAGCGCCAGCTTTCGGGACTTCCAGCGGCCTGAACACGTTCTGCGGCACTTTATCTACTTTGTCATGGCGAAGCTGGCTGTTACCTACGGCATCGACCTGATGGTGGACATCTTTGCGGTCTGCGCCGGTATCATCTCCACCGCTGCCGGCAGTGTGGGCGGTATCGACGGTGCAGCCGTGTCACTGCCTTCGGAGATAGCGTCGGCCATCGAGAACGTGGGTTTTCTTGCCGGTATTCCGCTGTGGCTGGTAACGTTGCTGGGCTGTCTGGTCATTACGGTGCTGGCGTTTTTGATGATCCTCACCGTGTATGGCCGCTTTTTTAAGCTCTATTTATATGCCGCGCTGTCGCCGGTGGCGTTGGCGTCCTTTGCGGGAGAAGGCACGTCCCAGATGGGGCGTGCCTTTCTCAAAAGCTACATGGGCGTATGCCTGGAGGGCGCGGTGATCGTGCTGGCCTGTATCGTATTCTCGGCTTTTGCCGTCAGCGATACGGTGGTGCTGGGCGGCGGCTCGGTGGTTACGCAGGTGTGGGGCTATCTGGGCGAGGTCATCTTCAATATGCTGGTGCTGGTGGGCTTGGTGAAGGGTGCCGACCGTGTGGTGCGGGAGATGTTTGGGATGTAAGGAGGAAACACATGGAAATCAAAATCAACAAAGAAATACGCAGCTACAAGGAAACTGTCTACTTTGGCCTGACAGCGCGGCAGCTCATTTGTTCGCTGCTGGCCGTGGGTACGGCGGTGGGGCTGTACTTTGCCTTGCGGGGCGTATTAGACCGCGAGACGCTGAGCTGGCTGTGCATCGTGGGCGCTGCGCCTATGGCGGCGGCAGGCTTCTTCCGCTACAATGGCCTGACGCTGGAGCAATTCCTGTGGGCATGGTGTAAGACCAACTTTCTGCTGGCCGGTCGGCGGCTGTGGCACAGCGAGAATTACCTATACGATCTTTGGGAGAAGGAGGACAAGAAGTGAAAAAACTATTCAAGGGTCGCAGCACGGAACGGGACGCCTTTCACATCCCACGCAGTGTGCAGCAGTCCATCCCCATCAAGCGCATCTATAAGGACGGCGTTTTTCAGGTAAGCGGCAGGTTTTCCAAGACCTGGCGCTTTTTTGACATCAATTACGCCGTGGCCTCGCCGGAAAAGCAAATGGAGCTGTTTTTGAGCTACTGCGGCGTCCTCAACAGCCTACCCATCGACGCGGGCATCAAACTGACGCTGGTGAACCGCCAGCTTAACCGGCAGGAGTTTAGCCGAAACCTCCTGATGGCCTACCAACAGGATGGCCGCGACTATATGCGCCGCGAGTACAACGGCATTCTGCTGGACAAGGCCAGCGGCAGCAACAATCTGGTGCAGGAGAAGTACATCACCGTGTCCGTGGCCAAGCGCAGCATCGAGGAGGCCCGCACCTTCTTCGCCCGCGTGGGAACCGACCTGACCGCTGGCCTCGGCCGCATGGATTCCGGTATACGGGAAATCACCCTCAATGAGCGTCTGCGCCTGTTCCATGACTTCTTCCGCGTGGGGCAGGAATCGGCCTTCGCCTTCGACCTGCAAACCGCCCAGCGGCGCGGCCACGACTTCCGCGACGCCATCGCGCCGGAGACGCTGCAATTCTTCCATGACCACTACGCCGTGGACGAGCGCGTAGGCCGCACCCTGTTCCTGCGGGAGTACGCCAGCTTCATCAAGGACACTATGATTACCGAGCTGATGGACTACCCCCGGAACATGATGCTGTCCATCGACATTGTGCCGGTGGCCACTGATGAGGCTGTGTCGGAGATGCACCGGCGCATCATGGCGGTGGAGAGCGATATCACCCGCTGGCAGCAGCGGCAGAACCACCACAACAATTTCTCCGCCAATATCCCCTACGATCTGGAGCAAATGCGGAAGGAGACGCGGGAGTTCTTAGACGACCTGACCGCCCGCGACCAGCGGATGATGTACGCGCTGGTGACGTTGACCCATCTTGCCGACAACGAGGAGCAGTTGGAGCAGGACACGGAGGCACTGTTCGCTATTGGCCGCTCCCACGGCTGCCAGTTTGCCACTATAAAGCACCAGCAGGAGGACGCACTGAATACGGTGCTGCCCTACGGCCTGCGGTGTATCGACGCTATGCGGACGCTGACCACGGAGAGTACCGCTGTGCTGTTGCCCTTTAAGACGCAGGAGATTATGGACACCGGCGGCCTGTACTACGGTGTCAACGCCGTGTCCCGCAACCTTATCATCTGCAACCGCGACGCGATGCTCAACGGCCACGGCTTGTATACGGGCGTGTCCGGCAGCGGCAAGTCCATGATGGCAAAGCAGGAGATCGGCTTTGTGGCACTGAACACCGACCACGATATTATTGTGGTAGACCCCGAGCGGGAGTATGGCCCGCTGATCCGCGCCTTGGGCGGCGAGGTCATCACCATCTCCGCCTCCAACGGCAGCTATGTCAACGCGCTGGACATCTCCAAGGAGTACGGCGACGGGCGCAATCCGCTGGTGCTGAAAAGCGAATTCATCATGTCTCTGTGTGAACAGCTTATGGGCGCGGGCGAGATCGGCGCAAAGGAGAAGTCCATTATCGACCGCTGCACTGCCAACATCTACCGCAAGTACATTCGCAAATACGAGGGAGACCCACCCACGCTGAAAGATCTCTATGACGACCTCATGCGGCAGAAGGAGCCTGTCGCCCATGAGATTGCGCTGGCACTGGAGCTGTTCACTACCGGTAGCCTGAACGTGTTTGCCCACCAGACCAATATCGATACCCGCAACCGTATCATCTGCTACGACATTCAGGACTTGGGCGAAAACCTCAAGCCCATCGGTCTGCTGGTGATGCTGGACAGCATCCTCAACCGCGTCATTCGCAACCGGCAGCAGGGACGGTACACCCACGTCTATATCGACGAGATCTATCTGTTCTTTGCCAGCCCCGGCGTGGGCGGCAAGAGTGCCATCAACAACTATTCCAGTGAATTTCTTTACAAATGCTGGAAGCGATTCCGTAAATACTACGCCACCCTCACCGGTATTACGCAGAACGTGGAGGAGTGCTTACTATCCGACACGGCGCGGCTGATGTTCGCCAACAGCGAATTTTTGGTACTGCTGAATCAGGCACCTACTGACCGTGCAGAACTGGCCAAGCTGTTGGATGCCAGCGATGCGCAGATGGATTATGTCAGCGACGCACCGGCAGGCCACGGGCTTATCAAGGTGGGCTCCTGCCTCGTGCCGTTCATCAATGAGCTGCCCCGCGATACGGAGTTGTACCGCCTGATGACCACTAAGCCGGGGGAGCAGAATGCGTGACGTTAAGACCCGCGCCGCCATGGAACAGCCGAAAACGAGGCAGAAAGACGCCATACCCCGCACGGCGGTGCGTATCCTGCAGCGGCACTATGCCCAGCAGAAGCAGGAACGGCAGACCCAGCACCAGCGTCAACCGGTGGAATACGCCACGGAGCAAGTACAGCAGGGGACGGTGGAGGGCACCCGTCTGACCTTCCGCGCCACGCGGCAGCTCCAGCGGAAGTACGTTCTGCACAAATACCGTGCGCAGAAGGTGCGGCAGCGGCAGGAGACAACGGCGGCGCAGGTACGGCAGCGGGATGTGTGGCGGTCAACGGAGCAGACCACCGCAGCGCAGCACACTGCCACAGTGCCGCGCCAACCGATGCAAAAACAGCCTGCGACTGCTATGACCGCCGCTCAGCAGCGGGCGAAGCAGCAAACCCAACGCGCCGCCCAGCGGCGGATGCTCCAGCAGACGAAAGCCGCCGCCCGCAAAGCGGGGCAGCGGCTGGAGCAGATGGCACGGGCGGTAGGCAAGGTCGTCCGCGCCGGTGTTGAGGCGATAGCCGCAGCGGGCGGCGGTGTGGTGCTGTTCCTGCTGCTGGCCTTGCCGGTAATCGCGGTTGCGGCGGCCCTGTCACCGGCTGGTGTTCTCGCGGACAGTCACACCATGGAGCCCACCGGCGAGGCTATGGAGGTGTGGGAGCGCCTGCCGGACGATCTCTCCATGGAACGGCGCATGGTCGTCACTTACGCGCTGGCACTGGTGGACAAGGTGGACTACTTTTGGGGCGGCAAATCGCTGGTATTGGGCTGGGACGACCGCTGGGGCGAACTGACGGAGGTCACAGCCGAGGGCAGCGACAGCACCGGCACGGAGCAGCCCTATGGCCTTGACTGTTCCGGCTTCGTGGAATGGGCATTTTACAACGCTAGCGGCGGCACGTATGTGATCGGGCAGGGTGGCGGTGCAGCAGAGCAGCACGCCAACTGCGTGGACATAGAGTGGGACGAAGTGCAGCCGGGGGACTTGCTGTTCTATCCAGAGGATGAACACGTCGGCATCGTCGTAGGCCGCGACTGGCTGGGTCGCCTGCTGGTGGTGCATTGTGCCGCAGGTACGGACGGTGTGGCGATCTCACACCGAACTGGTTTTGAGACTGCGGCAAGACCCATGTGGTATGGGGAAGAATAGAGGGCAGAGGAAGACATAGCGGCACAAAAAGGATGCTGTAAAGTCGACAGGTCGTTGCCTCCGCAGCAAAAACTATTCAGAGGTGTCAATAAATAGCAAGTGCTCGGCATCAGCCGAGCGCTTGCTATAGTTTGCGAAAGACATGCTTTACTCTGCTATCTGGGTGGTGGAAGGATTATTTGTTGCCTGGACAGAAGATGTCGTGTAACTACGGGTACTGGAACCCCCATCCTTGGCAGCATAAACGTCTACATGGGCGTAGTAGTAATAGCCAGAGACCCCTTGGAAAATAATAGGCGTATCGTAATAGTAGTACACATTGTGCTCCATCATGGCAGGGTAATCCTTGGAATCGAAGGTGCGCAGGAGATAAAAGTGTTCATTGTCTGTGGATTTATACACATAAATTTTAGTTGCTCCGATGTCATCCATTAACCCAGTACCATCAACCTCGACCGTTATTGCAATTTTGCTGCCTTTTTCTGCCGTGCATGCAGCCCGATAGCTATCTAAGTGTGCACTTGCTCGTGTCGCTGCATACGCTGTAATTACTAATCCTAGTATCATGCATAGTGCCAAGATGCTCGATGTAAAGGTTTTCTTGTGAAACTTCATCATAGTTACCCCCTGTATATCGATTTAATGATATCCTCGATCTCTGCTTGCGTTACGCTACCCATTATGCGGCATCCAAAGTCACCGTTGTTCCACACGGCTTTTTCCATATCAGACTCTCCGTCGTAGAAAATGTAGTGTTCAACGCTATGGACAAACAGGCTTAGCACATCCTTCTGATCCTTTTCAATCAAGGGCGCATAGTTGTCTGGCTCTTGCCAGTATGTTAACGATAAGCATCCGGTATCGGCGGTGTAGAACACTCTGAAACTTATTCCTATTGTAGTCCGTTTGGCTTCACAAAGCTGCAATGAGAATCTCTCGGGAAGCCATGTGGGGAGGACATATCCCTTAATGTTCAAATCGGCCAGCATTTCCTCTGGCGTTTCATAGACCCGGGTTTCCCCCACAGCAAGATCATTTTTCCCCATTGATATCTGTTCAGAAGAATCATTTCCTATCCGAAGCACAGACGCCGTCCACTCGGCCAACGTTCGGAAAAGATTGAAGCCGGAGGCCTGTACCGTAAATAGAGACAACACTACGACGAGTGTAGCGGCCAGGATGAACAGTTTTTTGAACGGTTTGCGGGAAGGTGTCGCAGAAAGATTTCTTCTTTTCGCTGCGGCAGGTGCAGCAGTTTCCTCAGACTCCAGGAGTTGCGGGTTTTTCTCACAAAAACGTAAATAACTCCTCTGCACCTGAGTATCTGTTACTGTCATCTCCGGGTCATGATTTTGCAATTCATCAACGACATCTATCAGTTCTGCAGACAGATCATCATATTCAGCATTTTCAAGCATGAGTTCCGCCCAGCGATCACGGATGTTTTCCCTCCAATGCCCCTCAGATTGCTTCAAAGAGCCCTGCCTGCCGCCGTTGGGCGCTCTTTCCGCTTCGGACATCCCAACACCTCCTCGCTTTCATATTTGAGCAGCTTCCTATTATGTAACGACTTTTTTTCTGTTTTTTCTTCAAAATCTCTCCACTTCTCGTAGCTGCTTCTCGCCCGAATCAATCGCATACGACTTGCAGCCTCTGAAATGCCGAGAATATGGCCAATCTCTCGGTGACTTAACTGTGCTTCATAGTACATACATAGAAGGTCTTTTTCCTCTTCTGACAACTGGCGGGGAAGCGAGTCCCGAAATGATATTTCACAGTCGGACTCCGTTATCGCAGACCACTCGGTTAATGGTTGTTCCACCTGATGCCACTTTCGCTGTAACTCTGTTGCGATCTTGTTCCGCAGCGTGATCACCAGCCAGCCCATCAGATTTTCATGTTCTGCTACCTTAGGATCGTCCCGGCGCTCCAACAGTGTTTGAAATGTCTCTTGTACCATGTCGCCTGCAAAAGTTCTTCCCAGTCCGGAGGCGCAGGCAATTCGAAACAGAGTTGGATACGCAGTTTCGTACAATTCCTGGATTTTTGCATTCCCCAATCCCACAAAGACCTCTCCTTTATTTCACTTCAAAAACCGACATTTATCCGCATAACCGTAGCACAGCACAGTGCATAGTTTGCGTGGTGTCCGCTTCCTCGTTGCAGATATATTATACAAGTTTACAGGAAAAGTCAACAAAACAACGCAGCATATGACTGTAAAATCTGTTTGATTAGTAGATTTTCTCCTTTTGGGTGTGCCAGTATTCGACAATTTGTGACATGATGCGGTTCTTGCCAAATGAGAGGTTAGAGGAAACTGCCGGGTTATATCCCGTGCTATGCAAAGGAGTGTCGCCCCGTGATGCACCGCGATTTTGAGAGACTGCATTCAGATGCTTATGCGCTGCTTCGAGCTCTTGGCATAAGAGCAGATCATACACAATTCTTCTATACGGCCTATGCCATCGCGCTTGTAGCTGACCAACCGTTACGCAGTGTCCTTTTCACACCACTGGTTCGGATACCTGTTGCCAGACTCTATGATGTCTCTATTACTGATGTACGAGATGCGCTTCACTGTACGGCGGAAGAAATATCCTGTGCGGGTACGCTTTTATTTGCCGATATTTTTTCGCGTAGGACAAACCCGTCTGCTGTACAGCTCGTCTTGGGGCTTGCAGCCTACATAAATAAGGAATATCGCGCATGAACAATGACGCTGAGGCATCGTTCTGGAGGTTGCCAGACGGGATGGCTTGGGTATCAATCTCAGTATGCAGCAGATGTAAACATACGAGTAACGCATAGCATTTTGCCTTTCCGTGCGCCGCCTGCTACAATACTCAAAAACGACCGGGAGGCGTAGCGCATCATGCGGAAGAAATTGGAGATCACGGAGAAGGAATTGGTGCGGTTTACGGGGTATCTGCGGCGGGAGGAGCGGGAAGCATCTACCGTTGAAGCCTACCTGAGAGCGGCAAGAAGGTTCGCTGCGTGGCTGGATGGCCGCGCAGTGACGAAGGAACTGGCGGCGGCGTGGAAGGCGCAGCTGCTGGAGCAGGGTTACCGTCCCGTCAGCGTCAACGCCATGCTGGCGGCGGTAAACAAGCTGCTCGTCTGCATGGGGCGGGAGGACTGCAAGGTGCGGTACCTCAAGCTCCAGCGGCAGATGTTCCGCAAATCAGAGCGGGAGCTGACCCGCGCCGAATACCAGCGGCTGCTGGACGCTGCGCAGGCACGGGGCGATGTGCGGCTGCTGCTCTTGTTGGAAACTCTCTGTGCTACGGGTATCCGTGTCAGCGAGCTGCAATACATCACCGTGGAGGCGGCGTACAGCAGCGTGGTGGAAATCGCCCTGAAGGGCAAAATTAGAACCATTCTGCTGCCCACAAAGCTGTGCCGCAAGCTGCTGAAATACGCCAAAAAGTGCGGCATCGTCCACGGGCAGATATTCCTGACGAAAAACGGAAACGGGCTGTCCCGGAAATTTATCTGGGCGGAGATGAAAAAGCTATGTGAGGCGGCGAAGGTGGCGCGGAGCAAGGCGTTTCCCCACAACCTGCGGGGGCTGTTCGCCCGGACGTTCTACGCCGCCTGCCGGGACGTGGTGCGTCTGGCGGATGTGCTGGGACACAGCAGTATCGAGACAACCCGCATCTACCTGCTGTCCACGGCAAAAGAAAGTGCCCGCCAGCTGGACAGGCTTGGCCTGCTCAGCGGGTGGGCATAATTATTATTTCGTGCAACTTGTTGGAAACCGTGAAATGAAACCGCCCCACAGCAAAGGCTGCGAGGCGCAAATGGATATAACTGGAAAAGCCGATTCAAAACACAACGAATCGGCTCTGCATAATTGTGTGAAATGGTTGCGTTTGCTTGACGTTAGCTACTAAATGTGGTACACTACCACTGTGATTTTGACGAAACACTGGACATTTCTGACAGTAGCTCGTCAGATTAATAATTATGTCTTGAACGGAGCGACTATGGCACGGAGAAGAGCGAACAGCGCAAAGATAGACCCGGCACTTTTCCATCGCAGCGCGTCGTCCGTGACGCTGACGGAGGATGTGATCACGGCCTATGTGTCCATCCTGCGTGCAGAAGGCCGTACCGGGTCAAGCTTGCATCTCTGCGAGACTGTCCTGCGGCAATTCCTCGCTTTTTTACCGGACGGTGTCCTTGCAAGGGACTCATTATCCGTCTGGCGTGAGCAGCTGCTGACCGAGGGGGTTGCCATCCGAACGGTGAATTGCAGAGTCTCCACTGTGAGTGCGCTGTTAGAAGCGATGGATTGCCGGGAGTTTCAGGTAGACTGCCAGCTTCGCCCTCCCCAGTTCGAAGCCCCGGAGTTGACGCGACAGGAGTACCTGCGGATGCTGCAAACCGCCAAGCTCTTGGAGGATCGGCGGGGGTATGTGCTGGCGAAGCTTTTTGCTACCACGGGATTGTCCGTGTCTGATCTGCCGCTGGTGACGGTGGAGGCCGCAGAGGCCGGTCGGCTGGTGAAAGGCCGGGAGATCGTCCGATTTTCGGAGGGTCTGCAAACCGACCTGCTGGCGTACGCCAAGCAAAACGGACGTCTGACCGGTACGATTTTTACACAGAAGAACGGCTCACCGCTGATGCGAACGCAGGTGGGCGTGTATATCCAAAAGTTGGGGCAGGACGCACGGATACCCGTCGAGAAAGCCAATGTCCGCGCACTGCGCCAGCTGCACAAGACCGCCGTGGCGGCCATAGAAGCCAACTTCGACCTCCTCGTTCAGCAGGCCTACGAACGCCAGCTGGAGATGGAGGAGGTCAGCGCAGGGTGGTAAATCAAATCAGTAAGGGATCTCACTATGACTTTAGCAAAAGATAAGCAGCATTTTGATTTGAAGCGCGTGTTTGCACTGTGTTTTGCCGTGTACGCGGTGCTTATCATCGCGTTTTACTTTCTGGCAGGCGACCAGCTGCATTTCCGCCGTTCCCGCGGCGAGGTGACCATGCCCGCCGCTGAGGCGGGGACGATAGAACTGGTGCAGGGGACGTATGTACAGCAGACGTTCACCGCAAAGATCCAGCGATTGGAAAGCGTGTCCGTCCAGTGGGGCACGTACTATCGTACCAACGCCGGCACGGTGACCATGGCCCTGTACAGCGGCGCGGAGCTGCTGGGGCAGCAGACCTTTGACGCGGCGGCAATCACCGAGGGCGGCGTGACCACACTGGCCTTTGATACGCCCCTGGAGGGACTGGTGAATGTGCCTCTGACGCTGCGGCTGTGGGCGGATTCCGCCCCCGGCAGCGCGGTGTCCCCCATGATGAACACCTCCGCACCGCAAACGGAGGGCTTTGCCCTCGACTTGAACGGCTCTGCCGCTGCGGGGACGCTCTGCTTCTCCGCCGGAGGCGAGGACTATATCTGGACGGGTCTGCACTACTGGGAATTCGCGGCGGCGTTCGGACTGCTGCTGGCGGCATACCTGTTCTGGTCATACAAACGTTGGCAGCAGGGAAAGCCCAGTACACTGGTGAAGGCTGTTGTTGCCGTGCAGAAGTACCGGTTTCTCATCAAGCAGCTGGTAGATCGTGATTTCAAGGCGAAGTACAAACGCTCGGTGCTGGGCGTGTTCTGGAGCTTTCTGAATCCGCTGCTGAACATGGCGGTGCAGTATGTGGTGTTCTCCAATCTGTTCCGCTTCGACATACCGTATTTCCCCGTATACCTGCTGTGCGGCAACGTGATTTTCACCTATTTCTCCGAGTCCTGCGGCATGGCGCTGACCTCCATCGTGGGCAACGCCAGCCTTATTACCAAGGTCTACGTGCCCAAGTATATCTACCCGTTGACCCGGATCATGTCCTCCCTCATCAATCTGCTGATCTCCATGATCCCGCTGATTGCCGTGGCACTGATCTCCGGGTTGCTGCCTGCACCGGCGTATATCCTGTCGCTGTATGCCTTCGTGTGTCTGGCACTGTTCTGCTTGGGGCTGGGCATGCTGCTGTCGGCGGCCATGGTGTTCTTCCGGGACATTCAGTTCCTGTGGGGCGTTCTGACCACCGTCTGGATGTACCTGACCCCTATTTTCTATCCGGTCTCCGCACTGCCGGAGGCAGCCCAGCGCATCGTGATGATGAACCCGCTGTACTACTACGTGACATTTGTGCGGACTTGCATTATTGACGGCGTGTCGCCTGAGCCGACCATGTACGCACAGTGCCTGCTGTACGCCATCGCGGCGTTGGTGGTAGGCGCGTGGGTGTTTAAGAAGAATCAGAATAAATTCGTGCTGTATCTGTGAGGTGGAGTATGGAGCAAAACGATATTACCATTTCCGCCCGGGATTTGGCGATGCGCTTTCGGCTGACGGATGACAAGATCCTGTCGCTGAAGGAATTCGTTACGCGGAAGATCAGCGGAAAAATCAAGACCAACGAGTTCTGGGCACTGAAGGGCGTCAGCTTCGACGTGCATAAGGGCGAGGTGCTGGGCATCATCGGACGCAACGGCTCCGGCAAGAGCACGCTGCTCAAGTGCATCTCCGGCATCCTAAAGCCCACGCGGGGCAGCGTGACGTGTCACGGGAACATCGTACCCATGCTGGAGCTTGGCTCCGGCTTCGACCCCGACCTGACGGGACGGGAGAACGTATTTCTGAACGGCGCGATCTTGGGCTACACGGAGGATTTTCTAAAGGAGAAATTCGACGAGATACACGAGTTTTCCGAGCTGGGGGACTTCATTGACGTACCCATTCGGAATTACTCCAGCGGCATGATGGCGCGGCTGGCGTTTTCGGTGGCGACGGTGGTGAATCCGCAGATCCTTATCGTGGACGAGATACTGTCCGTGGGCGACGAGGCATTTCAAGCCAAGAGCCGTGCGCGGATGATGGAACTGATGAGCGGCGGTACCACGGTGCTTTTCGTAAGCCACAGCCTCAGTCAGATCCGGGAGATGTGCGACCATGTCCTGTGGCTGGACAGCGGAGAAGTGAAAATGTACGGCGAAACACAAGCGGTGTGCGACGCGTACTCAATTTAAGGAACAAGGGGAGGGACAGACATGAAAGGAATTGTATTAGCAGGCGGCAGCGGGACGCGGCTGTATCCGCTGACCATGGTCACATCCAAACAGTTGCTTCCAATTTATGATAAGCCCATGGTGTATTATCCCATCTCCACGCTGATGCTGGCGGGGATTCGGGATATTCTCATCATCTCAACGCCGACCGATCTGCCGAACTTCCAGCGTCTGCTGGGAGACGGCAGTCAATTCGGCGTTCATTTTTCGTATAAAGTACAGCCCTCGCCGGACGGTCTGGCGCAGGCGTTTATTCTGGGTGAGGAGTTTATCGGTGATGACCGTGCTGCCATGATCCTGGGCGACAACATTTTCTACGGCGCGGGACTTACCACGCAGCTCCGCAAGGCGGTGGAGCAGGAGGACGGCGCGACGGTGTTCGGCTACTACGTCAACGACCCGGAGCGGTTCGGCGTGGTGGAGCTGGACGACACCGGCAAAGCTATCTCCATTGAGGAAAAGCCCAAAGAACCCAAGAGCAATTATGCAGTCACTGGCCTGTACTTCTACGACAAAAAGGTAGTGGAGCGAGCCAAAGCGTTGAAGCCCTCCGCTCGCGGCGAGTTGGAGATCACCGATTTGAACCGGGTATATCTGGACGAGGGTACGCTGCACGTGGTAACGCTGGGACGAGGCTACGCCTGGCTGGATACTGGAACGATGGATTCTTTGGCGGAGGCTTCTGAATTTGTCAGAGTTGTGGTCGGACGGACAGGCGTGCAGATTGCGGTATTGGAGGAAATTGCTTACCGAAACGGCTGGATAAGCAAAGAACAGTTGTTATTGTCGGCTGATATCTATGGCAAATCTCCTTATGGCCAGCATCTGCGTAATGTGGCAAGGGATAAGATCTATTACGAATGATGGAAAGCAAGACAAAGTACTACGCGTCTCTTAACATTTTGAAAACGGTCGCCGCAGTGCTGACCTTGTTTTTTCACTGCAATATGCATTTAGGTATTCACTTTGGCTTTTTTACGCCATTTATTTCCCAAGGGGCAATTGCGATGGATCTGTTCTTTATGCTGTCGGGGTATGCTCTGTTTGTGGGATATTACGCAAAAGAGTTGGATGCAAAGAGCATACTTACCTTTTACAAGAGGCGTTTGGTTAGCATCTATCCACTTTATGCGTTGGTTATGGTGGCGTTTTGGCTTATTCCGTCATATCGATCTCCACTCAGATCGGTATTGATATCGTTACCGGTGGAGTTAAGTCTAATGCAATCCTGGTTTTCGGGTATGTTTGGCTTTTCTCATAATGGCGGAACGTGGTTTCTGTCCTGCTTGGTATTTTGTTACGCAGTTTTCCCGGGATTGCTGGCTGTGGCAAAACGAGTTTCCCGTGCTATCCGGTACATTCTACTGTTGTTGTGCTGGCTGTTTTGCGCGTTAATACCGCTGATGTCCATATGCTTAGAAATGCCAAATGTGTATTCCAACCCGTTGCTTCGAATGCTTGAATTCTTCGGCGGCATACTACTGGCGGCGGAGTTATGTGATCGCAAAATCTTGGGTCGGCCAACAATGTGGCTGGCAGGTGTTACAATTTGTGGGGCTGGGATAATCGGTGTTGTAACAAAGCTGTACCAGATTGAAATTCTACGAAATGGATACGTAACATACGGCTTTGCAACGTTCCCGCTTTTTTTGCTGCTAATAGCTGCAAGTATTTGTGTAGAGTGCGGGTACGAGCGCCCGCTCCCCTTAGCTCACTGGTGGAAAACCTGCGGTGACCACGCCTATGCGGTATTTATGGCGCAGTTTTTTCTATGGCCACCGATACGAAAGCTCAAAGAGATTTTGCCACAAGCATTTGCTGCCCACGAGAATGGAAAAACACTCCTGCTTACCGTTGTGTTTTGCCTCGTCCTAACGATTATTCTACAAGATTGTTATAACAGCCCTGCACAAAAAAGACTGTTTGCACATTTGTACAAAAAGGAAGGAAAGATATCTTTATGACCATCATCGTTACCGGTGGTGCCGGATTTATCGGCAGCAACTTCATTTTCTATATGCTGGACAAGCATCCCGAGGATCGGATTGTCTGTGTGGACAAGCTGACCTATGCCGGAAACCTGTCTACGCTGGAGAGCGTCATGGACAAGCCCAACTTCCGTTTCGTGAAGGCGGACATCTGTGACCGCAAGGCCATCTACGACTTGTTTGAGGAGGAGCATCCCGACATGGTGGTGAACTTCGCCGCCGAAAGTCATGTGGATCGCTCCATCGAGAACCCGGAGGTCTTCTTGCAGACCAACATTCTGGGTACGCAGGTCATGCTGGACGCCTGTCGGAAATACGGCATTCAGCGTTACCATCAGGTGTCCACCGACGAGGTATATGGTGACCTGCCGCTGGATCGTCCTGACCTGTTCTTTACCGAGGAGACACCCATCCACACATCCAGCCCGTACAGTTCTTCCAAGGCAGGCGCGGATCTGCTGGTGCTGGCGTACCACCGCACCTACGGTCTGCCTGTTACGGTGAGCCGTTGCTCCAACAACTACGGTCCGTATCACTTCCCGGAGAAGTTGATCCCTCTGATGATCGCCAACGCCCTGAACGACAAGCCGCTGCCGGTGTACGGCGAGGGGCTGAATGTCCGGGACTGGCTGTATGTGGAGGATCACTGCAAGGCCATCGATCTCATCATCCGCAATGGCCGGGTGGGCGAGGTATACAACATCGGCGGCCACAACGAGATGCGGAACATCGACATCGTGCGGCTGATCTGCCAGAAGCTGGGCAAGCCGGAGAGTTTGATTACCTATGTCACCGACCGCAAGGGACACGATATGCGCTATGCCATTGACCCCACCAAGATTCACAGCGAGCTGGGCTGGCTGCCGGAGACGAAGTTTGCCGATGGCATCGACAAGACCATCGACTGGTATCTGACCCACCGCGACTGGTGGGAGAACATCATCAACGGGGAGTACCAGCACTACTATGAGAGGATGTATGGGAACAGATAAGTCTCCGTCAGTTTCTGTCGCAGTATTGACGTATGGAGAATACAGCGGGCTGGTGTCGACTCTTAAATCGATAGTGGCACAAGACTATCCTGTGGCGGAAATCATCGTGTCCGATGATGGCTCTGGACGAAAGTTTCCCTCAGAGGTCATTAATAGCTACAACGGAATAGTTGCGTTCCAGCAATCTGCTGCAAATGTTGGCACAGTCGCGCACATGAACAGCTTGGCAAGCAGACTGCAAGGTACGTATCTCAAATTCATTGCTACAGGAGATGTATTGAACTCACAAGATGCGTTGACACGGCTTGTCCGATGGGCAGAAAAAGAATGTACGGTTGTAACAACATCGCAAGCGATGGTGTGCAATAGAACGTTGGAGAAGAAGCTGTACCCATTTCCGAGAAAAAAACAACTTGCAAGGTTGGGGGTAACCGCACCGGAGCAGTTTACATACCTTTCTGCGGAGAACTGCATTAGTGCGGCGGGGACTTTATTCCACAAAGATTTCTTTGTAAGATTTGGAGGATTTTCGGAAGAATATCGGCTTTTAGAGGACTGGCCAGCATGGCTGCGGGAAGCGCGTGAGGGGCGGCGCATTGGCATACTGCCGGAAATTACCTGCCTCTATGCAGCAGGAGGAGTTAGCTCTCAAAATGCGGATGCCTTTGCCTCAGAAAAGTTGAGGCAGGATATGCTGCGCTGCTATGAAAGAGAAATCCTGCCGTATGAAGATCGTCTGCCGCAGTCGGTTCTAAAAAAGGTGCGATATAGGTATGCACTGTTGCAGGGGATGCCAGAGGGTGGTTTGATGAGGAAGTATCCATTGCTGCACCTGCGGACGATTGTAAAGCGGAGGATCAAACGATGGCTGGTCAGAAAGTAGTGCAGGATGAACGTCCGTTTCTCTCAGTTCTCGTCCCCTCTTGTTACAGCGACAAAACATTGCCGGAAACGCTTGACAGCATATTGGCGCAGACCTTTCACAGCTGGCAGCTGATCGTGTGCGATGATGGTACAGCCGGTTTTGACCCAGCGGTGTTAGAGCTGCAAATTCGAGAGCAGCTGCCGGAGGGCTGTAGCGTGAGGATTATCAGTCACCCTCAAAATGTGGGGACAGTCCGCAATCTGAATGCTGCCTTGAGAGAAGCGACAGGACAATGGGTGATGCTCTTGGCGGCAGATGATGTGCTTGCGGGAGCAAGGACCTTAGAGAAACTATCCGTAGTTGCTGATAATACGACGAAGCCGTGGATCGTTTCGCGCACAGCGTTGTGCGACGAGGCACTCCATCATACAGGTAAATTCAGTCCGGCAGATATGGAGAGCCTGCGAGAGAAAACCGCTGCGGCCCTAAATGAAAAGCTGTGCATGGGATGCATTCTTCCCTCCACAGGGAATCTATACCGGAGGGCGTTGCTGGAGGAGTTGGGGGGCTTCGATGAAGCGTATCGGTTGGTGGAGGATTGGCCGACCTTTTTGAAGTTGACCCGCGCCGGCATTACACCGGAGTTTTGTGCAGAAGTCTCCGTTCTGCATCGCGGCGGCGGTGTCAGCTGGTCAAGTGCGAATCAGAATCAGATATATCAGCGTGACCTGATCGAAACGATGCGCCGGGAGATTCTTCCTCATTTAGAGAAGCTGCCTGAAAAAGACTGCTTTTCCATCCGGCGTAGGTGCGAGGACAAGGCAGCTATTTATGAACTGCGTTTCGAGCGGCGCGGCTTTTGGCCGCGTCTTAAGTGGTTATTCCAACACGGCGGCGTAATTGTCAGAAAGTTGATAGAGCGAGCATGATGGTAAATTGCAAGATGGTACAAATGCCTGCATTCGCAGGTGAATACGGACAACTCAATGCCATTGAGGGTGGGAAGGACATTCCATTTAATGTACAGCGAGTCTATTACATAACGGGCGTGCCGAAGGGCGTTACCCGAGGGTTTCACTCCCACCGTAAGCTGGAGCAGGTGTTGCTGTGTGTCAACGGCAGCGTCAAGATACGGTTGAAGACGCCGACAGCGGAGGAGATCGTGACGCTGGATGACCCCTCTAAGGGACTGTGTATCGGCCATATGATCTGGCGTGAGATGTACGATTTTACGGAGGGGGCGGTGCTTCTGGTGCTGGCATCACAGCACTATACAGAGGCTGACTATATCCGCGATTATGAGCAGTATCTACAAGAGGCGGAAGAATATTTCAAGAGAGAGGGCATGCAGGAATGAAGATACCGTTCGGAGATTTTACGCCGATGCACAGCGAGATCCGGCAGGAAATGCTGACGACGTTTGAAGATGTCTATGATAAGGGCTGGTTCATTGGCGGTGAGCCGTGCGAACGCTTTGAAGAGCATTTTGCCGCCTATGTGGGTACGCGGCACTGCGTAGCCTGCGGCAATGGACTGGATGGTCTGCATATGATGCTGGTCGCCGCGGGGATCGGCCCCGGTGATGAGGTAATCGTACCGGCACAGACCTATATCGCAACAGCGTTGGCCGTGACCTACGCGGGAGCCACCCCTGTATATGTGGACATTGAGCCGCACTACTACGGACTGGATCCCAACAAACTGGAGGCTGCCATTACCGAAAAGACAAAGGCAATCATGATGGTACACCTGTATGGGCAGGTGGGGTGCTGGGCAGAAGTTGCCGCCATAGCGGAAAAGCATGGACTCATGCTTTTTGAGGATGCCGCTCAGTGTCACGGCGCACTGTATCGCGGCAAGAAGGCAGGCTCATTGGGGCTCGCCTCTGAATTTAGTTTTTATCCCGGTAAGAATCTCGGTGCGCTGGGTGACAGCGGTGCTGTATGTACCAATGATCCTGTTTTGGCGGACAAAATCAGAGCCTACGGAAACTACGGCTCCCGCAAGAAGTATATACACGAGTTCAAGGGTGTCAATTCCCGCATGGACACGATGCAGGCTGCGCTGCTGGATGTGAAGCTGAAGTATTTGGATAAATGGCTGGCAGACCGGGAGCGTATTGCATCCCGCTACTTGGCAGAGATTACCAATCCTGCCGTCAAACTACCGGAGTGCAATCCGGAGGGTACCCATGCGTGGCATATTTTTGCACTGCTGGTGGAGGAACGCGACGCGCTGGCCGCACATTTGGATGAAAAAAGTGTAGGACATCAGTGCCATTATCCGGTGGCAATGCACCTGCATGATGCTTATCGCGACTTGGGCTATCAGAGGGGAGATTTCCCAGTAGCGGAACAGAACGCTGCACAGGAATTGAGTCTGCCCATGTTTTACGGTATGACGGATGAGCAGATCCAGTATGTGATCGATGCGGTGAATGAATTTTGAGGGTACGGGGGGAAAGTGTATGTGTAGCACTATCAGCAAAACGGCGCAGATCGCACCGACAGCTACTATCCTTGACGGTGTGACTATCGGTGAAAATGTTGTGATTGGGGACGGTGTCTGGATAGACCACGGGTGTATCATCCGGGATAACGTGCGGATCGGCAACAATTCCCGCATAGGTGCCCGTTGTATCCTTGGGGAGTATTTGCAAGATTTCTACCGCGAACTTCATAAGGGTGAGCACCCGTTGGTCATTGGAGAAAACTCACTGATCCGCAGCGAAACCATTATATATGGCGATACGACCATCGGTGCAAGTTTTCAGTCAGGACACCGTGTGACGATTCGTGAACACACAAGAATCGGCGACCACGTCAGCGTTGGCACACTTTCCGATATACAGGGATATTGCACATTGGAGGATTATGTGCATATGCACAGTAACGTGCATATTGGTCAGCAGAGCATCGTACATCGTTTTGCGTGGCTATTCCCTTATGTCGTGTTGACAAATGATCCCCAACCACCTTCTATGAAGATGCTGGGTGTGGAGATTGGACCGTTTGCGGTGGTATCTACCGGGACGGTGGTACTGCCGGGCGTACATATTGGCCAAGATGCATTGGTGGGGGCTGCTTCTGTGGTCACGAAGGATGTTCCGAAGGAAATGGTCGTGTTTGGCAATCCTGCGAAGCCGCATGGCAGCGTGCGGGACATCAAAGATAGTGAGGGGCAATCTGCCTATCCGTGGCGTTTTCATTTTGAAAGGGGGATGCCTTGGGAAGGCATTGGATACGAGATGTGGAAGGAACAGAACTAATGCCTCGGTATGAAAATTGGGGGAATTATGAAAGAAGCTAAGCTGTTCAGTTTTGTTATTACTTCATACAACAACTATAAGTATATCCGCGAAGCGGTGGATAGCGTTTTGATGCAGGACTATCCCCGTATCCAGCTGATATTTTCCAACGATGGATCTGCTGACTTCAATGCAGAGGAATTGTCCGACTATGTGGAAGGTCGCAAAGGGCAGAGTATTGTAGACGTGCAGATTTACGCCCACGAGGAAAATCAAGGCACAGTACGCAATGTGGAGTTTTGCCGGAGTAAGGCTGATGGCGAATACATCATGTATATGGCGGCAGACGATGCACTGAACGGTGCAGATGTGCTCAGCCGCTACGTCGCGGAGTTTGACAAGCTGGGCGAAGATGCTCTCGTTCTGTGCTCTAAGGTGGCAATGTGTGGCGAGAGTCTCGGTGATATTGAGGGGTATGAGCCGTCCGCGGAGGGGATCCGCGCTATCCGGGATGGCTCCCCGCAGGAGCTTTTTAGCCGCATGAGCCACACGTGGACGATCCCGACGACGACCTGCTGTTACCGCAGGGAGGTTTATGATGTGGTAGGTGGGTACGATACCGACTATTTCATAATGGAAGATGGGCCGCTGTTTATGAAGCTGGCACGCAACGGACAGCGCATCTACTGGGTCGATGACCTTGTGGCGGCTCGTCATCGCGGCGGTGGCATCAGTCACGGTAATACGCTGAATTTATCCGAAAGCTACCGTAAATACCGCTATGATGAGATCATCTTTTTTGAGAAAGAGGTTCTGCCGTTCCGGGATCAGCTGCTCAAGGAAGACAAAAAACCCATGCAGAGCAAGTGGGAATATATTCAGCGGGCTTACTTTGAGACGTTTGTTATGCCCAATATGAGTACAAGAGAACTGTTTGTATATCAGCTCAAGCACTTCCCGCGGTACATACGGGGGGTATTGCGCAGGACGAAGGAGAAGGCGGTAGGCTGGATCGAGGATACTTATCTGAACAAGAACTTGTTCTTTATTGGGATCGTCTCCGCGGTAGTATATCTATTGCTTCTACTGTTGCCGGTACCTATTTCTGCAGAAACAAAAATGCGTGTTATGAATACCACGGGAGTAATGGCAGTCGCATTTTGCGGCTTTGCGTTGTTCTTACGGGTTATGCGAGTAGTACGGCATCTATGGCTGACCGTCAAATATATTTTCACGGGACGAGGGTAACGGACTGATCTGCCGTGCCCTTTCAAAAGGGCACAGCCTTCTGACATGGGTTCTTTTCGAAAAGAGAGCTTATGCTATTTCACCTATCAGCAACGCAAATTAAGCGTGATCTCACCTCGCAGCACGGATAAGGGAGTCCATATATGTCAACATTTGAAGGAATAAAGCATTTCCTCTACAATATTCGCCATCTGAACTCTATAGCAAGTGAAGTGGAATATCTTCGTAATGAGCTTTCCGCAGCTCTTGCACAACAAGAGCATACAACGCAGGAGCTTGAGAAATGCGAAAAATATCTTGAAAAAGTAATCGAGGAATATCATTCAGCGCGATCCAAGGAAATAGAGAGATACGCAGTATATGAAGCAAGACTGGAGGAAACAAACGGGGCAATAAGCGAGGCAATGACCGGGGCGCTGCGGAGGATGCAGCAGATCACAGCCCGGTTGTCCATTCGGGTAGTCTTTCTGTGTGAACAGCCGTCGCTTTGGAGCTCGTTTCGCAGCGTAGTGTCTGCGATGCAAAATGACTCAAGGTTTGAGGTGATCCTCGTTCGCTTATGGTGCAAGCGCTACGCTTCAGATGGAACATATACTTTTGAAGGTGCGAATTTCTGTGAAATAGAGGGCGAAGAGAGAATACAGCTAGTGGATTCGTATGATGAGCGCACGGGAAAATGGCTCAATTTGGAAAAGCTTAAGCCAGAATATGTGTTTTATATGCGTCCGTATGACTATTACCGGCATGAGGACTACCACATAAAAGCCGTAAGTGCGTATGCAAAAACGTGCTACATCCCATATGGAATTCCGACTAATTTGGAGGCATTGGATCGATTCAGCCTGCCACAGGACTTTTGCACGCAGGTGAACTACTTTTTTGCCGCCGCTGCGGGACAAGTCGAGATGATAAAACAGTATTTGGGTGAGCCACAAAATTCGGCGCAGCACATTGAATTTTGCGGATACCCACCGATGGACACCATAAAAGAGGCGCTTAAAACACGTAATTGCAATACAACAAGTAAATCAAAGCAGTTTACGATTTTATGGCTTCCCCGTTGGAATACAAGAGAAGGAATATGTAATTTTTTCGAATACAAAGACTTACTGCCGGATTACGTAATGAAGCATACTGGTTGTCATTTGATTTTCCGTCCGCATCCTATGTGCTTTCAGGATTTTCTTGCAACGGGGGAGCTGACAGAAGAGGAATTAGCCTTACTAAGAGCGCAATATGAAGAAAATACTTCCTTACGGCTGGATGAAGATGGCTCATACATTCCATCATTTGAGGAATCAGATGTGCTGGTCGCTGATCCGACATCATTGATCGGCGAATATATGCTGACAGGTAAACCGATTGTTTTTTGCAGACGGCCTGGGAAGCTTACGATGCTGATGGAATTGCTAATGGATGGAATGTACATTGCTGAGAGCTATGCCGAGCTCAGCGACATACTTGATTTGCTCCGCCGGGGAAATGATCCGCTGAGAGATATTAGAGGATCCCTAGTAAAGAAATATCTTGATGCAGGAAAGCTTCCGGCAGGAGTGAGAATACGGGATGAATTGGCGAATGATCATCTTCAGGGAACGCTTGAATATCGGTGACTGAGGGGCAACAAAAAGGGGGGCGAATGGCGTTGCTGATTACAAGGAAAGTAACACCCAAAATGCAGCAATGGATACTGTTTTTTTTGATAACGATACTTTATATGGTGTGGCTGTGCAGCAAAGGCAGTATGATCGCTGGGAGCGGCGATGCAGCTGATTGTTGGCATAGCATTACTACATGGTATTCCGCAGATCGGTATGGCTCATATACGTTATATAAGGGCTTTGCAGCTGTGTATCCCTATGTGTGGTTATACCGGATGGCGGCAGCGGTGCATATTAACGAATTTTTCTTTTGTATGCTTTACCATGCCGTGCTGTTTGCCTACATGACCGTCATCGGTTTGCCCTATATTTCCAGTCGTTTGACAGGGTGGACTCCAGTGCTGTGGCAGAGAGCGATCGTACCGGTTTTTTTCTTTGTAATTTGGCAGCCAACAGGCGAATTGAGCGAGCTAATGGTCGATTTGCCGTCATGTACTTTCTTTGTCATGGCAGTATCTTGGGCGCTATATCTTATAGAGACTACAGGCAAGAGGCGCCTGGTTTCAGCGCTATTCTGCGGGTTGAGTGCGAGTCTCTGTGCAAATATCAGCGGGCAATATGTGCTTTCCGCTTTCTGCCTGATCATTCTTGCAATCGTACAGATTTGGAAGGGCGGAAGATCGGAAGAGGAAAAACCACAGAACCGCATATTTCAGACTGCGCTGCTTATTTTGGGATTTGCTGCTATCAAGCTGCTCAATACGCTGTTTATGGCAAAGGCGGTTGCGCCGCTGATTGCAGCTGGCGCATGGATCCCGTCGGGGGATATGTGGCTTCAACGTGGACTGCTGTATTTCTTGGACAAAAACCGCTACTTATACGGCGCGACATTGTCGAATCCACGCGGATTTGCCATCTTGCAGGATATTTGCGGATCTGTGGAGGACGCACAAGCTTTGATAGATGCTGCCGGCGGCGGTGCTGCCGGATGGACTATCCCGGATTTTTTGAATATGGTTCTGCATTACCCGGTAGATGCGGTTGTACAGGCAATGGATAAATTCTTTTTATCCTTTTCCATTGATATGCGCCGCCAGTCTGTCACTTTTTTGATAGTTGGCTACAGCTTGTTCTACATTGCTGCTTGGAATGCTGTTCGCCGTATCCGACGCTTGCGAGATCTCATCAGCCCGAAAACACTGATCATTCTTTCTGCGCTATCCTCATTGATCCCCTCCATGGTCATGACACTCGAAATGCGGGTAGCCAGCGGGGCGCAGAGTATAGTTTTTGGCGTGGCGCTGCTATGCGGCAGCATTCCTCAAGCACTTGAAGGTGCCGCATATCGCTTGAGCCGTGGCAAGATCGGGCAGCGGCAGGAAGCGACTTCTGCAAGTTTGTACATAGTTTGGTTCATTTTTGTCCTTTTCTGCATGATGCATATGGGAACTTTGTATGCCCAATCTGACATAGGGACAGAAATGCTGTTTAAATGGTGGTAAAGGGGTGGCGCTATGATCTCATTCAACATACCCCCCTGCGTGGGGAACGAGCTTACGTACGTCAAGCAGGCGATGGATTCGCACAAGATCTGCGGAGACGGACAGTTTACGAAAAAGTGCAACGCATGGATGGAGGAGCGGTTCCATGCCAAGAAGGTGCTCCTGACCACCAGCGGGTCTACCGCGCTGGACATGGCGGCGCTGCTGTGCGGCATCAGGCCCGGCGATGAGGTGATCCTGCCGAGCTATACCTTTTCCAGCACGGCAAACGCCTTTGTGCTGGCTGGTGCGAGGCTGGTGTTCGTGGACATCCGGCCCGACACCATGAACATCGATGAGACGAAGATCGAGGCGGCCATCACCGACCGCACGAAGGTCATCGTGCCGGTGCACTATGCCGGGGTGGCCTGTGAGATGGACACCATTATGGACATCGCCCACCGCCACGGCCTGATGGTGGTGGAGGACGCGGCACAGGGGGTGATGAGCACCTACAAGGGCCGCGCGCTGGGCACCATCGGCGATTTCGGCTGCTATTCGTTCCACGAGACGAAGAATTACTCCATGGGCGAGGGCGGAGCGCTGGTCATCAACAATCCGGCCTTTGACGAGCAGGCAGAGATCCTGCGGGAAAAGGGCACGAACCGCGCCAAGTTTTTCCGTGGGCAGGTGGACAAGTACACATGGGTGGATTTCGGCGACAGCTATCTGCCCAGCGAGCTGAACGCCGCGTACCTATGGGCGCAGCTGGAAAAGGCGGACGAGATCAACGACGACCGTTTGGCCACATGGCGGGCGTACTGGAACGCGTTCCAGTCACTTTCCCTGAAAGGGAAAGTGATACTTCCTGTTGTCCCGGAAAGCTGCGTGCATAACGCCCATATGTTCTACCTGAAGCTGAAAAACCTACAGGAGCGCACGGCGTTTATCAGCTATATGAGGGAGCATGGTGTGCAGTGCGTGTTCCATTATGTCCCTCTGCATTCCGCGCCGGCGGGGCTGAAGTTTGGCCGCTTCCACGGTGAGGACATCTACACAACGGCGGAGAGCGAACGCCTCGTCCGCCTGCCGCTGTATTATGGGATGACACAGGAGGATAGAGAAAAGGTAATTACAGAGGTAAAGGGGGTCTTGGGAAGATGAAGAAGATTATTGTTTTTGGAGCGACCGGCAACACAGGAATCTATTTCACTGATTACTGTAAAAAAAACCTCGACCCACAGGAATACGAGGTTATTGCTGTCGGCAGAAAGAACACGAACATCTTCGAGGATAATCACATCACTTATTACCGGGCTGATATTCGAAAGCAAGATGATTTTGAACAGTTACCACGGGATGATGTATACGCAGTTGTGAATATGGCAGGGCTCCTTCCTGCGTATTTGCGTGAATATGACCCATTTGCCTACGTAGATACCAATATTATCGGCGCACTTCGAATTTTGGAATATGCTCGAAAGGTGGGTGCAGATCGTGTTTTATACACCCAAACATGGGCGGAGATGGCGGGATATTGGGGCAAGGAAGAGGTGCTGCGTCCGTCCATGCGGCACTGCCTGTGCTATACGGGCGATCATGCTTTTTATGCGATTACAAAATCCATGATTGTCGATACAATGGAGCATTATCATCAAGAATACGGTCTCAAGAACTTTGTATTCAGACTGCCAAATATATACCTCTATAGCCCAGAAAAAACATATTATGTAAACTGCGCTGAACGCCCAATTGCGTATCGCTATATGATTGACAGGGCTATTGCGGGACAAGATATTGAGCTGTGGGGCAACCCTGATGCATTTAAGGACATTGTTTATGTGAAAGATTTGTGTCAGATGATGGCAAGAGCATTAACAGCACAAGTGGACGGTGGTACTTACAATGTCGGAACGGGGATTAAAACAACGCTGCGTCAACAAATCGAAGGGATCATTCAGGTGTTTTCGCCCCCAATTCACCCCTCAAGGATTATTCCTTGTCCACAAAAGCCATCGTTTGTCAGCTTTGTGATGGATATTGAAAATGCGAAAAATGATTTAGGCTATTCTCCGCAGTATGATTACATTTCATATTTGCGGGACTACAAAGCCGAAATGGAAAAGAAACGGTTTGACCGTTTGTGGCAAAAAACAGAAGACATTGGAGAAGTAGGAAAGGAACAGAATATGGAACAGAATCGTAATATATATATATATATAATTGATACGAACATCTTGCCTACCTGCTGCATGGCAAAAAGGTCAGTGCGTGATAGTTCACCACAGGCAGGAGGGCAGCAGTAATGTATACCCCCCAAGAGCATGATATGATGCAAGAATTTATGGGACAGGCAGTTGTCTCCAAACTTAAGGCAAGCGGTGAAGGAGTCAAAGTCTACCCCTGTGCAAAGATTTGTTCACCGGAGCGCGTCGCAATCGGCGATCATACACGGCTGTGTGACTACGTTTTGATTCATCCAGAACATGGCGAAATTATCATTGGGCGGTATTGCGATTTTGAACCATTCAGCCTTATTTGGGGTGCTGGCCGGCTAATTATTGGCGATTTTGTCAATTTTGGGCCGGGAATGAAAATCATGGGAAATGCCTATGAATATCGCGAGGGCGATATTGCGGTAGGTACAGTGGAGCAGACACACAAGGGAATCATCGAAGGTGATCTGGTTATCGAAGATCATGTGTACTTTGGCGCAGATGTAACGGTACTGGCCGGCGTTCATAAAATTGGTGAGGGTGCTTTCATCGGTGCACAGGCGTTGGTAACACATGATTTAGATCCGTGGGGTGTTTATGTCGGTTCTCCCGCAAGAAAAATTGGTGAACGCCCGCAAGGCGCAAAGAAAAAAGTAAAGGAATATGGGTTGTAAGACAACTTTGGGATAATAAATGGACATATCTGTGGTAATCCCGGTTTACGGCTGCCGGGAAGCGTTGCCTGAACTACATAGGCGATTGACAGCAGTGTTGAGCGTGATGACTTCAGAATATGAGATCGTTTTGGTCAATGATGCCTGTCCACAAAACTCGTGGGAAGTAATTGAGCAGATTTGCAAAAAAGACGAGCATGTGGTTGGCTTGGAATTGTCTCGTAATTTTGGCCAGCTGAAGGCGACTGCTGCGGGACTTGACTATGCCAAAGGGAATTGGGTGGTCGTCATGGACTGCGATTTGCAGGACCGACCGGAGGAAATTCCGAACCTGTATGCCAAGGCGATGGAAGGCTACGATGTTGTGTTTGCCCGCCGGAAGGAACGACATGATTCTAAGTTGAAGGTTTTTGTATCCAACTGCTTTTACAAGATTTATTCCACTGCAACTGACCAGCCCTATGATGGTGCGATCTGCAACTTTAGCATCGCTAACCGAAAAGTTATCGATGCGTACTGCAAGATGCGGGAGTACCACCGTGGCTATGTAATGTATATTCAGTGGATGGGATTCCGTGAAGCGGTGTTGGATGTAGAGCATCAGGATCGTTTTGCGGGGAAATCTGGGTACAACTTCAAAAAGCGTATGCAGATGGCGCTGGAGCTCTTGACATCTCAATCGGACAAGATGCTTCGTTTTACGGCAAAGGCGGGGCTGATTATAGCGGGGGTGTCGCTGCTTGCAATTTTGTTCTTTGTAATTCGCTATTTTACAGTACATATTCAAATGGGCTGGACGAGTATTATTGCTGCGGTATTCCTTATGGGAGGGTTAACGATTGCCAGTATCGGCGTTGTTGGTATCTATGTTGGCAATATCTTTATGGAGGTCAAACACAGACCGCTATATATTGTGCGCCAGCAGTTGAACAATCATTCGGAAAAAGCGGAGGATACACCATGAAAAAACTTGCCATCATCGGCGCATCGTACTTACAGCTTCCTCTCATTGAAAAAGCGAAGTCAATGAGTATTGAGACCCATGTGTTTGCCTGGGCGGCTAACGATGTGGGCGAAACTGCCGCCGATCATTTTTACCCCATCAGCATAGTGGAAAAGGAACAGATATTGGACAAATGCCGTCAGATCGGTATCGACGGCATTTGCTCCATCGCGTCCGACCTTGCTATGCTGGCAGTGAACTATGTGGCCGAGAAGATGGGGTTAACCGGTAATTCTATGGAGTGTACGCTGCGCTCTACAAATAAGCACCTGATGCGTCAGGCGTTTGAACAGCACGGAGATCCGTCGCCCAAAAGCCTTTTGGTGGAGTGCGTGGATGATCTGCGAAGTGTGCCGCTGCATTATCCTGTGATCGTTAAGCCCACGGACCGTTCCGGCAGCCGGGGCATCACAAAGCTGGACAGCCCGAACGGTCTTGCGGAGGCCATCGAAAACGCCAAGTCGCAGGGGTTTGAAAAGAAGGCGTTGGTGGAGGAATTTGCCACTGGGCAGGAATACAGCGTGGAGTACATATCCTGGCAGGGTGAGCACCATTTCTTGGCGCTGACCCACAAATACACCACTGGCGCACCGGGCTTTATTGAGACGGGGCATTTAGAGCCTGCGCCGGTATCAGAGGAAACCGTGGAACGCGTCAAGGCGGCGGTGTCCCATGCCCTCAACAGTCTTGGTATCCGATACGGTGCGTCCCACAGCGAACTGAAGATCGATGCGGATGGGCGTATTATGCTCATTGAGATCGGCGGACGTATGGGCGGCGACTTTATCGGCAGCGATTTGGTGGAGCTTTCTACCGGCGTGGATTATGTCAGGGCCGTCATTGATGCGGCGTTGGGCGAAAGGCCCGTCCTGACGCGCAGCGCCCGCAGCGCCGCTGCGGTTCGTTTTGTTTTCTCCCAGGAGGACGTGGATGTTCTTGCACGCGTCAAGCGCGAGCACCCGGAACTGTTGGTACGCGAGGACGTGGACACATCCTTCGACCACCCGGTGACAGACAGCGCAACGCGCTTCGGGTATTATTTGCTGCGGGGAGAGGATGCATCGCTGCTGCAGCAGTATATGCCCAAGGACAAATAATCTTGCCAAAGCGGATGTGATGATTTGAAAGAGTATAAAACACTTATCCTGCTCCATTTAATGCTGATGGTCTATTCCATGAGCGGTATTTTCAGTAAGCTGGCAGCCGGGCAGCCGTTTCTCAGCTTCCGCTTTTGCCTGTATTACGGTGTGATCATCGCGCTGCTGGGGGTCTATGCCATCGGCTGGCAGCAGATCATCAAGCGTATGCCGCTGACGCTGGCCTTTGCTAATAAGGCGGTCACCACCGTGTGGGGGCTTGTGTGGGGGCTGCTGTTTTTCCAGGAGCAGGTCACAGTGGGCAAGCTGGCCGGCATTGCCTTGATCGTGGCCGGGATCGCAGTGTTCTCCACGGCGGACAAGGAGGCGGGCTGATGGAAAGACCTATGCTGTTCTATGCGGGCTTGCTGCTGTTGGGTGTTTTTCTCAGTGCTATCTCGCAGGTCATGCTGAAAAAAGCGGCGCTGCGGCAATACCCAAACAAGCTCCGCGAGTACCTGAACCCGCTGGTCGTCATCGCCTATACGATTTTCGTGGGCACGACCTTCTTGAGCATTTACGCCTACAAGGGCATTCCGCTGTCCATGGGCCCTGTGCTGGAGGCCACCAGCTACATCTACGTGACCATCTTCGGCGTAACGATCTTCAAAGAAAAACTCAATCGGCGAAAGCTCATCGGACTTGCGCTGATCGTGTTGGGTATCATTGTGTATTCCCTGATGGGGTAGAGACGGACGTTAGGAGGAGAGCATGGGCAGCGAGCGGAGAATGAGCGGCACGAATACAGGAATCCGCCGTAGCAGCTTCAGTCCGTCCAATTGCTGCAAATGGGCGGAAGCATATTTGCCCAATACGCTTTTTATACGCACATAATACGCATTATTTTCGTGATGTGCCTGTAATACGCATTTAATACGGAGATAATGCGTATTAGTTTTTTTGCCGACCAAAAGTACAATATATCAGCACTTTCGTATTGACAATTACAATATATTGTGGTATATAAGAATTATTCAGTTATTTGTGCACCATTTGCAGGTCTATTATCTGCATCGCACACGTTGTTAAGCTTGTACTTGAGGAGCACCATGCTCCCTTTTGAGATTAGGACCATTGCTCCCCCCGTGATTCAATGACTTTGCTGTGAGAAGTTTTTTCGCGGCAGTTTTCACCTGTACATTTCTCTGCCGCCGTACTACACTAAACGTGTACTTAAGGCATCAAGCATTTAGGTCGGAGCAGAGCGGGCACGGGTGGAAGGCTATCAACAGTTTTTAGCTCTGACTAAGAACTCGAAGTATGTCAAAATGCGCCTCCCGGAATGCTGGGTGCCCATAATACAGGAAGCAACAAATTTTCAATGATTATGGCATCTGGCAGTCGAGGTTAGCAAAAAAGAAAATGAGCGATACTTGGTTTGAATGACCAGGTATCGCTCATTTGTGTATGCGACAAACTTCCCTTTTCCTGTTCCATCGGTAACCGTCAAACCTCCCCGGGTTCCGTCAAGATTTAGGTGGTGCCGTCAAGATTTGGTGCCGTCAAGATTTATGCGCAAAATTGTTTGCAGGCTCCGGCTGAATGAAATCAGCCGGCAATAGAGGCGTCGTCCATGACCGCCTCCAAGTGCTTCATATTCATGTATTTCTTGCAGCCCCACTGGGTGCCCGCCACATGGCGGAGCCGGGCACAGACCAGCATCAGGGCAGAGTTGCCATCGGGGAATGTCCCCACCACGCGGGTCCTGCGGCGGATCTCACGGTTCAGCCGCTCGATCACGTTGTTGGTGCGGATGCGGGTCCAGTGCTCGCTGG
>ERZ1026864.307-NODE-307-length-32275-cov-10.192210_pt1 | contig 32275 bp, 49 predicted proteins | sample MGYA00380162_ERZ1026864 | MGnify/ENA primary metagenome ERZ1026864 (study PRJEB33269, sample SAMEA4719798) | human gut metagenome | biome: human-associated habitat; feature: organic feature; material: feces | place: Cameroon | collected 2013-10 ... | reverse complement strand
GGTTGCACCTCCTGTGTTTGCCTACAGTCTACTCGTCAATACCTCGTTCGCGGCGCTGGATTCTGGTGCACTCGCGTTTGGCAAAGGCAAGCACGCGGCGAAGCGCTCCGGGCGTAAGGCGATGCAGGATGGTAACAATACGGTCGATCAGTTGGTCAGAGTTCTTCATAATGGTGCCTCCTTGTTAAGTTTTCAATCTCTGACATGACCGTAGCACTGTTTACACAATGTTGCAAGCGCATTTCCCAGTTTATTGCATATCTTTATGCAATATTTATCATGGCAAACAAAATTCTACAAAAAAATGCCCCATCCGTGCGCCAACGCGGACAGGGCGTGCAGAAAACCACCACACAAGACGGCTTGTGCATTGTCATTATATCACAAGCCGCCTACAAACGCAAAGGAGGAACTATAATGGCAAGAGAGAGAATGTCCGAAGCATCCTGGAACGCAAAAACCAAACGCTGGTGCTGCCGTGTCATGGTGCGCGGGAAGCGTCGCGCATTTTACTCGTCCATCGAGGGACGGCGCGGAAAAAGAGAAGCCGAACGGAAAGCAGAAGAATGGCTCGCGTCCGGCACCATGTCTCCCAAAGTCAAAGTGTCAACATTGTGGCACGAAATGCTGGATCACATCAGCAGCACGAAGGGCAAAGACAGCGAAACTTATAAGCAACGCGAAAAAATGGGGCGGCTGTACATTCTTCCTTGCATTGGTCAAAAGCGTCTCGAAGATATGCACCCCATCGATTGGCAAGACTGCATCGATATAACTTTCTCAAAATCAAAACGGAAAGGTAAGCCTTTAAGTGCAAAAACCTTGAAGGATGTCCGAGGGGCGCTGACTGGATTCAAAACATACTGCGAATCACGCGAAATATTCATAACATCCATGAGAACGATCACTATTCCGGACGATGCACCAGTCGGCCAAAGAACGATTTTGCAACCAGATGATTTACGGGCGTTATTCTCGGCCCCAAAGCCTACAGCACAAGGGCAAGACAGACGAGTGCACTACTTGCATTTGTGGCGATTTTATGTCCTGACCGGAATGCGACCGGGCGAAGCGATTGCTCTTCAACGCAATGACGTCAGTACAGACGGCGACACGGTTAAGATTCAACGCAGTGTCAACACCGACAAAATTATTACCATAGGCAAAAACCGCAACGCTCAACGCAGTTTTATCCTGCCGGAGAGCGCGAAAAGTGTCTTACAAGATCAAGCGGAATATTTGCGAAAGCTAGGGATTATATCTCCTTATATTTTCCCCGGCAAAGACGGATCAATTGCATCCGAGCGGTCGGTCTATAAGGCGTGGCGGCGCTTTTGTGATGTGCAAGGTACTATAAAGTGCAGTTTATACGAACTACGCCACACTATGGTGTCTATCAACGCCGACGTGCCTGACGCGCTGCTAAAGCCGATGGTTGGACATAGCGCCAGAATGGACACACGTGGAACATACGGCCACGAGGTCATAGGGCAGCGAGAGCGAACGGCAAATTTGGTGGAGCAGTCTTTACAAATCGCGCTTGGCTCTGATGCCAAAAATATGCCAAACGGATTCCAAAACAGCTGAATCGGAGTATAATCAAATACAAGCTAGGCGGCAAAAAATCCCTGAATAATGGGATTTTGCAAAATGTATTTGGATTAAAGCAGTAGTTCGAGTCTACTGCGACCCACCAAGAAAAAACGCCTAAATTCAGGCGTTTTTTCTATATTTTACAAAATTCAAAGCCAAAAAAGATGCCAAATAAAAAGAGGATGCCAACGGCACCCTCTTTCCTTATTTTAGTCGCCAGAGCTTGCGCATCAGAGAATCATATTCCTTCGGGCACACAATCCGCAGAGCTTCCAGATGCTCGTCAATGACCTGCATCGCCTTGTCATACGGAATCTGCGCCATCACCTCCTGGAACTCTGATTCGTAAATAGGCTCCTGTGGCACTGCCTTGATGGTCTGCGGCTCGGCCTGGACATTTTCACCGCTGAGATGATCCCGCACAACCTTCAGCGCCGCCAAACGCATCACCGCGTCATAAGTCGTGTCGCCATTGGCCAGTGTGTGCATGGCCTGCTCGATCTCCTGCATGTCCATGCGATCACCTGCCTACAGCTTCCGCGCCATTTCGAGCAGTCGTTCGATGGTCTGGCGGTCGGTTCCCTGCACGCCGTCTATCATGCTCTCTAGGATGTCCATGATGCGCTGCTTGCCGTCCGTCCGGGAGTAGCCGTCGTCACGCGGATAGCGGTCAGTCCGCCAGCCTCCATCATAGCGCTCAGCCGTGCTGGAATACCTGCCCATGGAGTCGCGTCTGCGACGAGCATGGCTGTATTCGCTTCCATCGTCAGCCAAAAGCTCGATTTTATCGATGTTCTTAATCGTGTCCGTCAGCTTATGCACCGTTTCGAGGTCGCCGCTGGACAGATTGCCGCGCTTGGCATAGCCTTCCAGTTCTTCACAAAGCATCTCGCGCAGCTTGTACATATCCCTCATCGTCGTTCCTCCTTTCTACGCTACTCGCTCGACGATCAGGTTTGCGTTGGCAACACTAATCGCCTGCGTACTGGTGTTTTCTGCCGCAATCGTCAAGCAGCAGCCGCGCGGAACCTCGACAAATGCCGCCACATAGACGTTGCCGGCATTGCCTACAGCCGCCGGAACGACAATCGCCGTCGCACTGTTCAGCGGCTCGCCGTTAATCGCCAGCGCGACCGAGATTGCTTCCACTGTGCCACCCGTCGGAATCGAGATGTTGGCGCCAAAGGACACCTTAAACAGCGCCCTACACTGCTGCGTCAGACCTCTCAGAGTGACAATCCCAGCACCATCACGGTGCACGATGCAGGGTTTGTTATTTGCGACAGCAGTCTCCGTCAACGGAACGTTTTGACCAGCAGCGACGGTTACAGTCGCCGCATTGGTATACTCTGCCATTTTAATTGCTCCTTTCTAAAAAACAGCGGCGGGACGATTGCCCCGCCGCGTCGCTTCATTATCCGCATGGGGCGGATCATTTTCGTGAGGTCACGAAAAAGGTGCTACTTTGTTTTTAGGCGCAAGTGCCGCAGGTGCCGTATGCCGCCTGAGTCGCCCACGGATTGCAGGTGATGTAGGCCGGAGTCGGGCACGGACGCAACGTCTGCACAAGGTACTGACTCTGCGTCGCCTGGGACGCTGCCAGCTGCGCCGCAAAGAGCTGCTGATTCTGTTCAGCGATTTTTGCATCCTTCGCTTCGATCCGCTGGGCAGTGAGCGCATCGAGGATTGCACGCGCATTCTGATTCTGGTTGTCGATCAGATCACGGGTGCTGTTCTGCACGACGTTTCGGGTGTCGCAACCCTGCTGCGCCATGTCATAGCGCACCTGGGCAATCGCCGCACGATTCTCGCAGCAGCATTCCTGGCTCTGCATCTGCATCTGGAAGAGGGTCTGCATCAGCGCGGCCTGCTGGTTGGCGCGGGACAGTTCAGCCGCCTGGAAGCCGCTGCTCATGTTCTGGTTTACGCCCGCAAAGCCCTGAAGCATGGTCGTGTTCTGTGCATAAAAACCGTCACACAGGCCGTTGTTTACGTTGTCCAGCTTGCGTTCGATATTGGCAAAATCGGAGGTGAGCACATAGCCGTCCACAACCCCAGCACCGCTGCCGTTGCCAGCAAAGCCGCCTCCAAAGCTGTTATTGCCCCAGCCAAGAAAGACGAAAAGAAACAGGATGATGAGGAACCACGCGCCGTTGCCATCGCCGAAGAAGCCATTGTTACGGTTGCCGTTGCCAGTTACCGCCGCGATGTCGGCAGGGGTCATTTCAGAGGTAGTCAAAGACATTATTTTTTCTCCTTTCACACCTTTTTATCCACAAATGCGGCCGCATTTTGTGTTAATTGTTGAATATCATTGGCAGAAGTGATATAATATATTTGCACGGAATCTTCCATTTTCACATCTCTGCAGAAAGGTATCGCATGGCATGGGCGATGCCTTTTCTGTTTTTGGAATTATTGCAGCAAGGATTGAAACATCTGCGCCGCCTGCTGCAACTGATTCAACTGCTGCTGCGACATTTTTCCGGATTGCAGCAGCTTTTCAACCTCTTTTTGCGGGTCGCCCTGAAAATTTTGTCTGAACTGATTGAATTGTTGTACCATTTGCTGGAACTGTCCCAGTCTGCCTGGCATCTGACCGCCGGCAAGCGCCTGAAAAAGCGGATTAGGCATTTACGACTTCCTCCTTTGTAGGCTTTGGCATCAGCGCGTCCACACGAGCGGACAGCGCATCCAGTTCGGCACGGGTCACATATTGTTCAGCAGGAGCCACCGGGGCTGCTTGCCTCGGCGTGGTTGTGCGCTCGGTATAATCCAGCACGCGCATGGACGGCATACCGGACGCATCGACGGACTTGATATAGATCGTCTGGCTCTCACTGTCCCACAACGGGAGCGTGTTGCCCGGCGCCATCAGATAGCTTTTCGCTCCGGTTTCACCTTGTACCCAGATCATGCCGGTCTGGGGAGGCTGCTGTACCGGCTGCATTGCCGCCTGACGGAGCTGTGCAAGCTGATCCGGCATCGGCTGCGGCTGGTAGTAACTGCCCGGCTGATAATAGTTCGGCATACCCGGATATCCAAATGCCATAAATTACCCCTCCTTGTGCCAGTAGTAGATCGGTACTTCTGCACCGCTGTCCCAGCTGTCGTAATAGTTCCCATCTTGCACGGCAACGACGTGGTCGGACAGTGCAAGCACATATGTGCCCTGCGGATGCTCTTCACAAAAATCTGCGACGGTGTAACAGGTGTCGCAGTCGTCGCGGACAAAATCGCGCTGGTATCCGTGCTTTTGCAGGTAGCGCCCCCAAACGTGGTTGGCGTTCGGGAGATCGCAGCGGGCAAAGCCCTCAACGGTCAGCGCCAGATACACCTGATCCCAGCTATCCCCGGTGGCAATGGTGCAGGCACGGACAGCGCAATCCCCAACCGATTTGCCCTGCGGGTTGGGGTTATACGGCATCCATCTTCCCAATTTGACCACCTCCATCTGGTTTAATTGTAAAAAAAAAGCGCCCCCTGCACGATGTCATGCAGGGGACACTTTCGGGACAAAAAGGTGACATTTTAGGGACAAAAAAGCCGCCCTATGGAGAGCAGCTTTCTGGCATTTTAATCTTTGATGACGCTAAGGCACACGAAGTGAAATTCCCGTCCGTCATACCAAGAAATGCAAGGATCATCGCCCCTGTTGGTAAGCACCTCGTCGAGAAGATAATCACTCCCGTCTATCGTCAGGAGCACTTGGCCGATTACGTTTTCACAAGGACGAAATATTTCTGGAATTTCTACCGTTACGGGTTCGGAAACAGTGGCGTAGTCGGTCGGGGCAGTGGTGTAGATGACTTCTTTTTCATGTGCAAGGACTCCGTAGTTGGCGTAGATGGTGGTTTTCATTTTCTTTTCCTCCTTGTCTGGGGCTTACCTCCCCTTTACATGCTCTATTATATAAGTTATAACTTATATTGTCAAGCGATTCTTCAAACTTTTTTGAAAGAAAATGGCCGCCCTTTCGGACGGCCATTCCCGCGACCTTGCGCATTACCAATAACAACTCGTGACAAAGCACACATACCGAAGTTGAGATTGGCCATCTCTTTATTGTTCAAGAGAGAGTAAGGACATGCACAGGATTCTCGCTTTTGATGATTTTCACATCAATTCTCTTTTAATCCACAGGACGCCTGGGAGGAAACCAAGCGCCTGAACTGGTATGCACATATAAGATATCACATCTCATTGTGATTTGCAATCCCATTTTTTTCGATATAATCCCGAATCCATTCGCGGATGAGTGCATTGACCGTTGTACCGTTTGTGTTGGCGATCTCAATAAATGTCTCAACTTCAGCGCTTCGCATCGTGCATGAGACAGTTCGCCTGTTGTCTCGTCCCCATTTTTTATTTGCAGCTCGTTGAGCCTTCGACGCTGGCATATTATTCCCCCTTCATTTTTTCATCCAGTATGCGCAGACGCTGTTCATCACCTTCTGCCATTTCGGCAAGCTGCCTGTTAATTTCTGCCAGTCGCGCCGCAATCTTTTCGCGTTCGTCTAACAGGCTAGTCCATTGATCGTGCGGATTGTCGATGATCTCCATCTCGACGTTTTCCGGGAGTTCTTCGTTCATCTTGCTCTCCGGCACATTGTACAGGATAAATACAGATCCCGCATCAATTACCGAGCGCCAGTTTTTGACAGATCCGCCAGACCCGATTTTGCCGGAGATTAATGCAACATCCTCTCCAACTCTCGCTCCGCTGTCTCGCCCATACGCGCTAGCCAGTGTTTTGCCGTACAGCATAACAGCGCCACAGAGTTCAGTTTTTTCTGCGATAAACGTTACGCGGAGGGTGTGTTTTGCGGCGGCGGCAGGCTGATCAGTTTCGCCGTATACATCCATCATGATTTCACGGGCTGCATCGACCATATTCGCCGGGATAGACCAGCCTTTCTTTTCAGCGTCCCATCTTGCACCGCCAATTTTTTTGATCTTCTTTACAAATTCTGCGTTGTACGGAGTAAACAGCAATGCTTTTTCTTCTTCCATTTTCACTTTGATCATGACGTGTTCCTCTTTCTTGTTCTTCGGATTTTGCTCAGTCTTCGACGGTTCCGTAGTAGTTCCAGGTGCTCAGATCGCTGGTGTCATTCGCGGCCCACTCGTCAAGCGTCAGCCAATACACCTTTCCGTCATCCTCAAGGATGTAGATTTTGTTTTCGCTCAGAGCTTCTCCCCAATACGAATTCGCCTGGAACATGTCTCTCGTAAACTTCTTTTTTTCCATTTTTCTTTCCTCCTTGTCTGGGGCTTACCTCCCCTTTACATGCTCTATTATATAAGTTATAACTTATATTGTCAAGCGATTTCCAAACTTTTCTGTCGCCAAAATCAAAAAAATTGGGGCAGGCCGAAGCCCACCCCAACATCATACTCGCTTGAGCAAATCATCCACCCGACACGTCACAATCCGCTTGATCTGCCGCGGCGACATCTGCGGACGCACCGCCTCTGCAATCTGCTCGTAGGTCTGCCCGTCCAGCAGCTTGAGGCGCAGGATTTGCCGATCCCGCGCCGAAAACACCCACTCGTCAATCAGCGCTCCCACCTGTGCACGGCTCAGTCCGGCGCGCGTGATCTCTGCAAGCATCGCACACCAGCTCCCTCCTTAGTCCGTCAACTCGCGCACAGCCGCCTCAATCAGCGCGTCAATCTCGTCCGTGACCTTGATCCCCAGCTGCTTGAGCATGTCCACAACATAGTCGTGCTTTTGCTCCCCGGTCTTGGCCCCGAACAGCTGCTCTGCTGCCTGCACCAGCCAGCACACCCAGCGCCAGACCTGCGTCACGCGGTCGGAGCTGATCTTTCCGCACAGCCAGAGGATAACCACCAGCGCCATACCCACACACGCCACCGCAGCGGCAATACCCGTGATCATCGTCCAATCGAGATTCATAAATTACTCCTCCGTATCTTTATTTTTACCAAACACTTTTTCGAGGATTCGCTTCATAAGCAATCCGCCCAGCTCCCACGCAATGACAGTATAGGTCGAGTCAATCAGCTGCGTCTGCTCACTGCCCGTGATCAGGAAGCTGACATACTGCGCGATGGAAAACAGCACAATGTATATAGCAATAAATCGGAGAGCGGTAAACGCAAATCGCATCCCCTTGCTCAGCTTACCCACCGTAACCGCCGTCCTGATGATCGCGCCCCTCGTGGATGCGGTCAATGCGCTTGTGTGCCTGTTTGGCGGACTCTTCCACTGCCGTCAACCGCTGCAAGACCTCTATGTTTGTCTTGGCCTGCGTCTTTTGTTCCGCTTTGATATCCTCAACCCCAGACTTAATCGCGCCGATCTCTACCAGCAGCGTCGTCGCCTGGGCACTGTCGCCCTTGGTGTCCTTGTTTTTGGAGCGCCAGAGGTTGACGGCGGCAATGATCACATTCGCGAGCGGGACGAGAGCGAGTATAAACAGCAGCCCGTATAGGATCGTGTCTTGCGTCACGGCTTACACCTCCCAGGGCAGCACATAGCCCATCTTGCGGTTGGTTTCGCGCCCAAAAATGCCGTCCGGCGTGCACCCGTGCTCCGCCTGCCATGCCTTCACAGCCTCCGCAGTGCGGGAGCCGTATTTGCCGTCAGCAGGGATGCCCAGATACCTCTGGATCAGCACCACGCCCGCACCCTTGCTGCCCTTGCGGTACGTGCAAGGCCGACCACCCTGTCCGGGGCAGCCGGCCGATGAATAACTGTCGTACCACGCTACGTTGTTGCCGCGTGCATCCACATGGATGTAGTTGTCGGTGGCCTTGTACATTCCCACACCGCCCTTGATGCCCAGCTCCTGCATGTAATGCTCCGTCCACACCGCCAGCGTCGGCGCGTCGATTGCCTTGCCAAGCACGACGACGCTAAAATCCGCCGCGTTGCCCTTGCGGTGCTGGCTTCCGGGCGCACCGCCGACCAGCTTATTCAGCGGGTCCGGGCGGTAACCGCCGTGCGGACGGATGCGGATCACCACGCCCGGCCATTTCTGGCGGTATTTCGTCCGCAGCTTTTCCAGCAGCGCGACAATGCGGTGGTCGATGTCGCTGGGCTGCACGATGGGTGCGGCCTTGCCTTTGAGCACATCCACGTAATTTGTCGGGTCATAAAATTCCCGCAGCGTAAAATTCTCCGACAGCTTTACGTCGAGATTCATTTTGTCGTCCTCCCTCAGTTTTTTTATTGCCGCCCCCGGATAATAATATCCGAGGATTTCCGCGCACGTCTGCCCGGCCTTTCCACGCGCGGCGGCTCCGGTCTGGGACAGTCCTACACCATGCCCGCGCACCTTGCCGGAGTTGTCATAGGGGTCAGGCTGGTCAATCAGATAGGGGACAGCGCTGCTCCAACGCTCCAAGGAGGACACGCAGCGCCCGCCGTTGCTGTCGGTGTAGACCGCGTCGATGAGCTTGCCGCCGTACATCAGCACCAGCCCGCGCGTTGCTTCCACTGCCGCGTCGCTGTTTTTGTGACGCGGTCGCGCTCCATACGCCTGATAGCCCGCAGTATCGTCCACATCGTATGGCTTGCTGCGGCGGTCGATGGTCTTGCGGATGGCATACGTTCGCGCGGCAATCGCCTGTGCCTTTTGCGCCTCCATCGGGCAGGTCTCCGCCTTGATCTCAGACGGCACCACGCCCTTGAGGTAATCTTCCAAATCCATCGTCACAACCCTGCCGCTCCTGTCGCGGGTGATCTTGACTCGGATGTGCATCAGGTCGCCTCCTCCCAGCCGTACACGCCCGGCTCCCACACGTTATCTTTCTCCGTGCTGACATAGTGCTTGCCGTTGTGGCTGACCTTCGCACCCTTCGCGTATGCGTCGTGCGCCCCTGTAGGCTGAATCCATTCAGGCCATTCTTGTGTCGGGTCTGCGATTCGCGTCCAGAGAGACACCGCAGCAGACGGCGTATAGTCTGACTGCGACGTGTGCGGCTGTGCGCAGCGGTACAGCAGGCCGTTATACTGCCGGATGTCGCCCTTGGCATAGGTCACGCCGTCCGCGTTCCATTCGTCAAACAGCATCGCAGGAGCCGCTAGCGCCACTTCGTCCGGCGCGTAGGCTGCGAGGGTCTGCGTCGCCTTGCGGATCTCCTGTGCCTGTTGGAGGATGTCCGATCTTGCCTTACTCACGAGTAATCACCCCCAACTCATTCAGCGCGGCTTCCATTGTTGCCGCGTCGGGTGTTTCTTTTGGCGTTGGAGCGGGCGGTAGCTCAAGCGTCAGCCCGGTCAGCGCCTGCCAGCTCTCAATCTGCTCCGGCTCGATCTCGACGAGATTGACCTGTTCGCCATCTGCGTTTTTTGCGATATACGTTGCCATTGTTGCACCTCCTACACTGCGATGCGGATGACGAGTGCGCCAGAGTGCCCACCTGCTAATACTGCGAGGGATCTATTAGCGCCTCCGCCACCATATCCCTCGCCTTCACCCATGAAGGCTCCCCCCCTCCAATGCAGCCACCCTCCATACCCACGGCTCCCGTAACCTAAGGTACAGTCTGCACCGGCTTCACCAGATTTCTCCGCGTCGGAAAAACGATAAAACGGTCCTGCTTGTTTTTTGTTAACCCTTCCTCCATCAGCAACTAGCAAGTTGCCCAGTTTCGTACTCCCCCCAGGCTGTTTGTCTGTGCTAGTATCATTACCACCTCCGCTGCCGATTGTGATTGCCAACTGCCCAGTTAGAGTTAATCCCAACGCTGTGTTGACAGCGCCATTCCCAGACCATCCATCGTAATTGCCGCCAAAATATGCACCCCCGCCAACACCCCATGCATCCGCTGAATAACTTCCCGACACGCTCAGCGTGCCGGAAGAATAGAACACAGCCTCCCAATAGGGCACACCAGCATAAAACTCGATGTACCAATTGCTCCACTTGCCGTCAAACGTGATCTGCGGCTTAGAGTTGTAATCGATTCCACCACCGCCCTTTGCCGCTGCATTTGTACGTCCTACTGCCATATCCTCACCCCCATACCACAATCGTCAGCAGCGTAATTGCCGCTTCAGGTGCTTCCGCTGCAAATATCTTCACACCGTTCGCCGCACACACAGCGACGGGCGCGTAATTGCCGCTGGTCGCATCGCCAGGAGCAAACACCACCTCCGGCACCATGTCCGCCGTCACGCCGGAGATGGACACCGTTGCCGCCTTGGGATAGTCGCTGTACGTGCTGTCCGCCACCCATGCAGACGTGGCCACGCTGACGTTGGTCTGCGTGATCTTCTTCGGCTGCTTTCCATTCAGCGCCGTTTCCAGCCCGGTGATGGAGGATATCGCTTGCGTATGCACTGCGGCTGCGTAGTCCGTCCCAGCCACAGCAGCCGATACATTCCCACTGCCGTCACCCTTTAGGAGTCCAGATGCAGCAATCACATCCTGAAAATCAGTCCCGGCAGCCGCCTGCGTAACATTCCCGCTGCCGTCACCCTTCAGGATTCCGCTCGTGCTGATTTTAGGCTGCGCACCAATATCAGCAGGTGCAATCGCATCCGTTCCGCCTGTCTTGTGACTTGCGGCGTGCTTGCTCGGCGTCATCGATGTAGGCTTGTCACTCAGATCATTGTAACTGCCGGACACCGCAACCGTTTTCAGGTCGGCAAACCATTTTGCAACCTTGCCGAGGATGGTTTTCAGCGCCTCCCCGGTCACGATATTGGCTCTTGCTGTTGCTGCCGTAAACTCTGCCGTCACATCGGACGCATCTCCGGCCTTGTCCAGTTTTGCCGAATACAGATCATCCACGTTATCCTTCAGATTGCTGTAATCCACCAACGTAAATCCGCGGTAGATCACTGTGTCCGCGCTCCATACCTTTGCCGTCGTGCCGCCGTAACCGCGAACGCATCCGGTCAGCTTACCGCCAGAGATTGCATTATACTGGATCACTTCGGCATCGTCGCCTGTTCCAATCGTCGCTAGATTTGGCGCGGCGGGGAACACATCCACAGACGCAACGGCAATGCTCTGTGCTGCTGCCGTAATCTGTGCCGTCAGCGTCGTCTGCGGGCTGTTGTTGATGCCTGCATACATCGTCTTTTTTGCCATCAGTAGGTCGAGCCTCCTCTCGATTGCACAAAGCCCTGCACATACAGATCAATCGTCACATAGGACAGTTCGTCCGGGATGATCGTGATATTGTGCCAGGTTCCGCGCGGGATTTTGTTGTCTTCATCCACCAGCAAAGCCGTAATGTCGGATTCATAATCCTCCCCCATTGCCGCCTTTTTCTTGCCGTTGACTTCGATTTGCGCCGTAGACGCACCGCCAAATTCAAAGATTCCCTGTTCGATGTCATGCGTGTGCTCTGGGATCTCCACATCATGCGTATGTTCCGGCACTTCAAATTCGTGCGAATGATCCGGGATCTCGAATTCGTGGGAATGGCTCGGAAAATTGACCGTGTGCGTATGGCTGGGAATCCGGATGGTGTGCGTGTGCGACATGCCGTGCACATGCGTAAATTCACCAGCCGAAATCGTGTGCCTGTGGGATTCTCCATCCCTTGCCACAACAGACGACGTTGTGCGTGCCAGCGACGAAGGGGAATTGGTGGTGGATATACTGCTGCTGCCGCTGGTCGTCGTGTCTCCACCGCCAGCCTCGCTTGTTCCACCGCCGCCACCACCGTTTCGGCTGGTCTTCACCGTGCCGCCGCTGGTCTCCGTGGATGTGCTCGTGCCGCCGCCGGCAGAAGAGGTCATCGTGCTGCCGCCGCCGCCCTCTGTCGATCTGGAATAGCTGCGGAACGGCGCCAGTGTGATCTTCACAAGCACCTTGTTCACGATCCGCATCTCTTCAGGAATCCAGAAGTTCAGCTGTGCACCGATCTTGGGCGTTGCGTTCTCCTGCACGGATTGCGCATAAAGCTGCGTCGCACCCTGCGAATAGACCTGCTCGATGCGCTGTCGGTCTGCCAAATCCGCAACCGTCGTCGCAATATCCACAGCCTTTGTGGATAACGTCAGCGTCATATCTCCCGGCGTGTCATGGTTTCTCTTGATGCCTGTGATGTACGTCTTCACGTTATCGTCTACAAGCATCGTGATTCGTCCAATTTCGGCTTTGTCATAGTCCGCGCCCGTGATCGGGAATAAATCTGCTACTGATACTTCGATGCTCTTCTGCGGCTCCTGAAGCGCTTTCAGCATGGCCTCGCCAGCCGCCTTCAGGCTCGCTGCATCTTCATATCGTCTGTCAGTCCAGATTCGCGTAATCAGGCCGTACTTCTCGATGATCTCCGGCGGGCTTTGCAGGTATGGCAGGCCGTTGTTCACATCTTTAATCGTCAGCTGGTTGATGCCCTCGCCATAGCCCAGGCAATACAGTTTCGTGCAGACGTCCTGCGACGCTTTCGTAAAGCTCCTGCTGATTAAGTTCTTCTTCCCACGAACGTAATAGAGCGGTTTTGCTTCGGTGTCGATTCGGATCAGGTTCAGCGTCCACGGGTATGTGCTCGTGTCATACGTCCACATATATTCATCGACAAAGCACTTCGGGATGGAAAACAGCGCCGCCAGAAGGTTTTCATTCTCCCAGCCGTATTCGAACTGCCGCCTGAAATCGCACTGCCCAAGCTGCCACCGCTTTTCGGTTTGATGATCCAGCACATACTGTATGCACTGATTGGTGTATGTTCCTAAGTTGCCTACAACGTGAGACTCGAATAATACATCGTCGATCAGCGTCGCAATGACGTGTTCACAATCGTATGTCATCTCCCCGGAGCCGCTTAACGATCCGCCCGGCGTGACAATGCGATAAAGCTGTCCGCCATTGTATCGAACAAAGCAAAACGGCTGGCAGTAATCGTTCTTATCGTCTCCTTCCGGCAACGAAAACGAGAGTTGTCCAACCGAATTGATCTCTTCTGTTTCTTGGATGTCGTAAGCATTTTCCAGAATTGCGACTTTTTTTCTGTTCCTATCATACACTTCCAGCATTACAAATACCTTTCTGTGTACAGAATCGACGTTTTGAGGGATGCAGGTGTGCCGCTTCCGATCTGCACCGAGCGGGTATTTCTGGACAGCTCCAACCAATCGCCGGAATGTTTATCCAGGATGTTTTCGCCGTTGTGCAGCACCACATAATGGTCGCTGTCAATGACCAGCGTATCACCCGGCTGCAAAGTCACGTCGATGTTGATGGTGTAGATGTTGGTTGCTTCAGCGCTGCCCATGGCGGAGATGATCTCATAGGCCGTGCTGCCCAGATACACCGTTGCGCCCACAGAGATGTTCGCCGCAATCGTTTCATCTGCTGCTGTCTTCGGATAAACCGCCGCGCCTACACGCAGTTGTGCGTCAATGGATTCAGCAGCCGCCGTTGTGCCATAGATCAGAGCGCCGATACGCAGACTGGATGCAAACGCTTCCGATGCATCTGCCTGCATCAAAAACACGCCGATCAAACGCACATCCGAATCGATTTCTTCTTCAGCCGTGTTGGTCAGCAGAATGCCCTGTGCCGCGCTGGCCTCTGCACCGTATGCTTCCTGTGCGCTCGTGCTCAGATAGACCGTCTCGGAGATACCAAGCATTGCGGTAATGATCTCTACCGCATCCGTAGTCAGCGCAATATGGGAGGCGATCTGACGCGGGATATTAAACCGCGCCAGATTAAATTGCGAGGTGTTGAACATCGCCCCCGCCTCCTTAATTGATCGAAATCTTCAGTGCGCCGACCTCATAAACCACCGCTTTATCCTTGGACATCAGCGTTGCCGGATTTGCCGCGTCGATCATGTACGGATTGCCGCTGTCCTCCGCGTCATAGACCGCAATATGCGTCATGTTGCCCCAAGTGCCGGTTGCAACGGGGCTGGTCACAGACGCACTGTTCGAGATCATCATCGCGCCGCCAGCCTGCGACGCGGGAGACGCAAAGGTGATCTGCATCCGCTTGTACGCATTGCCGACGAATTCAGCGCCGCCTTCTTCGGGAGAGCCGTTGCACAGTGCCAGATACGGCGTAAACCCCGCGCAGCTCGTACCACGCATCAGATTCAGGATTTTGGTTTTGTAGGCGTTCGCCAGCTTGCCGGAAGAAATCCACTTCACGGCATTTGCGCGGATCACAGGAGATACGCCGGACTGCACATTCAGCGGCTCTGCCAGCGGACCATAGACGTACATATTACCGCCTGTCAGAGAATCCAGCACGCCCACATGGGTGACATTGCCCACGTCCACAGTCGCCTTTGCAAAGGTGATCGCCGCGATATTCTGGATCGCCATTCCGCCGCCAGTCTGGGCAGCGGGAGCGGAGAAGGTAATCGGCTGACGGGCATATCCGCTGTAACTGACCTCCGTGCCGCCTCCCGTGTCGCCAGGGTCGTTCAGATACAGCGCCAGATACATGGTCTGCGGCGCAGTTGCCGACACGCCGCGTGCCAGGTTCAGGATCAGCGTCTCAAAATAGTCCGTTGCGTACATTACAAATTATCTCTCCTTTCAGCGACGGAAATTTGAATCCCCGTCACAGCCGTTTCGCCTGTGTTGGTGATCTCGATGCGCGTCGGTGTTTTTGCAGTCCCTGCGTATTCCGGCGCCCACGCCAGTGTTTCGGTCACATCAGCCTTCGTCTCGCCGTATGCAAAAGGCTCACATTCAAAGTTCAGCTTAAATTTATAGACGACTTCGCCCAGGTCTTCCAGTTCCGACGGATCATACAGCCGCCCGATGTAATACTTGTCCGGCTCTCTCCACAGCACAATTCTGTTCTTTTTCGACAGGAAATAGGCGATTTCACGCATTTCTGCGCGGGTTTTGCCTGTCCTGGTGTCGCATTCCAGCGTGATTTTCCGCTCGTCGTACTCGTCCGATCCATAATCGTATGCGCCGGATCTGCCTGGGACGGTAATTTTATGGGAGCGGAGCGGCGGGAAGAAGGTGTCCGCCGCCACCATCCACACCCCGAACCGCTCACGCATATCCACGCCGCCAAAAGTGAAGGAATGTTTAAGCAAACGATACACCTCCCCTGTACCGAATCTGTCTTGCTGCCTTTTCGCCAATGATGCGGCCTACATTCTCAGCATCCATTTCGGAGTTGATACCCGCAGTCGTCACTTCGACGCTGACATTGATATCTCCGACGCGCCCGGACTGCACAGCTGGTGCATAGGTGATTGCTCCCATATCAAAGCTGTTCTTGGCACGTTCCACGGCATTCTGCATCGCCGTTTCTAGGCCAGCAGCTCCGCGTTCGGTGCCAAGAATAGAGCCAGCCATGACGTTCTCAAACACTTTCTGCGACCACTTGGATGGCGAATGCGTGTCGAAACCGCTCTTACCGGTAAAGAATCCCTTGATCTTACTGACCACGCTTTTGACGCGCTCATACAGAGCATTGGCCGCACTCATGATGCCTTCGCCTACGCCTTCGATCAGGTTTTTACCGACCTGTTTCATGTTGTTCCAACCTTCCCGGAACTTAGATACAATCCCAGATATTACCTCTGGGATTCTGCGTTTTATCGTTTGAATCGCCTGTGGCAGATTAGTTACGAGGCTTTCAAACAGTTTCACGCCTTGCTGTGCAATTTTTATGAAATATGTCGGAATAGCCTGTATGATTGCTGCAATCAGCTTGCTTAGTGCAGTCAAAATACCCATTATGATCTCAGGGAGATTTGTCACAAGCGCCATAAACAGTTCAAATCCGGCTTCGATCAATCTCGGTGTGGAATCCGTCAGCGCACCGATGATTCCGTCAATGATATCTGGAATGGCAACCACAATCTGCGCGATGATTTCATCGAGATTTTGCATGAGCGCAGACAACAATTGTACACCAGCTACAACAATTTCAGGAACGAATTCAATGATTGCATCGACGATCCCGGTTATCAGTTCCGGCAGAGCCTCAACGATTGCGCTGATGATTTCCGGCATTGCCTCCACCAACGCAGAAAGCAACTGAATACCTGTCTGCGCGATTTGTGGAATTGCACCAAGCAGAAAATCAACAACAGACGTGATAATCTTCGGCAATCTTGAAATAATAAACGGAATTGCCTGTAAAACTGCTTCTGCCGCTCCTTGCTCAAGCGAAATCACAGCTTGTAAGACGTTGTTCAGCCCATCCGTTTTAAGAAATTCTTCGACAATCGACACTGTCTCCTCAAGCAAGGAGGAAATCACATCTGGAATTGTACTTGCCAACGAGTCAATCAGATCGGCCACCAGTTGTAGCACTGTCGGTATCAGATCATTTTCTGCATTTCGTATCGTTGTGAGCAGAATAGTATCTATTTCTTCCAAAAGCGTCGTTATTAGTTCTGGTAAAGTATCAGCTAATGTCCCAATTATGCTGATTATTGCGTTCATGACCATATCGGCACCATTTGACAGTTCGGATGTCAGGCTGTTCATTACGCCCATAATCGCATTGGTAAAGGCTGGCACAAGCGTTCCTATGAGTTCTGGAATCATCGGAATCAGTGCCGATATTAGTTTGTCAAGCCCATTCACAATAGACGGCAAAATCTGCTGGATTCTCGGCACGATGTTTCCTGCTGCCGTAGTGATTGCATCCGTAAAGCGGTTGATTTGGTCAGACAGGTTTGCGTCCTCATCCGCAAACGCAGTCAGCAGGTTCTGCCACTGTGCCTTGACCATCGCCAAGGAGCCTTGGATCGTGCTGCCAGCCTCTTTCGCGGACGTTCCGGTGATGCCCATCTCCGTCTGCACAACGTGGATTGCCTCGACAATATCCGCAAAATTTTGAATGGAGTACTCGGCTGTAATTCCATTTTGTTTTTGCAGTGCTTCGGCATCCTTCAGCAGGCGCTCCATTTCGGTTTTTGTACCACCATACCCAAGTTTGCACTTTGTTAATCTCCCGCTTGTACAATCAGCATATACGGGAGGTCAGACTGTCGCTTCTCCTATTGCAAATGTAAGCGTTTTGCTATATACTTGGAATCAGAAAGGGGATGTAATTATGTTTGTGCAAATCAAGGCTTACCCCAATTATTCCATCGACGAGTTTGGCCGCGTGAAGAGTATTTATGTTACAAAACTCTTAAAGCCAAGAACGGCTGGACGCGGTTACTTTTGTTATCAATTAAGAAATGATAACGGCATCAAAAACGAATACATTCACAGACTTGTTGCGACAACTTTTATTCCAAATCCTAACAATCTTCCACAAGTAGACCACATAGACGGCAACAAAGCGAATAATCACGTTTCAAACCTTAGATGGGTTAGCAATTATACAAACATATGCGCCGCTGGATCTAAATTGAGAAATTTACATGCAATAGAATCTACTGGAATTAAAGTCATTGCAACAAACGGCAAACAGACCTTCAAGTTTCAATCCAAGAGTGAGCTTCTAAGGTATTTTGGCTATTCTACCATCAACACTCACGTAAAACTTGGGCAAGAATATCGATATGGGAAACTCAAAGGGTTCACCGTTTACACTTTATAGGAGTCCTCTCACTCAGTCGTTCACGCTGGCATTACCCTTGCGCCCTGTTGCCCCTGCTGCGGGGTGTCCAAGTCAATCAGAGAGGATTCGCGCTTGCGGATTATGTATTATGCCACAGCGCCCCCAAAAATGTTAAGGTTATCGAGCATGGTAAAGTTAGATTTCGAGAATCCAGAATACGCATTCTGAATGCTTTCCATGGCCGTGCCCATCTTATTGGCATTATCGGCCATGTCAGTAATTGCCAGATCGGCTTTTTCAGCAGCCTTTTCCGTGTCGCCGCCTAAGCCCTGAATCAAAGATGCCGCGAAGCTGGTGACGGTATTCATATAGTCGTTCGCCGACATCTGGACATTTTTATAAGCGTCCTGTGCCTTGCTGAAGATCTCCGACTGCGCATTGATAAGGCTGTTGTACTTGTCCTTTGCCTCATCCACCGTTTGTCCAATCGAAGCCGCATACTCTTTCAGCGATCCAGCTTCCGTGCCAAACAGTGTTTTTACACCGCCAACGAGCTGTTCATATTCGCCATAGCTGGCAACAGACGCTTGCGTGATCTTTGCAATTCCAGCTGCAACAGCCGTTGTTGCCGCCACAACAGCCTTCCCTACGGCCTTTATCGCTTTGCCGAATCCGTCCTTCAGCTTGTCTGCGAAACCGTCACTTTTCTTTTTTGCGCTTTCGACACCTTTGTCAAATGCCTTCGACGACAGTGCCAGCGTCACAAAAAGCGTCAGAAGGTTAATGCTCCCCACCTCCCACAACAGTAATGCCCGCTTTGGCGATCACCTCTGCGGCGATTTCCTCTGCGGGCTTGTCAACAACCGGGTGCGGGCTGATGATATCGACGTAACGTTCCTTGATGTATCCGCCTCCCTGGGCTTTCGCCGCATTTTCAACAGCGATTCTCAATCCATCGGTAACGTAAATCCTGTAAGCCTTTTCTTCGGCATCGCGTTCCATTCGCGCGACGACGTAGCGCAAAAATGCACTTACTTTTCGGCTTCCGTGGTATTCTCCGGCGCAGAACCAGAGGCATTCTCGGCCTCCGGAAGCTGCGCAGATTTGAAAAAATCCGAGAACGACCGATCCGTCAGCAGATCATACACATCCTTTACCAGCCTACCCATGGTCAGTTCGGCGGCATAATCCTCTGCCGTCACACCGTTCACCGCCGCCAGAATCGCAATCACATCGGCCTTGTGATGCTTCAGTATCTTCGGCAGCTTCGCAGCGATGTGCAGCATCGTCGGATTCTTTACCTCGCCATTGTCGTTGGCTTCCTTGCGCAGCATTTCGATCACTGCCTTATCCTGCGCAATATTCGAGATAGGCTCGATTACATCCGCGATCACGTCAATGACGCGGTCGCCCTTCACGTCAGACAATTTCATCTCCGCACCCTCCTTTTACGCTTCCGCTTCGCCGGCCTTGATATATACCTCAAACGGTACGGTGTCCTGCGCCGCCATACTGTAATGCGCAGTGTACTCAAATGCAAACTGGCCTTTCGCTTTATCGCTGGTCTGAATCTGGAAACCACCAGTAGACAACGCATTCATGAGATGCATCGCGACAAAGCCGCCCTTGGTCGCTCCGGTCTTGTCGGAATAGTCGCCCACAAACCAAAGATCTGCAAAGTCAGCATCCGCCAGGTCATTTCTGGGCGTTACCTTGGTGGTGTCGGTGCCGTCAATGTCAGCCGCACCGATCAGGGACTTCGCCGCTGCCGTGTCCAGCGTTACCAGAGTGCCGGTCGCCTTAACCTCCCAGCTTTCGAGCCGCTTCAGCTCTTTCATGTTTTTGGGGCAGTTGTCGATGTCGTCACCGAAGTCAGTATACGACGGGGTCGCGGTAAAGTTGATGCCGCCAGTAGTCGCACCGATCTGGTCATCCGCCTCAATTGCCCCGGTTGCAGGCGTGAAACTCTTGAGCAGAATCCCAGCATTGATCTGGATCTGCTTAAAAGCATTGGCCGGAATTTTCGTATATCTCGCCATTTTGTTCTCCTTTCCTAGTCCTCAGTGAGGTATTCGAGCGAAATGTTGATGTATCTCCGCTTTATATTGGTGTCCGTCTCATCGACGACATTTTGACACCACGGATTCCCGCGCTTTATCCAGATAGCGCCTTCATCGCATTCGACAAACGTTCCGCCTTTGCCGATTGCCTTGGACATCTTGTCCGCCATGGCATTCGGTTCTGCCTCACTCTCAGTGTAATACCATAGGTTCACGGTGATTCCGACGTCCTCATCGCCCCACGCGCCTAGTACAAGCTCGTAAGTCAAATATGGAAATATCACGTCTTTTGGGACGTTGCTTGCCGGATAAGCAGGCAGGAATCCGTTAAACCACTCGAAAAGCGCTGCTGCTTTTGTCACGAGGGCAGCTCCTTTCTTTCCGACGTAAAATATTTTAGGCCGCGGATATCTTCACCGGCGGTCTTCGGCGCTTCTTTTTCTTCAGGGTTCGATGTTACACGATACGTCTTCCCTGTGCTCGTGTCCCTGTAGTAATCGCCGTACTCAATCGGCACAATCTTCTTAACCAGTGCGCTGTACACACTCGTTACGCCCTCTTTTTCCGCCCTCCGTGCTTCCATAGAGGTATCGAGGGCAGGAAAGAGCTGGAACGTAGCTCCCTCCGTCCAGCTCACCAAATACCCGCCTTCGCCGTCGGGCTTCCGGCTCTTTTCCATCAATACGCAATCCCGCGCAAATCCGTCAAGAAGGCTCACGGTGTCACCCCCTTGATCTTACGCCAGTCGTTCAAGCGCGACCGGAACATCGTCTGCCAGCTCACCGCAGACGCGCCATTCGAGCCTCCTACACTGGCCTTGCTGTAACTGTACCCTCCGAAGCTCTCAGAGGTGTACGGCGACAGCACAGCATCCTTGTTTTTTTCTTGCCAGCTTGCGATCTCAGCGGCAAGATCGACCACTGCTTTAGGAACAGCCAGTGCCCACACAACGCCGGAGAACGTCTCATCCGTCAAGTCAGTATCTCCCGCCTTGTGCAGTCCATCATTAAAGATGCTGCCCATGATCCTGTAATATTGCCCAGATTGCAAAAAAGGCAGCTCGATGCTGCCTTCGGCGATGGTGTACGTCCCATCATACGCGCCCACAAAAAACCAGTTGTTGATGTGTCGCAAAACATCTTCCAGCATCATCGAGCCGCTCCCTCCTTATGCTTACTTCGCGGTCACAGTCGCATTGCCAGCCTTCAGCGCGTGGTAATTGCCGTCGCATTCGACAACAGTAACCACCTGCGAGGTCGCAATCGTCAGCTCGGACGTGCCGTCCCAATCCAGCCAGCCAGCGACGTTATCACCATAGGCAACCGTCACGGCAGACGCACCGGAAGCGTACTTGTACTTATTGCCAGCTGCGGCCTTAACCGGGGTAATGGTCAGCTTGGTCATGCCGCTCTTGCTGCCAGCCGCAGACGTAACTTCCAGCGTGCCCAGCGTGCCATTGTCGATGTTGCCGATAACAACACCGTCCAGACGCTCCGCAAACAGTTCCATACCATTAATGACCGTATCAAAGGCGGTCAGATTGGTGTAATCGGACTCTTCGTGGATGCCGACATAGCCGGTGTTGTCAGTCGTGAACGAGAACGCATTGCTCATATCCGCGCCATTGATGGGGATGTAGTAGAGCACGATGTTGCTCTTGGCAGTCGCGTAAATCTTGCCCTTGGGCACGGAGGAGTTGAGGATCACAGTGCCCAAGCCGAGGAAATTCTCGATGTAGCTCATACCAAACGCCGTCTGCATGGTGATGTTGGCAGCAGACAGGTAGTCGGCCATATCCAGAGGATTCAAGAAGTAAACCGCCTGGATTTCATCGTCCTCGAACAGCACCTGAAGATTGCCCCAAGCCTGTGCAAGAACGGCCTGGAAGTTCTTGCCAGAGACAGCGCCAGTTCCAGTTGCTAGAAAGTTGAAGAAATCCTTACGGATGCTCTTCTGCACGTCTTTCTGCATCTCGTCAGTGGTCATCTCGACCGCCTGATCAAAGCCACGGTCAATGATCGCTTCAGCAGTAGTCGCCTTACGCCACTTTTTGAGGGTGATTTCCTTGTAGTTGACAGCGACGGTCTTGTAATGCGACAGCGGGATGGTTTCGCCCTCACCTACCGCACCGCTCTCAAGCGTACCAGTCGCCTTGTAGGTCTTCAGCACCGCACCCGCCTGTTTGGCAATCTTGCGGGTTACGCCCAGCGCCTCCATCAGCTTTTTGATGGAGTAGCCGAACATTTCGACGAATTCCACCTCACGAACACGCGCAAGGTCATTCTTTTTGATCAAATTCGCGTCAGCCATTTATTCATTATCTCCTTTCGTGTCGGGCTGGAACAGATCCATGTGCGCCGCAATCTGTGCGCGACGCTCTGCCCGATCCTTAATTTCCATTATTTTTTCCTTGGTCATCGTTCCGGCGCCAGTGTTGTCTGGAGGATTGGACGTATCAGTGCCCTTCGTGCGCTTCGTGGACACAAGCCCTTTATAGGTGCCCGCCACCAGTGCATCCAGGCTCTTGGTGTCCTTGATCTTGTCTCCGTCCAGCTCGATTGCAGCCATTTCTTCGCCGCAGCCTCGCATAGCAAGCTCCAGGTTAGCGCCAGTGATGTTTTTGCCTTCGAAGTACGCTCTCACAGCCTTTTCCTTCGCTGCTTTAGCCTCCTTCGCGGTGACATCTGCTTTATAAGTCTCAAATGCCGAGTGTTCTTTCTCGTATTTCTCCTTATAGCCGTCGTCACCAGCTGCCTTGAGTTCATCCAACTGCTTCTGGACGCCGGGCAGCTTCTCCGCATCCGCCTTGTATCTGCTGATGTCAGCTTTCAGGCCGTCTACGGTGTCAGTGTGAGCTTCGATGATGGTATCGACCTGTTCGTCGGTCAGTCCCATCCCCTTCAAAAGTTTTCTCGTGAGCGCCATTAATTTCAGTCTCCTTTTCTTCGGTCGCATTTCTTTGCGCACGACTGTTTTATAAATAAAGCCCACCAAATGGTGAGCCTTATTCCCAAATTAAAGAGCTGGTCAGCTTACGGGCTGCCCAGCTCAGATTTGATGATATTCTGGTATTCTTTTTTATGGTTTTCGACAGCAGGCTTCAGGTACGGCTGCGCTTTGTTGCCGGCGGTATGATGCCAATGTCCCTTTGCATCTTGGTAAGTCCACGGTGTCGGCCTGCCTCCGGGATAATATTTGCCTGTCCCCAGTTCAATGTATGGCGCATATTCCACAGCCGATCCTATGTACGCCTCCTGCTTTTCAGCGTCGACATTATGAGTAATGCTGTTTCGCAAGTTTCCAGTGTCCACAGGGCACAGCTTTTTTGCATACCCCTCTGCCACCAGTCCGCACTTTTCAAGCGCTCTCAAGATTGCATCTTTCATGGCGCTTTTGACAGCGGCGGAGTTATCGGTGATGGTGACTTTAACTTCTTCCATGGCTATTCCTCGTCAAGCGATTCCAGTCTCTCTAGCGCTTCGCTAGGGGTCGACATTCTAACCTTTCCTTCTTTTTCCAGCCCACGCAGCAGAGCTTCCTTGATCGCGGCAGAGACCTCTTTGCTGTTGTCTTGGATTTCAACGTTCATAAATACCGTTTGTCAATGTCGAAATTCAGTCCGATTTCCGACAAATCGCCGTCATAGGCGTCACGGATGATGCTCAAACTTTCCGCATACGCCAAAAGTTGACCGTAGTCCTGTGCGTCTGCATTGGCTTTCCCTTTTATTTCGTCCGCGGCCTCGACAATGGCCGCCACAATATCGTGTAGTCTATCATTGCTCATTTCCAAAGCGCTCCTTCCACACTTCTATTTCGATCTCTGCTTGTTCTGCGTTGCGCAGCAAATCCTTCCCCCACTTTTTAAGTAAGCCTTGTTTTTGCCGGTCGTCTTTCTCGCCCCATCCTGTATCATACTTGTCTGGATTTTGTACCTTCCGGGCGTGTTCTTCGACTTGTGCGGTGTGTGACGCAATAGATTTTTCAAGATTTTTCTGTCGTTTCTTTATCGCGTCTGTATAAACGCCTTTATTGCGTTCTCCGCTTTTCGCGGCAGAATATACCTTTTCCGTATCTACGTTGGTATAGCTTTGTATAATACTATTATACCGCAAAACCGTCTCAATCTCAACGGATTTTTGTTGCTTTTGCTTGCTGCGCACCCAGTCCTGATACGTCATATTTGGGACAACCTCAGTCTCGCCCGTAACAGGGTTTCTGGCGCGTCTTTGCGCCGACGATGTATCTACTCCATCCACGGCGGCAATAAGCGTACAGCGGCAGTTATATATCTCCCACGGCGGCCCTTGTGGGTCTCCGGGAAAGCGACAACCGTTAGAAAACTTCTTGGCCTGCTCCACTTGCTCGCCGTCAAGCATGGCATGAGAGTGGCGTGTACGCGAATCCAACGTCGCTAACCATTCTTTTTTAAGCTTGATGCCCATCTTTCCCGCCGCCGCATAGCTGTCCATGCGTCCAGCATTTTGTGCCCCGGTCACAGCGGTTCTGGCGGTTCTAATGGCGCTGTCACGGCTCATGTCCGTGATCCTTCGCTGTAGCTCATCCGCCATGCCTTTAATGCCTTTACCTTGTAAAATTGAACTGGTCACGCTGGCTGTGATCTGCTTTTTGCCCCACGCCAAATCAATGCCGCGCTTCAGGGCACGTTCAGGCGGATAATATGGCATCAGCTCCGGCTGTTCTTTTATCAGCCGCTTTACCGTCTGTTCATCCCACAGATCAAAGCCCACGCTTCCTGACACCTGCTCGATGGTATACGCAGCATAATTACGATTCAGGCTGTAAATTACCGGCGTGGCATCATTGATATATGCCCGCGCCACTTCGTTCGCATCCGTGGCACGCCTGGCAACCTTATCACGCATCGCTTCGAAGCGCTTCCCACGCCCGATCTGTGCAAGCCTCCACTGCTTATAATCCTGTTCTGTCCACTCTTTGCCGTTCTGGATGGTTCCAATCAACGCCCGCATCTCTTTGTCTCGCTTTTCAAATTTTTTGAAGTATTCGTCGATGGTCTCTTGCAGCTCGTCTCCGGCCTCCGAATACAGTTTTGCGATGCGCTTTTCTAATGCTGCGAGTTCGTGGTCGGTCATCTGCTGTCCAAGATCAGGCGTTGCCATTGTCAATCACCTCTGGCGGTGTATCTTCTCCTCCTAGGCTGCGGTCGATTTCTTCCGCTGCCTTGCGCTTCATCATGTCGTCATACTGGTCAATGTCGCCGTTGATCGTCAGCAGTTTTTTGGTAATGTACTCTTCGTCGTAATACTGCGCCCCCGTCAAGATCATTTGCGTCTCTTCAGTTTTGTTTATGATTTGGTTGCGCGTGTAAGACGGTGCATCATCAATTCCGGCAATTGCCAAAATTCCCTGGATAAATGTCGTAACCTGCGCTTCAAACTTATCCACTTTCAAATCGAGCGGCACATAACTGGCCTTGATCGCCGTCGCAGTCTGATTCCCGGCAGTAACCGCCGACGCATCAAAACACTGGAAGTCCTCGTACAGCTTCTTTTTGAGCATGTCGATGGTGATATTCGTGCCCTCATATGGCGCCTCGATGGTGTGTGCTTCTGCGCTCACGCCATCATCGCCGTTTGCGTGCGCAACATGCAGCGTTTTCAGGCGTTCGATAAATTTTGCGTCGTCCAAATCGTCCATGCCGCCGCAGTTGGTCAGCACCCAATAGATGAGATTGCCCTCGTCCACGTTGTTGACCATGTTGCTGCTGGCCAAGTCCAGCGCATCTATGGTGTTGCGCTTTCCAACGATCTCAGACCGCCCACGCTCGTTATTTTTCAGCGGCACAATCGGAAATCCAGGGTAATTCTCGCCATCGTAGATTTCTTCCCCGCCGACTTCAGAGCTGCGTATGATCTGTTTATACGTCCGCTTCGGATGCAGCACCTGCATGTCCTTGTTTTTTGGTTGAAAATAATCCGTGTAGCCGTCCAGCTCATACAGCGTCGCCCGCAGCGGCTTATCCAGCGCCACCTGCCACCAGCGGATACCAGCCTTTAATGCGCCATCCTCTTCGTCGTAAAGCGGAACAAATTCGGAAAGATGGAAAATCTGAATATGATCCAAGTCCCACATGCCAAACGCCACACCGCCGATGATCGCAGCGCGGGCAATGTGCAGAATATCTTGGTCGAATCCCTTGCCCAGCTTATCCGATGTCGAATCCTGCTGGAACGTCACCCCATTGCCCAGCAAATAACTCGCCTCTTGGTCTACCGCCATGCCGAAGAACCTGCTGGACAGCTTATGGTTTGCCGTGTACATATCTCGATGTGCCCGGCCTTGCAGGTCATAAATCACCTTCTCATAATGGCTTATAGTCGGGTTCGTGCCGTAATAATATTCTTCAGCGTCCATCGCTGTCCGATAAGCCGCGCTGCTTCTGTGATCTTCGATTGCAGCACGGATAAATTCCATGCGTTTCTGCTCGTCTTCGCCGACCTCCAGCAGATCCTGATACGTCTTAATCGACAATCCCTCCCCTCGTCCAAAGCGGCGTATATGTCTTCTTGCCGACCTTTTCACGGAGGACGGTGTATGCAAAATACCTCACCGCATCCATTGCGTGGTCGTTCTCTTTGATCGGCCTGTCCTCGTTGCTTTCTTCATCCCATCGATAAAGACCGAACTCTTTTATGGTGTTTTTGCATTCTTTGCAGATTTTGATCGTGCCGTCCTGAAGGTATCTCGAAGTCGTCATGATTCCCGGCAGCACATCGTTCTTCGCGTGCCGAACCAGGAATTTCTTATGCCTTCGCAGTGTCTCGATGAAGGAAGCGGCAGACGGGTCAACGATAAAAGACCGGACCGTAACATCTCCAATCCACTTTGCGACATCCTGATAATATTCTTCGTCTGTTTTCGACTGCTGTTTTTCGCGGCCAGAATAGTAATACTCGCGCATCAGTGTTGCCGTTTTACCATCCCACCGCCAGAGCAACGCCGCGAACGGGTTCAGCGTGCCGTAGTCGCATGAGACATAGTATTCAGCTTTTCCGGCGCTTTCCGGCGGAGCATCTACCGTGCATTCATCGCCGAACATCGGATATATCAGCCCTTCAGCCAACACCCACAAGCCACGGATATAGCGATCATAAAAAACGCCCGAATACATGGACTCGTAGCGTTTCAATACCTTCTCACTCAGCGCCGGATTATCTTTCATCTCGAAGTGTAGGTATAGCGCATCGTGCTCTTCTGCCCGCTTGATCCAGTTCAAATAAAACCAGTGCTGCGGGCTGCCTGGGTTGCAGCTGAACCACAGTTTCGATCCTTCGACACTGCATCTGGCAAGCGCCTGGTTTACAAATGACTCTGGCATCAGCACAACCTCATCCATCAGCACACCAGCCAGCGTGCGTCCCTGAATCAGCATAAACGAGCTCTCATCGCGTCCACCGAACACCTCAAAATAGTTCGTCCGGCCTTCCTGCGTGACTTCGAGGATATGATCTGCTCGCCTCCATCGCATGCCGTAACATTCTTTTGCCATCGTCATGGAAATAAAAGGTTGAACGATATTCTTTGACGCGCTATCCACGGTCTTTCCACAGATACCGAACCGCTGCCCGCTGAAGAACTCCATTGCCCAGGCCACGAATGCCCACATCATGATGGAGGTCTTACCGGATCGGACAGCACCATCGCAAATCAGAGCATCATAATCGGAATATGGGAATGCCAGGATTTCCCGCTGCTTACTGCTGATCATCGCTTCTCAGCTCCTTTGCCAGCTCTCGCAGCGACGCACTCAGCGCATCATCCTTTACCGCATTTCCTGGCATATTCACGTCCACCTGGTCACGTTGCCCTAGGTACTGTTTGCCCAGCCAGATAGCCATCGTCGCACTCTTTTCTGCCAGTCTCCACTGACTCCGGCGGAGCGATATTTTCCCCAATCCGCGCTTTTGCTTGAAAACCTCGGAAAAACTTGCATGATAAGTACGTTTGCACCACGAATCAAGCGTTTTGTCCGTAACGCCAAACCATCCGCAAATCTCTTCCAGCGTGCATTGCAGGCCGCAGAGGTTTTCAAACTGCTTTTTATCAATTTCCGCTCTCGGTCTGCCCATTCTTTCACCCCTTCTTTTTCCATTTCTCATTTATGATTTTCGGAACACAATATTTCCATTCGACATTGTGGTGCATTCTCATATGAGACGATCCCATTTCAGCGACCTTCACGCAATCCGGTCTGCACATCACGCTGTAAAACGACTTCACATACGTCCCGTCTTGCTTATAGATGTCAGTTAGCCCGCCTGGGTTGTTTTGTGTTTGCACCTGCTGCACGTCTACGTTTGTTACCGTAAACATCAGCTTCCCTATTCCGCCAAGCGACACATACATATTCGTGTCTTCATTGGTCAGCCCCATATACTCGAATGGCATGTCAGTTCTCATGAACCATACGTTCATGGCTTTTCGTGTTAGTCCTTTTCTGAAAAAGCCATTGACGCCGCCTATGTAATCCCCGCCCTGAGCCATGCAAACGGTTATTGCTCCGGTCTCATCCAGAAAATCACAAAACATTTTGGCAACATCGTCAAATCTTTTGATTCGCTTTTCTTTCAGTTTTCCGTTTTCGTCATAACGAATTCCGAACAGCTTGTAATCGTCATCCAGCACGCAAAAGTGTTTCAGCCCCAAACTTTCCGCGATCTTCCAGCATTCGTTTCTGGCGAATACTACGGCATTTCGCTTTCTGCTAGGTGTCATCACATCCGTTCTTTTTGCGGCTTCCTTTTTGTTGAATTGTATAACTTTATCGCCATATATTTCTCTGTATTTATCTTCTTGATCGTCCTCATCGTCGATCACGATATATATTTCTCCGCTGTACCCACATTGTCGCAACGTTTTTACCGTCATCACGTTTTCCGCGCGTCCATGAGTCAGGATCAACACCGCGAAATCACTCATCATCCCGCAACGCCTCTATTCCTTTCGATAGTCTGACGTATCCGTTTGCAATAGCATCGTTTACATCAATGATTACCAGTGCGGATTCCTCCATCAGATGCTGCATCTCTGCTGTTGCATGTGCATAATACTCTGCTATTGCCGTAAAATTGAACCGGCAATGACGATGAGCGGCGGAAATCAAAAATTCTTTTTCTTCGTCAGTAACGCTGCTTCGCTCTATTTCGTCGATTAACGTTTTTTCTTTGAAGCCGTCGTACATCTCTTCGAATCTTGGGCATGCTCCCTGAATTTGATACTGCGGAATATTAACGACCGTCGTATACGGATTGTCTGCCCCCGATTCATCTTTCCCGAAGTTAAAATCGAAATCGAATCCCGTCATATCTGCCTCTGTCAGCGCATCCTTCAGAATGTCCATGTCCCATGCACTTTCGTTGGCTTTATTATCGACAATTCTTAATGCATTCACCTGCTCCGGCGTCAGATCATCCACACATACGCACGGAACCTCCGTCATGCCCAGCTTCTTCGCTGCTAGCACACGGCAATGACCGATGACGATTACACCTTCGCTGTCAATTACCACCGGCTGCACGAATCCATACTGCTTGATGCTCTCCGCGACGTTCGCAATCTGCGTTTTATCGTGCTTCTTCGCATTTTTATTGTATGGCGTAATGTCCGCAATCTTCACATTTTTGATGTTCATCCTATCACTCCGATCTGATTTTGTGCACGAAGAAAGCCACCCGCAAAATACGAGTGGCTTCTCCGCTTACACTTTGGAGGTTTCAACATGGCTTGGTGTCCCCGACCGATCACCGTCATCCACAATTATAGTGTAACACAAGTTTACTGCAAAAAACTGCAAAGATATTCGATGCTTTCGTCTCGCCAGTAAAATGCAGTGCGTTCGGAGATGTGCATCCGCATCGGGATCTGTGTCGATAGCCGCATCCCTCGCTTGTACCGTAGATCAAGCAGCGTCTGTCGGCTTTCCGGTAGCATCGAGATAACAGCATCCATCTTTTCCTTTCGCGCCATGATCTCGTTTATTTCTGCCGTCAACACAGCCACCCTTTGCAATGCGTCATCCTTCATCTGGATTGCTGCTGCGGTCGGATCGCCTACGCCGTTGCCCTTTGGCATGGCGGACAACACCTGTGCCCGCAGCACACAGTCTGCATCTTCTGCCTGCGCCATGAGCCGCCGAATCTCTGCCCGGCGGCGTTCACAGTCTTTCAGCGCTGTACCCCATTGCCAGAGCAGTGTATTCATCCGCTTACGCTCTGCTTGATCTATCATCAGATCACCTCCCGACGATCAGCTCCGCATATGGCAGCGTCTCAATCCACTCGCAAAACGTTTGCCACTCATTAAGTCGATGATCCTTCCGTTGGCGGTATATCGCCGCTAGCACCTCATAGTTGAGCATCAGCGTCCGTCGCTGGTTGTACGACTGCGGTAACAGCTGGATCATCTGCCACCAGTAACGCTTATCCTTGGTGCGCAGGTATTCACCTTGTGTCTGGTTGAGTGCGTCAATCACACTGTCCAGCACACCACGCTCGGCCTCTAGCAGATGCTCGATGCTGAAATCCTCCGCCGTAAACTTCTTGGCTGCAATATTGTGCATGGTCGAGCAGCTGTTTGCAACCGTCCCGACCTTGTAGGTATCGTACTCAGTCCACCAGTACCGCGGCGCCGTGATCGTCACCCACACAGGCAGCATCCGTCTGTACTTGGCGTGTTCGCTGCCCGCTGCGGCTAGACGCTTCATAAGATCATAATCCGATGCACCCATGCAAAATTCGGGGTTCTCGAAATCATCGTCTTCTCGCGGGCACCCTGCCGGCGGGAACATTGTGCAATCCTCAAATTTGCCGCTGGCAGGGCAGATGGTGCTATCCATCCGCCCCCAGCTGTTGAAGGGATTGCGCATCCCCTCAATCACGATCTGCCACTGCTCCGGCGATGGGAGCACGGTTTTGTCGATTTTAAGCATTTTTCTCATCTCCATTCAGGCGGTCGACCAGCCGCTCGTAGATATTCCGGATGGCATCCTCACCGTCTGGATATTCTATTATATTTACTTGGTAGAGGATGACGTAACCCCGCACACCGTCGATGTCCGCGACGATCTCCATCTCCACGCCACCCCCCCCTCGCCGGAGCTGAATGCTGCGGATATATCGGCTGTTGTAAGCGCGCTTGCCGTCGTATGTGCTGATCATCATTGCTTCTCGTCCTCCCCAAACATCGCACCGATCTGCTCAGCAAGCTCCACCGCCCGCAGCGCCGCGAACAGGTGCTGGCGCGTCTCGTCCAGCCGTGTCAGCGCTCCATCGTCATGCCGCTCCTGTGCGTGCCGGGTGTTGGTCTCATTTGTGCGGATGAGCCGCCGAAGAAACTCAATCGTTGTCATTGGTCTCGTCCTCCCAAAATCCCGCCTTGTCGTTGCTAAAATCCGCACCTACAATCCCTCCGTGCTTTGTCAGCACCTCGTCCACCAGTTTGACCGGCACAAAACCGTACACTGTGCCGCAGAGGTCTCTTTTGTCCTCGGCGTAGTCTCGCAGCTCTTCGTCCTCCGCTGTCGGGTAACCCAGTTCTGCCTTGCCGTACCATCCTGTGTCAAGCTGCGGCTCGCTATACCACATACCCCCCGCCTGCACCGACACCGTATACCCATCTGCACACCTCACGCGCGGGCGGACGATCTGCATGCCATTACGCTGCTTTCGGTATTTTTGCAAAAATTCATTGATTGTCATGCTGCTGCTCCTCCCTTGCTGCATCGCTCTTCTTGAGCATCTTCGGCAACACCGCCTCTGCGTAAGCGCACGCCGCCATGTACTGCGCCTCATAGATCGTGCCGCCGTGAACACTCTTGACGCGCGTCTTAAACTCATCCATTCCGCTAAACCAGCACCCGGCGCGGACAAACATCGCTCCGTCCTTATCGATGTAAAAGTAGGCCGTCCTATGCTCACTGCCGATATTACCGATCTGCACATACAGACCATCCTGCACACGCCCCGCTTCAAGCGTTGCACGCGCGTCAATGTACTCGCCCAGCTCGCACCTGTTGCCCAGCTCGCACCTGTTGCCCAGCTTGCAATCACTGCCCAGCTCGCAATCGTTGCCTAGCACGCACCAGTTGCCCAGCTCACACTCGTTGCCCAGCTTGCAATCACTGCCCAGCTCGCAATCGTTGCCTAGCACGCACCAG
>ERZ1026864.302-NODE-302-length-33036-cov-12.328462_pt1 | contig 33036 bp, 56 predicted proteins | sample MGYA00380162_ERZ1026864 | MGnify/ENA primary metagenome ERZ1026864 (study PRJEB33269, sample SAMEA4719798) | human gut metagenome | biome: human-associated habitat; feature: organic feature; material: feces | place: Cameroon | collected 2013-10 ... | reverse complement strand
GCTATGACAAAAGCCGTTGAATTGCTTAGAAAAGATTTTTACAGAAAGGGGGTAAACGCGAATGACACGGAAAAAATGGCGGGAAGTCATATTGAACGATATGCGGCAGCTCGACATAGATTCAACCGGGTTTGATATCACGATAAACCTTACTGCCGATACTCTCTATGAGCTCGATCGGGCACGCACCGCATACAAGAAAAGCGGCTCTATCGCCGTGATAGAGCACACGAACAAGAACGGGAGTACCAACAAAGCGAAGAATCCAGAATTGACAATCGTCCTTGACCTCAAAACCAAAGCCCGCGAATTTCTGGCTGAGCTTGGCCTGACCCCCGCTGCACAAAAGCGATTGACAAATGATGCCCCCAAAAAGGAGAAGCTCAGTCCGCTGGCCAAAGCGCTGAGCGAGATAAAATGAGAGCAATCACCGGGCGGAATTGGGATGTGGTTCTTGAGTATGCCGAGAGCATACGCAGCGGCCGGAAATGTGCCTGTCCCGAACTCAAGCAAGCGGTCGAACGTTTCTTCCGAGACCTTGAAGACCCAAGATATTATCTTGACCCTAAAGGCCCTGAGTTCTGCATTCAAATCATCGAAAAGACGATAGTCCACAAGCAGGGCGAGAAGCTTGACGGCACACCGCTTAGAGGAACACCGTTCCTACTGGAACCGTTCCACAAGTTCATCATCTACAACGTAGTCGGGTTCAAGCTGACAGGGTCGGATGTGGCAAGGTATCACGAAGCCCTGATCTTTATCCCGCGAAAAAACATCAAGACCACCTTTGCGGCAAGCCTGGCATTTGCCCTGTCACTATATTACCGCAAGAGCGGGAGCAAGTGCTACATCGTCGGCGCGGCGCTGAAACAGAGTTTAGAAAGCTTCGAATTTCTGGAATACAACATCAAACGCATGGGCGAGGACGCCGCGAGCGGCGGGGCGGTAAAAATTATCAACAACAACAATGAGCATTCTCTACGGGCGGAGCTGCCAGGCGGGGACGGCTCATTTTTCATTCAGTCCCTCGCGGCAAACCCTGACGCACAGGACTCACTGAACTGCAACCTTGCAATCTGCGATGAGCTGCACGCCTATAAAAAGCCGAAGCAGTACAACCTCTTCAAGGAAGCCATGAAGGCCTATTCGAACAAGCTTCTGATCGGCATCAGCACGGCAGGGGATAACGAGCAGATGTTCCTTGGACAAAGGCTGAAATACTGCCGCAAGGTGCTTGAGGGGATAATCAGCGATGAGCAGCTGTTCATCTTCATGTGCTGCGCTCCGAAAGACCCGGAAACGGGCGAGGTGGATTTCACAAACCCGACAGTCCATGAGATGGCAAATCCGGCCTATGGCATCAGCATACGCCCAGAGGAGATTCTCAACGACAGCATTCAGGCACAGAACGACCCACAGCAGCGCAAAGATTTCTTTGCCAAGAGCCTGAACGTCTACACAAATTCTATCAAGGCGTATTTCAACATTGATGAGTTCCGCCGGTCGGACAAAAAGTATGATTGGACTCTTGACCAACTGCGGCGGCTGCCGATTAAATGGTACGGCGGCGCCGACCTCTCAAAGCTGCACGATCTTACTGCCGCCGCCCTTGTCGGCAACTACAAGGGCGTGGATATCATCATCACGCATGCCTTTTTCCCGGTGGCGGTTGCACACAAAAAGGCGGACGAAGATAACATTCCTCTGTTCGGATGGCAGGATGACGGATGGTTGACCATGTGCAACGGTCCGACAGTCAACCACGCAGACATCATCAACTGGTTCGTCGAGATGCGCAAGAGCGGGTTCAAAATCGCTGCCGTCGGCCACGATCGCAAGTTCTGCCGGGAGTACTTCATTGGAATGAAGAAAGCCGGCTTCCGCGTCTTTGATCAACCGCAATATTTCTACAAGAAGTCCGAGGGATTCAGATACATCGAGCACAGCGTCAAGAACGGCGCGCTGTACTATATGCACTCAGAAGCTTATGAATACTGCGTCGAGAATGTGTCAGCCATTGAAAAGACTGACGACATGATCGCCTATGAAAAAATCATGCCCGAGCTGAGAATCGACCTTTTTGACGCATCGGTATTTGCAGTGATCAGATACCTCGAAAGCCTCGAAAAGTCCGCGGACGCAAGTAACTGGTGGGGAGATAAACAATGAGCAAAAAAAGAACACGAACAAAACAGGCACCGCGAGCCGAGCCCACGCAGGCACGAAGCACCGGCAGCGCGGCATTTTTCTGCGACGCATCGAAATTCGACGATCTCGCTTGCCGGGGTTACATCAAGCTAAGCGACAGCCCGGAAATAAGCGCCGCTGTCGATACCATCGCACAGCTTGTGGGTTCACAGACCATTCATCTGATGCAGAACACGGAGCGAGGCGACATCCGCGTTACCAACGCGTTGAGCCGTAAGGTTGACATCAACCCCAATAAGAACATGACGCGCTCCAACTTCATCCGCTGGATAGTCAGGACGATGTATTACAGCGGCAATGCCGTCGCATGGCCGCGCACCAGAGCGGGCTATCTCGATGACCTGATACCAATACCACCGGCATTCACCTCTTTCGTTCCCTACGGCGATTTTGACTATCGCGTAGTAATTGCCGGGCGAGAGTATGAACCTGATAATGTGCTGCACTTCGCGCTGAATCCTGGCGAATATTACCCGTGGCTCGGCGTTGGCTATCAGATTCAGCTCAGCGACGTAGCAAATAACCTCAAGCAGGCGGCAACGACTGAAAAGGGCTTCATGTCCTCAAAGTGGAAGCCCTCAATCATCGTCAAGGTCGACGGCCTTGTTGATGAATTTTCATCACCAGAGGGACGCGCGAAGCTGCTCAACTCATACGCGGCCAGCGGAGAAGCCGGTGAACCGTGGCTGATACCCGCGAATCAATTTGAGGTAGAGCAGGTGAAGCCGCTCACACTGTCCGATCTGGCGCTTGCGGACTTCGTGAAGTTGGACAAGCGCACGGTGGCGTCAATACTTGGTGTCCCGCCGTTCGTCCTCGGCGAGGGCGAGTTCAAGCGCGACGCCTGGAACGCCTTTATAAACAGCCGGATCATGCCGCTGTCTCAGAATATCCAGCAGGTACTGACTAAAGGGCTGCTTTACAGCCCGGATATGTATTTCCGGTTCAATCCTCGCAGCCTGTATAACTACGACCTCAAAGACCTTGCGGCCGTGGCTGACGATCAGTATATCCGAGGAATAATGACCGGCAACGAGGTCAGGGACTGGCTCGGCCTGACGCCGCTTGAGGGGCTGGACATTCTCACAATCCTTGAGAACTTCATTCCTCAGAGCATGATCGCAAATCAGAAAAAGCTTATTCAGGGAGGTGAAACAGATGGAGAATAAACCGACATTCTGCACACGCTTCATGCAGCCCTCGGCTGCTGAGTTTTCCGCACGTGCGGAGGGCGAAGAACTGTACATAGAGGGCTATTTCGCGGTATTCGGAGCCAAATACTGGCTCTGGGAAGACGCATATGAAACGGTTGACCGCGGCGCGTTCACGGATCAGACAAAGGAAGATGTCCGCGCCCTGTGCAATCACGACACGACGCTTGTCCTCGGCAGAGTACCGGCGGGGACGCTCACACTCCGCGAAGATGAGATTGGGCTTTGGGGCAGCATCCGGATAAACCGAGCCGATCAGGATGCTATGAACCTCTATGAGCGGGTCAAGCGCAGAGACGTGAATCAGTGCTCTTTCGGGTTCGATATTCTTGATCAGGAGATCGAGCACACCGAGGGACAGCCGTCAGTGTTCCGTATCAAGCGCGTGCGCCTCTACGAGGTGTCCGTAGTAACATTTCCGGCCTATGAAGATACAAGCGTCGAGGCCAGAAAGGCCGAGCTTGCGACCGTGATCAAACGCAGAGTTGAAGAGAAGCGCAGGCTCGCACTTGAAAGACTGAAAGGAGTCAATTATGGCAATTAAAGCAATTATGCTGCGCAAGCGTATCGAACTGAAAAAGGCCGAGCTTGCCCAGCACAGAGAGAAAGCAAAAGAGTTTGAAACTCGCAAATCCGACATCACCGAGGCAATCGGTGAGGCCACCACCGAGGATGAGATCGACGCCCTTAATGAGGGCATGGATCAGCTTGAAACCGAGTGGACAGAGCACGAGGAGACCGAAAACCGCCTCAGCGGCGAAATAGCGGCGCTTGAGCAGCAGCTCACCGAAGAGGAGCAGCGCGGCACGCCGCCCATCAACAACCCCGAGAGCGGGGCAAATACCGAAAGGAGCAATCATATGACCACCACCATCAACATCCGTTCTCTGCCCTTTGGCCAGAGAGTAATGGACGCGCTGCCTCGTCAGGAGCGCGACGCAATCATCGGGCAGGAGGATAGTAAAAACTTCCTCGCACAGCTGCGCAGCCTTAAGGGCGAGAAGCGCGGTGTCAGCGGCGGAGAGCTGACCATCCCCGTCGTGTTCCTCGACCTCATCGCCGAGAATATGTACAGATACAGCAAGCTCCTCAACCGCGTGCGTGTGCGCTCCGTTACGGGAACTACCCGCCAGACCATCGCGGGCACGGTTCCGGAGGCTGTCTGGACGGAGATGTGCGCGGCTATCAATGAGCTGACTCTGGTATTCAACCAGACCACGCTTGACGGCTACAAGGTCGCGGGCTTCGTGCCTGTATGCAACAGCCTGCTGGAGGACAACGACGTCAATCTTGCAAGCTGGATCGTCGAAATGCTCTCCGAAAGCATCGGCCTTGCGATCGACAAGGCGATTCTCTACGGCAAGGGCGCGGCTAACAGCATGCCTCTTGGCATCGTGACCCGCCTTGCACAGCAGAGCAAGCCCGCCGGGTATCCGGCTGCCGCCCCCGCGTGGGTCGACCTCCACACCAGCAACATCCTTAAGATCGATGCCAGCAAGACCGGCGCTGAGTTCTGGGCAGCCCTCCAGATCGCGGCAGGCGCCACGTTCACCCGTTACAGCCGCGGTAATCAGTTCTGGGCGATGAACAGCAAGACCTACGCGACCCTTAAGTCCAAGGCAATCACTTTCACTGCATCCGGCGATGTCGTAGCCAATGTTTACGGCATCCTGCCGATCGTGACCGGCGATATCGACATTCTGGAGTTCATCCCGGACGGCGATATCATCGGCGGTTACGGCGACCTGTACCTCTACGCCGACCGCGCGAGAATGACGATTGAGGAGAGCCGGGAGGTGCAGTTCCTCCAGGACAACACCGTATTCAAGGGCAAGGCCCGCGCGGACGGTACGCCGGTCGTTCCGGGCGCGTTCGTTGCAATCAACATCAACGGCAGCGAAGTTACCACCGCAATGACGTTCGCGGCTGACACGGCGAATGACGCCGACCTCAGTTCACTCAACGTCGGCACCGGCTCCCTCAGCCCGACCTTTGATGCTGCCACTCAGAGCTATACGCTCTCTACCACGGCGGCCACCCTCGCGGTCAACGCAGCTGCGGCACAGATCGATGCAAAGGTAGCAATCAGCTACGGCGGGAAGAATGTGGCCAACGGCGGCAACATTACCCCGACCGCCGGAGCAAGCACCCTCACCGTGACCGTGACCAACGGCAACGCGACCAAGGTGTACACCGTCGCAATCACCAAGACCTGATCTGAAAGGAGCTGCTTATGACAAACGACGAACTGCTCACGATGCTGAAGTATAACCTCAACAAGACCGCAGCAGCGCAGGAGCCGTATCTTCAGCAGCTCCTTGAAGTTGCGGCACACGAAATCCGCAGGGAGGGCATTAAAACCCTCTCTGCGGACAACCTCGATGACTGCAACCTGATCGTGATGTATGCGGCGTATCTGTTCCGCAAGCGCGCCGAGGACAACCCGGTCATGCCGCGAATGCTCCGATATGCCCTCAATAACCGCCTGTTCGCGGAGAAGCTTGGAGGCACGACATGACGCTTGACAGTGGCATCCTGACCGTGTGCAAGCTCAAGAACACAGCGGCAGCCGGGCAAATGCCGGTCATGCAGCTTGCACAGCAGTCGACTCATTACTACGGTGAGCGGACCGTGGGCTATAACAGGCAGTACGCGGCCATGGGCGTGAATCAGCAGATAGATATGCTGGTACGTATATGGCAGGACAGAGCCGTCAAGATCGGCATGTACGCCGTCCTCGAGGATGGTTCACAGTACCGGATAGATAACGTGCAGCATCTGCTTGATAGTGACGGCTTGGAGGTCACAGACCTGACCTTAAGCGCGTTGGAGGAGTTCTATGATGTCTTACCGGGAACGCTTTGAAAGTATCGGCACTGCCCTCGCAGCGGCGGTACCGAACACATATCACTATTTCCGCCCGAACCTCCAGCCCCCATTCTGCATTTGGGCAGAAAAGAACGGAAACGGCTTTACCGCCGACAACAAGACGGCTGAGCACGCGCTCACGGGCACTGTGGACTATTTCAGCAAGCAGGAATATGACCCGGCACCGGATGCCATAGAAAGCACCCTGAGCGGGTTAGGACTCATCTGGGAGCTGAACAGCGTACAGTACGAAGATGAAACCGAGCTTATTCACCATGAATGGACATGGAGTATGCGCTAATGGCAACGATGAAGTTTACCGGCCTCGGCGAATACCTCACGAAGCTCGGCGCGCTTGAGGGCGATGAGGAAATAATAAAGCGCGCCGTCTATAAAGGCGCGGCTGTGGTCGCAGATGCCATAAAAGCGGAGCTGGAGGGTTTGCCGACCATCACCAATGAAGAGGCCATGCACCGGTACAACTCACGAAACCCGTCGGCTTCATCTTTGCAGTACATAAGCGAGCCGCAGAAAAAGGGCTTGATTGACGGTTTCGGTCTCGCCCCAATCGAGAACACCGAGGATTATATCAGCACCAAGGCCGGATTTGACGGCTACAACGGAGTAAAAACAAAGCGCTGGCCGCACGGTCAGCCCAATGCGATGATAGCCCGTGCTGTCGTGAGCGGGACGTCATTCATGCAGAAAAATGATTTTGTCGGGCGTGCGACGCGCAAGGCCAAAAAGGCAGCTGAGGCGGCCATGGCGAAATCACTTGACGACGACATAAAAAACAAAATGAAATGAGGCGAATCATATGTCAGCAGCAGGAAAAGTCTGTACCGGCTTCTCACGCCCGTGGGTAGCCAAGTACAGCGCAAACGGCGGCACCGTCACATACTCAGGCGCTATGCAGCTTGCCCGCGGCGTAGAGGTTAAGATCGACCCGGAAACCGCGGCAGACAATACGTTTTATGCCGACAACGTGGCGGCCGAGAGCCAGGAGGGCGTTCTCACCGGCGGCACTACCACCCTGACGGTCGACGGCCTGTTCCGCAAGGCAGAGGATCTGATAATGGGTCTGCCGGAGACCAAGAGCGAAATCACCATCGATGGAAGCACGAAGGTCAGCGTTACGGACTACGACGACGACATGAAGATCCCCTACATCGGGCTCGGCTTTATAGTCCGGTATATGTCCGATGGCGTCACATCTTACAGCCCGGTCGTGCTTACTAAGCTCCGCACTACTGCGTCATCGGAAGATTATTCCACGCAGGAAGAGGAAATCGACTGGCAGACAAAGGAGCTTGAAATGTCCATACACCGCGACGACAGCACTAAGCACCGTTGGAAGCGCGTGGCGGACGATCAGGAGAGCGAAGACGCCGCGGAGGCCTGCATCAAGGCTATGCTCAACTATACTGAGCCGGGCGGCTGATAGGAGGCTGTTATGATCATATTCGGCAAAGAACGCGGGTTTAGTTTCACCGTCGGTGCATCCGTGGAGATCGCGGAGATGTGCCCTGACGGCGACCTGACCAAGATAGAGAAGTTTCTCAGCGGCAAGTATGGCAGAGTGACGCGCAACGGCGCGAAGCTCATCATTGAGCTCAACAAGGCCTATGAGATGCAGCGCAGCTTTGAAGACGAGACCTACAAGCCCGAGCCCTTGACCATGGCACAGCTCATGGCACTGAGCGCCGAGCAGTTCACGGCGCTGATGTCTGAGGCAATGGCAGCCTTTGAGGCCGGACGCAAGACCACGGTCGAGGTCGAGCCTTCAAAAAAAAACGAGGTCAGCCGACCCGAAACAGAGTAGAAATCAATCTGGCTTGGTATCTCTTCTATGGCCGAATGCTGAATATGAGCAGGCAGGAGATCATTAACACACGCTACGGCGAAATGTGTGACATGATCTCCTGTTTCGCCATATACAACGGTGCGACTCCAGCGAAGAAGAAAAAGAGCTGGAGCATAGAAGAAGCCTTACAACTGAGGTGATAACACCATGGCGACAAATATAGGCCCCAAAATCGGCGTCGAAGGCGAGGCCGAGTATAGAAAATCAATAAATCAGATCATCCAGCAGGCCAAGACCCTTGACGCGCAGATGCGCGCGACGGTCTCAAGCTTCAACAGCACCACCAGCGCCGAGGAAAAGGCGGCGGCAAAATCTAAAATCCTGTCCGAGCAGATCACCACGCAGAAAGAGCGCATCAGAACCCTGACGGACATGATGCAGAAATCCGCGGCGAAGTACGGCGAAAATGACGCCCGAACGCTCAAGTGGAGGGAGGCTGTGCTCAATGCCACCACCGCGCTCAACGGCATGGAGCAGGAGCTTGCGGACGTCAATAGTGGACTCGACGAAACGGGTGATAATTTCGAGGATGCGAGCACGCAAGCTGTGAGCTTTAGCGATATTCTGAAAGCAAATGTGCTCTCAGATGTCATTATGGATGGCTTCCGAAAATTAGGCGGATATATAAAAGATTTTGCGTCAGGCATGGTAGAGGCCGCCGCAGAGGTCAGTGCTCAAAATGCACAATTTGAGCAGACTTTCGGCAGCATGGCAAACAGCGCAACGACAAATCTTCAGAAAATCGCAGATGAAACCGGGATAATTCCGGAACGCCTCAAAGCGACATACACTCAAATGTACGCATATGCCAAGAGCACCGGCATGGATGTAAGCAGCGCCATGAAATTTGCGTCTGATGGCACGCTTGCGGCCGCTGATGCCGCAGCGTATTACGACAAATCGTTTGAGGAAATGGCTGACACGGTCCTGTCCTACACCAAGGGCAATTTCGCAAACGATGCGGCGCTGGGATTTGCTTCAACCGAGGCCACACGAAACGCGCAGGCAGTCGCGAGCCTCAACAAAGAGTACAAGGATCTTGATGTGACCACCGGAGAAACGACGCAGGTCCTGCTTGACCAGGTGATTGCGGCTCAAAAACTCTCGGGTGCGGCAGGGCAGGCCAGCCGCGAAATGGACGGATGGGAAAACGTAACCGGAAACCTGTCCGGGACATGGAAACAGCTTCAGGCAGTGGTAGGAACGCCGGTTTTAGAGTCAATTACTCCGGTAATACAGCAGATCACAGGAAAACTCCGCGAAATGATGCAGTCTGTTGACTGGACAGGATTCAGCCAGAAAGTTTCAACAGTGCTGAACGCAATCATTGATAAGGCACCCGCAATCATCACGGCTATCGGGAGCGTCGCAGGCGCAGTGACGGCGATAAATATCGGGAAGAAAATCACCGACCTTGTCGCCAAAATCAAGGTAGCCGTCGAGTTCGTAAAAGGCATACAGATCGCGTCAAAGCTCACAGGCCTGATTAGCGTTGTAAAAAGTGTCGGTACTGCAATTTCGGGTGTTTTTTCCGTACTCGCAGCAAATCCGATAGTGCTGATTATCGCGGGCATCGTGGCGCTGGTCGCAGCAATAGTCGCACTCTGGAACACCAACGAGGAGTTCCGCAATGCTGTTACAACTGCATGGGAAAAAATCAAAGAAGTTGGTGCGACCGTTTTCAACACTGTGGCAGGTTTTTTCACTGAAACTCTGCCGAACGCATATAACACCTGCAAAACGGCGGTCATTAACTTCAAAGATAATGCCGTACAAACCTTTGAGAACATAAGGAATGCTATTGCTTCAAAAGTCGGCAGCATCAAAACAACCATCATTAACGGTTTTAGCGCAGCAGTAAACTTCATCAGGCAGCTCCCACAGGCGGCCATGGGCTGGGGCCGTGACCTCATTCAGGGCTTCATCAACGGCATCATCGCAATGTGGGACAACCTCAAAAACACCGTGGCGAACGTCGCAAATACTATATCGAGTTTTCTCCACTTCTCGCGCCCGGACGTGGGTCCGCTGCGCAATTATGAAAAATGGATGCCCGATATGATGACCGGTCTTGCACGCGGCATCGACGCGAACGCTTACCGTGTGGAAAATGCGCTCATGGCGGCAACCTCCGGTATGCGGATGCAGATCGAGGGTACAACTGGAGCGGGAGCGACTCAGACGACCAACTACGGCGGAGTAAACATCGTCGTCAACGGTGCTCCTGGGCAGGATGTCAACGAGCTCGCGGAGGCGATCATGTACAAGATAGAGAATGCTTACAGCAGGAAAGCGAGCGTGTTTGCATGATATTCTGGAACGGCAAAAGCTCTGATGACCTCCACGTCATTGTAGAACATTACCCCGAGCGGATATATCCGGCGCGTAAGCTTGAAAGCATATCCATTCCTGGACGCAACGGCGATATTGTACGCACAGAAGACAGCTTCGAGAATTACACGCAACCCTATGACATATACGTGAGCGGGGAGTTCCACGGCGGACTCCCTGCTCTCGCACGCCGGATTGCGGCGTGGCTGATGGCTCCGGAGGGCTACTGCAAGCTCATCGACAGCTATGACGTCAATTGCTTCCGGTATGCCTACTTTCAGGGGCCGGTCAACTTCGAGAATATATTCAACAACTTCGGCAGAGCTACGATTGAGTTCAACTGTCAGCCGTGCCGGTTTCTCATCGACGGTCAGAACCCGGTACATTTCACCGACACCGGCAAGATGATAAACAGCCACGGCTTCACGGCACGGCCCCAAATCACCGTGACAGGCTCGGGCAAAGGCACCGTCACTGTCGGCAGCCGGACGGTGACGATTAACAAAATCACGAGCGGGATGATTTTAGACTCACTGACGCAGAATGCGTACCTTGACAGCAGCAACCTCAACGGCGACATTTCAGCTGCTGAGTTTCCTACGCTGCTGCCCGGCGAATCAGAGATATCATTTACCGGCGGCGTGACGGCTCTTGACATTGTACCAAGGTGGTGGGCACTGTGAAGCCGATATTATTTGAATCCACGGCGCAGACATTCACCACCAACGGCATGGGCATTCTCAATGATGCTGCCGAGTGCAAGGTCAGAGAGCAGCGCAACGGCGAGTATGAGTTGACTATGCAGTACCCGATAGATGGGCTGCACTATAAGGAGATCGTAAATCGCCGCCTTATCTATGCGCAGGTCACGCCATACGGCGGGCAAGAGCCTTTCCGTATATACAACATAAGCCGACCGCTGAGCGGGCTTATAGAGGTTCAGGCACACCACATCTCATACGATCAGAGCGGCATTCCCGTGGCACCGTTCACGGCCGCCAATGCTGACGATGCGATGAAGCAGCTCAAGAGTCACGCTGTAGTATCAAATCCGTTTGTCTTCACCACGGACAAGGTCACCACGGCAACCATGACGGTGGCTGCCCCGACGTCGATGCGCGCACTGCTGGGCGGCACTGAGGGCAGCATACTCGACACGTACCGCGGCGAATTTTTCTTTACACACTTTCTCACGCAGCTGCTCACGTCCCGCGGGCAGAACCGCGGCGTGGTTATACGCTATGGCAAGAACCTTATCGACCTCCGGCAGGAGGAGAACATTTCCAAGATGTACACCGGGGTATATCCGTATTACGTCGACAGCGAGACCGGAGAGATAACCCAGCTGCCCGACAAAATTGTAGCTGTCCCCGGCACATTTGACTTTATCAACATCCTCATGCTGGACGTCTCGGGAGACTTCGACAGCCCGCCAACCGCGCAGCAGCTTACCCTCAGAGCGCAGAGCTATATCAACGACAACAATTTAGGAATACCGACCGTCTCCATCTCACTGAGCTATCAAGACATTGCCAGATTGATGGATTCAGCAGCGCCGCCCGAAATGATCAAGCTGTGCGATACCGTCACGGTCATTTATGAGAAGCTCGGCATTGAGACCACAGCCAAGGTCACGGAGACAGAGTACGATGTGCTGCGCGACAGGTACACTTTAATCAACATCGGTGACATCCGCGCGAACATTGCTGACATCATATACAGCAACGCGCAGGCGGTCGAGCAAACCGCTATTGACCTCCGCACCGAGACAGGCAAGGCAATAGCCAACGCGACGCAGCTCATCACGGGCACCAAGGGCGGCAACTTCGTCTTTCAGTTCAACTCCGACGGAAAGCCAATGGGCTTTTCCATCATGGACACTGACGATGTGCTGACCGCAGCCAACGTTTGGCGCTTCAACCTCGGCGGCCTCGGGTACAGCTCCAAGGGCTATAACGGGCCGTTTGGGACGGCTATAACGCAGGACGGCAAGATCGTCGCCGACTTTATACAGGCGGGTGCACTATCCTCGGGAAATGTCACTGTGGGCGGCTTTACGTTGTCCGCAAGCTCACTTCGAAACGGCATGACAGCGCTCGACGATACGAAGCACGACGGCGTGTATGTCGGGCTTGACGGCATAGCTCTCGGGAAAGGTGCATTCAAGGTCGACAAATACGGCAATCTCACCGCCACCAGCGGCAAGTTCACCGGCAGCGTCTACGCTTCCAGCATCCTGACCGAGGCCGAAGAAACCGGAGCGGGCTACATCGAGGGGAATCAAGTTGGAGACTATACACTCTCCGGCGGCAGTGGCGGCAATCTCGCATATGACACAGTTGCCCCGGGAAACAACGACTCAACACTCAGCGGTTATGTCTCTCGCGGGACCACCGCATACGGGCAGTGCAACGGCGGGAATATCAGCAGCAATTATATCAGCGTTAATTCTTTGGCGGCTGGCGCACTCGGCATCGGCGGGCATGACTGCTATTTAGGGACACTATCGATTAACGGTATATCACACAATGTTGTTATGTGGGACTAATCCCCGAAAGGAGAAATTATGACAGTAGAAACAGCCGGAAAATCTTTTGAACTTAAACTCTACGGGCAAATCGAGGAAAACAGGCTGTCCATAGAGTTTGAGGGGACATTCACTGATGCGATCCTCTACTTCACGAGCGGGCATCTCGAAATAAAGATGAACGACGACCACACACGCACATACGACGGCTTCACATCAGCCGTATCGGTGCAGCGTGGGTTGAAGCCCAACTACACGAACGTCGTCCTTGAGAGGGTAACAACATGATACAGGAAGAAAGAATCAAGGCCGTCCGCCGGACACTCGAAGAAATCGACGTGCGCGGCAGAGGCAACATCGACAAAATGCTCGGCTGCATGATGATGCTCGATCAGATTATAGCCGAGGAGTCGCGGCCTGCACAGGAGGCGAAAGATGAAAGTAACATCCCAGATAACGGTTGACCTGCTTCACCCCAATGTGGCGACGCTGGTTTATGCAAAACAGGCCGACCAGCAGAGCCGCTTTATCTCTGCCACATTGCTGGAGGGGTCGCAGCCATGGACACCCCCGACGGGTGTGCTCGCCGCTGTAAGGTACCGGAAGCCCGACGGAACTATAGGCTGGTATGACACGACAGAGAACAAGGCCGCAGCGGTCACCATGAGCGGCAACGTCGCTACGATCCAACTCGCGGCACAGGCGCTGACCGTGAGCGGAGACGTGTATATCGAACTCGAATTTTACACGCAGAGCGCCGAAAAGCTTTCAAGCTTCGCATGGGTGCTCGCTGTCGAAGCAAGTGCGGTAAGCGACGGCGAGATTGAAAGCTCGGATTATTTCAATGTTCTGGCCGAAACCCTTGCTGAGATAGTCAAAGCAATCCCTGACATCCAGAAAGCCAGCGAGTACGCTCAGGCGGCTGCGCAGTCGGCAACTCAGGCGACCGACGCCAAAACTGCCGCCGAGGAGTCGAAGCAGGCGGCGGCGGTTTCCGCAGCACAAGCGGCTGAGTCCAAGGACAATAGCGCGGCTTCAGCACAAAGCAGCAGTCAAAGCGCCTCGGCAGCGCAAACTTCCGCTGAGGCAGCGGCAGCGAGTCAGCAACTCGCCGCCGCAAACGCGCAGACGGCAAGCACCGCTGCTACTTCGGCGGCTACGTCCGAGGGGAATGCCGAGGAATCTGCACAGGACAGTGAAGCTTGGGCGGTCGGAACACGGGGCGGGCAGGCCGTGCCTGACTCTGATGAAACCCACAACAATAATTCAAAGTATTGGGCGCGTCAGGCCGCGGCAGCGGCTGGCGGAGGCGTGATAACGTTCAACGGGCGCAATGGCACCGTAGTACCGGAAAATGGGGATTACACCCCTGAGATGGTCGGCGCAGCTCCCGCGATAAAAACGGCAACGGTCACGTTGCCGGTCGCATCCTGGACGGGCAGCGCATCGCCGTACTCACAGACGGTTACGATCAACGGCACCACAGCGAATAGCCGTATTGACATTGACCCCGACACCACTGTTATGAACGGAGCAATGGAGGGCGGCTACGGCCTTGTATTTGGCAACAACGCCGGAACTATCACCGCTTATGCAGTCGGAGATAAACCCACTGCAGCAATCACTGTGCAGGTGAGCATCACGGAGGTGACAGCATGAGCGAGATATTCGGCAATGGCGTCATGGGCGGCGGAGGCTTGACAAACTCAAAGCTTGCCCTCGCCAATGCACAGGCTGCAGATGTGCGCAGCGGTAAAAAGTTCTATGCCGGGGATAAGCAGATCAAGACCGGCACCCTCGCCGACGTTACGCAGGCCACCCCCGCGATAACTGTCGACGCTGCAGGTAAGATCACCGCCTCAGCGACGCAGGCCGCGGGCGTAGTCGCCGCCGGGACGAAGTCCGCGACGAAGCAGTTGACGGTTCAAGCGGCGAAGACGGTGACGCCCAGCACTTCAGCGCAGACAGCCGTTGCAAAAGGCGTATTCACGACCGGTATCATCACCGTCGCCGCCGTCTATGCTGTGATCCGAGTCACCTACCCCTCGGGTTCGACCTGCACTTGCACGAACGGCAGTAAAACGCTGACGGCCAAGGACACGAGCGGCAAGGCGTTGTTTGTTATTCCCTCCGCCGGAACGTGGACGGTCACGGCGGTCAGCGGCAGCAAGAGCACGAGCAAAACGGTATCAATCTCCGCCGAGGGACAGGTCGAGACTGTAACGCTGATGTATGGGCTCTATATCTTTAAAAATGGATCGGGGCTGACGTCTGGGTACTCGATCAAGAGCAACAGCATAATTTCTGCGCCGACAGTTTCAAGCGACACAATCAGTTGGTCTGGCAATTCCAGCAGCGGCGGCGTAGCATTTTATATCGACCCCGCCGTCGCGTTGAGTGGCTATACAAAACTGTGTGTCGATTTTGAGTGCTCATACAACTACGGCGGGAACTACGGCATGGGATTTGGCGTCGGCACGGATGCCGCTACCAGCCTTATGATCACAAATACAAGCTGGACTGCAAAGGTTACCAGCACAGCGCAGGGCACAATTGCCCGGAATACGGTGCAGTGCGATATATCGGCGCTGACGGACTCGGAATATATCAAGATTGTAGGATCATATTCCGCCGGAAAAGTCTATAACATCTGGCTTGAATGAGGAGGGACACAGCGTGACGATCTACATAGACAGCGATTATAAGTGTTACGTCTCCGCATCTGACGGACGCAGAGCAATCGAGACCAACGACTTCAACGGCAAATGCCCGGAATGGATAGAAAGTTATCGCTTCGTACCCGAGGGCGAGATGTGGACGCGCGAGGACGGAGAGGTGTTCACGAACATGGCAGCACCGTGGAAAGACCTGAGTGAAGCATACGCGGCGCAGGCAGATTACGTTGCACAGCTAAATAAGCAGTATGAGGCGGCGCTTACCGAAATTGAAGCCGCACTGGGGGTAACACCATGACCATCGAAGAAAGAAAACAGGCTATTCTTGCCAAAATCGCCGAGATCAAGCAGGGCGGCAGCGATGAGGAAAAGCAGGACATGCAGAACGCCCTGAATGTGCTGGGGGTAACGGTCAATGAGTAAAGGGAAATGGACACAGGCGGCTGAAGCAGTTGCGACAGACACAACAGAAGCTTTGCAGACGGTTTATGATGCGCTGAATCATGGCCAGCAGCAAAAGATTCTCAAGAACACAAAGGTTAAAGAGCTTTTCGACAGGTACGGCGTGGAGTATGCAGAGTAGGAGGCAATTGAATGAAAGCAATGTTATCACAGCCGATGAACGGCAAGACCGAAGAGGAAATCGTAGCGACGCGAGAGCGCGCAATAGCCGCGCTTGAGAGCAAGGGCTACGAGATAGTGAACACACTGTTCACGGACGAATGGTACAGCGCCGCAAAATGCAAGGAACGCGGTGTCATCAATATCCCGCTGATGTTCCTTGCACGTTCCTTGACGAACATGAGCCTTTGCCATGCGGCGTATTTTTGCAAAGGATGGAAGAACGCCAGAGGCTGCATACTCGAGCACGCGGTCGCTAAGGCTTACGGTCTGACCATCCTTTATGAGGAGGAGCCCAATGAGCGTGATTGATAACGCTGTGACCCGCGCACTGGAGATAGCAGCGGATGACAGCCACGGCTACGATCAGTCAAGCCGCTGGGGGCCCGACTACGATTGCAGCAGCCTCGTGATAGACTGCTTCAAGAGAGCGGGACTGCCCCTCAGCTGCACCTATACCGGAAACATGCGCGGGGACATGCTGCGGCACGGCTTCGAGGACGTGACGGGCAGCGTCGACCTCTCGACCGGCGCGGGGCTTGAGCGCGGGGACGTGCTCTTGAACCACGTCCATCACACCGCCCTGTATATAGGCGGCGGGCAGCTCGTGCAGGCGAGCATCAACGAGTACGGCGGCACGACCGGCGGGCAGACCGGCGACCAGACCGGGCGCGAGATATACACTCGCAGCTATTATAACTATCCGTGGGACTGCGCACTCAGGTACACCGGGGCAGAACCAGACACGGTGCCTACCGTGAAGAAGCCGACGCAGTATGTAACCGTCGAGCTGCCCATGCTGGAGGACGGCCAGACCGGCGTAGTCGTCGCAATGCTTCAGGCAGCGTTGAAGTATCTCGGTTATGATCCTAAATGGATCGACGGCGAGTTCGGGACCAGGACGCGCAATATGCTTTTGGCCTATCAGGCAGAGCACGGCCTTGAAGCTGACGGCATCTGCGGGAAAGACACGTACAAAAGCATAGTGGGGAGGTGACGGAAATGACGAAAATTCTTGAATGAACCAGCGCGGCAAATAACTATATGCACGGAAAACCCTGATTTTTGACAACATGAAGGAGAAACGAAAATGAATGCACCTGAAAAAGCCTTGCAGTTCAAGGCATGGATCGTCGCAGCTATCGCCTTCCTCACGGCGCTGTGGGGCTGGGTTGGCTGGGCGGTCATAATTTGGATCGCCTGTATAGTCCTCGACTATGCCACCGGCACGTGGGCAGCGAAGAGTGCCGGGGACTGGTCGTCCGCTGTAGCGAGAGCGGGACTGTGGCACAAACTGGGCGAGATCGTCGCCGTACTTGTGGCGGCGCTCTGTGACATAGCAATCAGCGTAATAATTAACGGCGCCGGCATAGACCTCGGCATAACATTCGGGACGCTTATAACGCCGGTGGTGCTGCTCTGGTACATAATTACAGAGCTCGGCAGCATAATTGAGAACGCCGGGAAGCTTGGCGCACCCATCCCGGAATGGCTCAAGAAGTGGCTTAGAAATTATAAAGACAAGATAGATTCAGATCACGAGCCGCCTGTTGAAATAATCGAGGCTGACGAAACTCAGAACGAATAAGCAACACGCGCCGCGTGCAGTCGAAGGCTTGCGTGCCTACGCGGGGTATTGATGTAGGCTGCACCCGGCGCATCACACATAGGATAGAAAAAGAACCGAGCGGGTTATTCCGCTCGGTTCTTTTTTGGCCTCGGCAGGCTAAAACAAAGCAGCCCGCCATTGATAATAATTCTTGGTGCCGGTGGAGCGACACCCGGAATTATTATCAATCCTATTTCGGGGTCGTCCCAATCTGTATTAAAGTCAAATGTTCCGTCTGGTTTCGCGTCCAGCAGAGTCCAGACCCTTATTCTGTCCTTGCCGACCTCCACCCGGACAACTACGCTCAGAAGAGCGGGAATATCGTTCGCGGCGACCTTGAGCAGCTCGCGAAGCCTGTCCTCCGGGATCGTCGTACCCTGCGCCTGATTATGCAGCGTTGTCATTTCGCGGTCGTTCTGCGCCTGCTCGGCCTCCAGCGCGTGAACTGTGTCGATCAGGGACTGACTGTGCATGCCGGCAAGCACTGCGCTCATAGCGGCGTCGAGCTGCTTCTTGATCTCGGCCTGCCGGTCAAACAGGGCTTTCATACGTAGGGCTGTCTGCTCCTGAATCTTCCCGCGTTCCTCACGCAGTATGCAGATAAGCCCGTCGACATTCTCGGGGTTCCCGAGCATATCCTTGATAGCCTCGGCGATCATGCGTTCAAGGTCGTCGACCTTGATAGGCATATTGTCGCAGGTCTTCTTTCGCTTCTTCTCGGAGCAGGCATAGTAATAATACCCACCCTGCGAGCACGTCACGGACATTGAGGCCTTGCACTCGCCGCAGAACACTTTCCCCTTGAGCGGGTACTCCCTGACTCTCACAGGGCGTCCCGCCTGCTTACGTTTGTTTGCCATGAGTTTCTCCTGTACTATATCCCAAGTTTTCCGGTCAACAATGGCCGGTATCATGTCCTCCATGCGCATTACCGTAGACGCGACGGCATGACTGTTCCGGCTGCCGTCCGGGCGCTTCTGCGTCCGTCCATAGGTCAGCACGCCGATATACTTCTCGTTCTTCAGCAGGTCGTGCAGACTGTTAGACCCGAACGTGCCGCCCGACTTCGTGCGCCGTCCCTCGGCGTTGAGCCGCTGGATGATCTCCCGATAAGACCGTCCGGCGGCATAGTCCCCGAAGATGATGCGCACCGTCTCAGCCTCAGGTTCGCAGATCTCGATCTTGCCGTCGATGACGACATACCCGAGCGGGGGCACGCCGCCGGTATACTTCCCCTGCTCGGCCATCCAGCGCATCTTCTCGCAGACTTTTTGCCGCGTCTGCAAAACCCACATCTGATTCATAAGCGCCATGCCGCCCTCTGACATAAACGTCGCAGGGTCGCGCAGATCGCCGCCGATCATCGGCTGGGTCACAGATACCACCCGGACGCCGAGACGCTCCAGACGCTCACGCAGCGTGAACCACGCGGTCATTTTGCGGAACATACGGCTCTGGTCATAGATAACGACCGTATCCGCGCCGCCCGCCGAGAGCAGCCGCATCATACGGTCAAACTGCGGCCGGGTCTCTTTCATACCGCTGACCGCTTCATCCGCGAACACATCCAGCACCGGGAGCCGCTGACGCTCGCACCACTCGCGGCATTTGCTGACCTGCACTTCGATGCTGTCGGCCTCCTGCCGGTCGGTGGAGAAACGGGCAAGAATATAAGCCCCGTGAGTTAACTTCATATGATACCCTCTTTCAAAGCCCTCGGCGTATAGCCGGGGGCTTTCTCTTTATCACAGGCCGAGCTGCTGCTTGAGCGCGTCCTGAAGCACCTGCGAGAAGTTCATATTATGCTCCAGCGCGGCAGCGTTGAGCCATGCGGGGAGCGTGACGGTGCGGTTGACTGAGCGGTTGACACGCGCCTGACGGATGGAGGGCATATACACATCCACCAGCACCGCGCGCTCATTCTCGCTGAGTTGAACGGCATTAAGACGCGATGGAGCGGGAATGTCCTCCCCGTCCTCCTCAAGGCCAAAGAGAGTAATGCCCAGCAGCTCACGTGCGGAGAGCAGGGCATCATCATCGTCGACGCCGCTGGTGGCCGCATCCAGATCAGGAAACACGACGGAAATCTCTTCGCCGGGCTCATATGAGAACACGGCAGGATAAATATAACGATCCGGTTTTTTCTTCATTCAAAAAACTCCTTTCGATAAGGGAGAGCGGGGGCTCACCTGAATTTGAGCCCCGACTGTCTCTCTATGCTGTCCAATGTCTTGCGTGGGATGTCCTTGCAAGGGCTTTTAACTGTCACACGGCCGGGTTTCGTCGGATGCTTGAACTGATGATGACTTCCGACTATGTTCACTTCATACCAACCGTCAACGATCAGAGCCGTGATAACTTCTCTTGCTGAGTAGCTCTTCAACTGTATCCCTCCTGACAATGTTATTATAACAAATATAATTATATTTGTCAACAGAAACTTGCGGCGCGGAGATTATTTCTTTTCCTGCCACATGGCAACATCGGAGCGGACGGCGATACCGACCACAACAAGCGTGACCGGGATGAGCAGCGCGAGCGCCACAACAAAGATGCTTGTGCCGGTGCTTTGGAATAATCCCGCGTCTTTTACGGATGCGTCGAAGATCATATAGGCGATGAGGGCGCACACCAGCAGTACACAGACGGCCACAAGCGCATAGACCATGGGTCGGTACGAAGAAAAACGCTTATCCTTTTCGGCGTCCAATTCCTCCAGCCGCCGGATATCCCCGGCCTGCCTGACGTTCTCCAATTCGAGCTGGTGTATGAGCTCGGTCAGCTCGGAGACGTCCCGCGGCTCTCTGAGACCGCACAGCTCATCAAGCGACAGGCCGAACAGGTCGGCAATAGCTGCCTGCTCGAACAGCTTCGGGTTGCAGGCAGTTCCGGCGCTCTGCGTGGCTATGGCGGAGTAGCTCACGCCCGCCGCCTCGGACAGATCATTGAGGGACATGTGATGTTCACTACGGGCGTCGGTTATCTTGCTGTTGTACGCATCAAAAAAGGGCTGCAAACGCTGATAAGGTGTCATTTCTTATCCTCCCAGAAAATTTTCGGATTCCGAAAACCGGGAAACACGATTTAGCAGAAAATGACCCGGCTTGTCAGAAACAGACGTGGACATTAGCGCACGGTATCGGCTAATATATATGTGTGAACATAATGTTAACACCGAAGCCAATTTTTAGCAAGGAACTATAAGCCCGGGCACACGTAGAAAAACGCGAAAGGAGTTTGAGCACTTTGACCAAAAACGACGAAGAGCGGGAGATTCTGACAGCCGAGATCATCAAGCTGCTGCCCAACGCGAGCATATCCGACCTGCGCGCGGTCTATATCTGGCTGACTACATAGCAAGGCACCCAGCAAAAAAAGGAACCCGAATCATCACGATTCGGGTTCCTTTTTTTCTGCCTCGGCAAGTACGTCGGTATAGATTTTTTCAAGCACCTGCCATTCGGGGCCGTCAGGCTCATAGCGGAGCAGGACGCGCACGGCGCGCCGCGCGAGGCTGTCAGGCCTGCCGTTCATAAGGCGCTTGAGGTTCCGGGCAAGCTCCTCAGACTCCTCTTCCGGGCGGAACATCTCACCGGCTCCGGTGCGCAGCCATATCTCATTGACGCCGAACTCGCGGCAGATGGCCATGATGATCGCATCAGACGGCGCGCGGGTGCCGGTTTCATAATTAGTAACTGTATTCCCCTTGACACCGATGCGTTCGCCGAACTCTGTCTGAGTAAGGTGCAGGCTTTTGCGCAGAGATTTAATTCTATCGGTCACATACTTCCCTCCTCTCATCGAGCATTATAAAAGCACAAACTCACGTTGTCAATAAATTTTTCAAAAAAAGCTTGACAAACATCACGATGGGAGCTATTATAATCACGACGGGAGCAAAACAAACTCCCAATGTCACTACAAGGGAGGAAGAACGATGCTCTACACTGTACATACATCATTCAGCGCACGCGATCCCGAGACCGGATATATCCGGGGATATAGCGTTACGGAAAAGATCGACGTGCCGGACAAGCTCACAGCAAAAACCCTCGCATGGCATCACATCGTTTGCGGCGGAGAATACAGCTTCGTAACGCTCAAAGCTCAGAACGCCAGAGCATCAAGCAGAAAGTGATAAAGGAGGGAGCACCAATGAACATACAAGAAGCAGTAAAGGCAATCCAGCAGAACGGCGAGGCAATGAGGCGGGCGTCTTGGAGAACAACAAAAGTGATGATAGGCGAATGTGAAACCGTTAATTGGGATATCTATACAGGCCTCGTAGATGAAAGGCATAAGAGGTGGAATCCGATGCCTCAAGACATTGTTGCTGATGACTGGGTACTCTGCGATAGGGAAGACGACCCGGCAGCAGACAGACGCATGGAAGAGATCAAAGAAGATATACGGAGAAAAGACATAGAGCAGGCCGAACGCCTTGAAGAGTGCCGTAGACTGAATATTGGGGCCTTAATAATAACCGGGTTTGTACTGCTGGTAAATGCCCTGCACGCCTCGTTGGGGTTTTAGGGAGGGAGCACCAATGAAAATTCTCATAGCAATAGGCATAGTGCTCGTGGGCGGCCTGCTCTATGTAGTAGTCCCTACACAGCTGATAAGCGACCGGACCGTAGCGGCGGTATTCGGTGCTATTGGAGGAGTCCTTGTAGGAATAGCCATAAGGCTTGTGCTGTGAGCGTCGAAACGATGCCGAGCACAAAAGAAACAACGATACTCCGGGAGTCGCTGCGCTTATCCGAAAAATAACTCAGCCCCTTGTCGGTCACAGAAACGGCCATAGTATTGCCGCCAATCCTGTGCCGCGTCACAAGCCCCTTTGCAGAGAGAAAACGCAAGTCTTTCTCACCTATTCCGTCTATTGGGGTATTGATGAAATTGACATCTTCGGGCGTCGACTCGATGAGCTGCTTCAACTGCTTTTCATATTTAGTCATAAACAATCACCCCCTTTCCCGCTGCATTATATCAGCTCCGGGAGCGGGAGGCAACGAAAGGAGAACAACATTATGAGTGATCAGGAAAAAAGAGCCATGCGCCTTGAAATGGCCGAGAAAATAAGCAATCTGCCGGATGAATATGTCCGCACCCTGCTTGACCGCGCCACCGGCGCAAAGGATATGTACGACATGATGTGCGGGCAGCAGCCCGCACCCGCGGCACAGGAGGCGGGGAGATGACGCGAAAACGCTTTGTCAAGCTGCTTATGAGCAGCGGCATGAGCCGAAACCGTGCTAACGCCTACGCACGCAGGGCGGTCGAGTACTACGGCAGCTACGATGCAGCGAACGTGCAGACCATCCAGCGAACATTGACGGTCTGCGTTAAAGGCATGGAGTGGTTCAAGGAAACGCTGCGGAGAGTATCTGACGTGATCGCCGACGTAATCCGGCAGGATGAAGAGCTTGCAAAAAAGTGCCTCACCGATCTCGCTGATCGCTGGGGCGAGGATATTCAGGAGGGACAGCAAGATGATAGTAATGACCCGAACGGGTGAAGTCATTGCTCCACCCATGCAGAGCGAACCGCAGCGGCGCGCAGCGCAGCAGGATACGCTGTGGGCGGAGGTGTTCCGGGCATACCTGCGCCGCCACCCCGAAGCGCTTGACGCGCTGGAGGAGGGCACAGAATGTATAAGCACGTGCTGCTGAAAGAACCCGGTACTGACCGGATACTGATAGTTGAGAGCTCCGGGACGCTCAAGGAGCGGAGAGTCAAGAACTATCTGAAAGCCGGGTGGGAGCAGGTCGGCCAGATTGAAAGCCCTATGCACGATTTCGAGTTGACCGCCGGGCTTACATCCGAGTTTCGCGCAAGGCTCGAAAAAATCATCAAGAACCTCATTCAGGCGGACGCTGCTCTGCGTATCGCCATGGGGGAAATATTTGATAAGGAGATGGAGTAATGAGCACAGAGACAATGTATCTGCTTATATCGTTGGCCGTCCTGATAATCGCAATGATCTATTTGGACATCATCGACGAGCGGGCGACGAAGATCGAGGAAATCGCGGAGGAACAGGGCTGGGCAGACCCGGCCAAGGTGCAGGAGCTGGGAGAGCGCCCGCGCAGCCGCGCCGCGCACCGCCGCCACAGGCCGGCACCGGCACCAGCAGTGATGGACGCACAGTATTTCACCATGCCGGACGGCGAGAAAGTGAGGCGCAGATGAACAAGCCCGTTTACACCATGACCGACGCAGAGCTTCAGGCCGAGAACGACGGGTTGCGCCGGGAGAATGACCGGCTCTGCAAGGCGCTTGCCGACATGGCCGAGGAGAACGCGGAGCTGCGCGCCAAGTATGACGGCCTTGTAGCCGGCGTCAAGGCTCTCAAAAATAAGATCAGAGAGGAGAAGAGGCATGCCGGAGGAAGAAAGAGCGGCGGAGCAGGAGCAGGAAGGCTTTAAGCTGCGCTCCTGCAAGCATAAGAACTGCAAGTACCGCGCGACCAGCAATAACGCGTACGGCGTCTACAACTGTGACTATGCCCTTGTGACCGGCCACACCCGCGCGGCACAGCACCCCCCGGACAAACGTCAGCCTGCGGACTGCATGCTGTACGAGCCGCGAACCGGCAAGAAGCCGCGGCGTAAGCCCTTTGTTCAGACAGGATGAGCACCAAGAAGAAGGATGTGTTCCGGCAGTACATAAGCCTTTGCCCCGACCACTACCGGAGATTCGATACCAAGCATTATCAACTGACCCACGAAGCAGACAACAGCAGCTGCGCATTTTGCGGACGCGCGGCAGCACAGTACAGTTTCATACCCCGGTACGTGATCCAGCAGCAGCGGCAGCGCAGCGCTCCAGTGCGCAGCCGCGACACGCGGGCACAGTACCGGGGTGACTGGAGGGAACAGATATATGGAAACAACAATGACAGCAGCGAGCGCCCGGAAGAAGATGCCCTGCCCTACTGAGGGAGTAGAACAGGCCACACTTTTCTCCTGGGCGCAGATGCGTACTTACTGGTACCCGGAACTGACCCTGATGTTCCACATTCCGAACGGCGGGAAGCGGAGCAAGGCCGAGGCCGGGCGCTTCCGCGCCGAGGGCGTGAAGTCCGGCGTGCCGGACATCTGCCTGCCGGTAGCCCGCTGCGGCTATCACGGGCTGTTCATAGAGCTAAAGCGTCAGCACGGGAACACCACCACGAAGAACCAGAACACATGGCTTGCCGACCTGCGCGAGCAGGGGTATGCGACTGCCGTAGCCTACGGCTGGGAGCAGGCGGCGAAGATCATCACAGACTATATGGAGGGTGAATATGAAAATAAATAAGATCGCCGGTATCTGCAAGCGCGCCGGGATGATCAGGCTCTACGATGAGCATACCGGGGACATGCAGTGGTGCGGCACTGACGCGGCTATATATCCGCTGTACTCTCTGCCGGTGCTGGACAGCGATAACGTCGGCCCCGTTATGAATTTCTCCGACAAGGAGCTGAAGAACATCGTGGTTGAGCACGTGCGCATTCCCTTGCGCTACGACGTCAACGACACCGCCGAGGGCGAGAAGTATATCGGAGAGCCGGTGTTCCGATTCCTCATAGGCAGCACTGTATACAACGCATACCATCGCCCTATAACGGGCGGTGTGCTGTTCGTCAATGCGGACTACATCAAGCCGCTGCTTGGCGGAGAGGATGATCCTGAACTCTACCTCCGTAATGGCAACAGCTTCACGGGCGAGTACATAGCCGTAAAGCAAGGACTCATGCTCGCGGCAATCATTGAGCCGGAACTGGATATACTGAGCGCGAGCCTTGTCAACAGTGTCTCGGCGCTTGCAGTCGCCGTGAACAACGAGCTCCACCGCCTGAACGGCATCCCCGACACAGACCCGGAGACGGGTGAGATCGTATAAGGAGGACAGCGCATGGAGGAAGAAATCAAGTCGCTGTTGGAGGTATGGGAATGAAAGATTACCATGAATTTCTCGAAAGCAAAAAAATAGCTGTCACGCCGTCTGGATTCGAGCCAACATCAAGTAATCCGAAGTTATTCAACTGGCAGAATGACATAGTGCGTTGGGCGCTTGTAAAAGGCCGTGCTTGTATATTCGCGGATTGTGGGCTTGGCAAGACGGCTATGCAGCTTCAATGGGCACAGCAGGTATCAGAACATACCAGAAAGCCCGTGCTGATACTTGCGCCACTTGCCGTTGCGCAACAGACAAGACGCGAGGGTGAAAAGTTCGACGTACCTATTACGGTCTGCCGGTCGCAGAGAGACGTTACTGACGGCGTGAATATCACAAACTATGAGATGGCCGAGCACTTCACAGCGGAGACATTCAGCGGCGTCGTGCTTGATGAGAGCAGCATACTCAAGGACTATTCAAGCAAGACGCGGCAGCTGCTGACGGATATGTTTCAAGACACACCATATAAGCTGTGCTGCACCGCAACGCCAGCGCCGAACGATTACAAGGAGCTTGGCACACACGCGCAGTTCTGCAACATAATGACGCAGACTGAAATGCTGTCTACGTTCTTTTGCCACGACGGTGGAAATACGTCACGGTGGCGGCTCAAAGGTCACGCAGAAAGCAAATTCTTTGAGTGGGTTGCTGGATGGGCGTGCTGTCTGACAAGCCCGGCAGACTTGGGATATGACAGCGCAGACTTTAATCTGCCAGAGCTTCGTATACACGAAGTCGTAACGGAAAGCGATGTCTTAACGGACAGCGACGGGCAGATGATGCTGATGGCGAAAGCTACACAGGATTTGCAGGAGCGACGGCAAGCGCGCCGGTCAAGCTTGGTTGACAGAGTGGCAGCTGCGGCAGAGATAGCCAATGGGACGGATGAGCAGGTGCTTGTCTGGTGTGACCTCAACGACGAGAGCAGTGCACTTGCGGATGCGATAGATGGTGCGGTTGAAGTCCGTGGCAGTCAGAACGCGGAATACAAGGAAACGGCGATGAACGGATTTACAACAGGCGAAAACCGAGTGCTTGTGTCCAAACCGTCAATAGCCGGTTGGGGCATGAACTGGCAGCAGTGCAGCAAAATGATATTTGTGGGGCTGTCAGACAGTTTTGAAGCATATTATCAGGCGGTTCGCCGCTGTTGGCGATTCGGCCAGAAAAAGCCTGTTGATGTGTATATCGTGATCTCTGACGCAGAGGGCTGCGTCAAGGAAAACATAGAGCGCAAACAGCGCGATGCGGAGCGTATGACTTCTGAGCTTGTACGGTTCACAAAAAATATACTTGCTGCCGCCCTGCACCATACCGTGAGAATGAGCGAAAGCTACTACGCTTTGGAAAGGATGGAAATACCGGAATGGTTATTGAAAATATCGGCGTGATAGATCAAGCAATAGGCGAGAACTACGCGCTGTATAACGGCGACAGCTGCGAGGTGCTGAAAGGCATACCGGAGAGCAGCATACACTATGAGATTTTCTCGCCACCGTTTGCAAGCCTGTATACATACTCGAACAGCGAGAGAGATTTAGGCAACTGCCGCACGACGACGGAGTTTTACGAACAGTTCAAATACATCGTGAGTGAACTGTACCGTGTGCTTATGCCGGGACGGCTGGTGAGTTTTCATTGTATGGACTTACCGCTTTCAAAAGAGCGAGACGGCATTATAGGTATCCGGGACTTCCGCGGTGAAATGATCCGGCTGTTTGAGGATGCTGGTTTTGTGCTTCATTCTCAGGTATGTATTTGGAAAGACCCCGTGACCGCAATGCAGCGCACTAAGGCTCTCGGCCTGCTGCATAAACAGATAAAGAAAGACAGCTGTATGAGCAGACAGGGCATACCAGATTATCTTGTGACAATGCGCAAGCCGGGAGAAAATCCTGAGCGCGTGACGCACACGAACGAGAGTTTTCCGGTAGACGTATGGCAGAGATACGCAAGCCCCGTCTGGATGGACATAAACCCATCTGATACGCTCCAAGCAAGCAGCGCAAAGGAGGATAAGGACGAGCGGCATATATGCCCGTTGCAGCTTGGCGTTATCCGGCGCGGGATAAATCTGTGGACTAATCCCGGAGATACGGTGCTTACCCCATTTCTGGGTATAGGCTCTGAAGCGATTGTCGCGTTACAGCAAGGGCGCAAGGCAATTGGCATAGAACTTAAAAGCTCATATTACAAACAGGCTGTGCGCAACTGCGAGGGCACACAGGCGTATGAGCAGATATCGCTGCTATGACTGACGAATACGGAGAACCGGCCATGAGTAAAAGCGGATTACTCGCCCGTCAGAAAGCGGAACGTGAACTGTGGACGATCAAGGTCATCGCCTACACCGAGCAGCAGACACTTGATGCGGTCTGCCTCGCACTCGCTGAGGGCTTTGGATTTGGTGAGGAGCGGCTAAAGCGCTTCCACGACGCCTTTAATGCCAAGTACACGGAGATCCGGGAGCTGGAAAAGGGAGACACAAAAGACAACGAATACGCTATAGCAAAGCAAGAGGCCGCACTTAAAGCGGCCTGCGGCAAATACTATGCACCGCGTGAGGTAAGATATGATATCAAAATCGTCACCAGAGACGGCAAGCAACACAAGCTATGAGGAGTTGTACATAGCAAATGGTATGCGGACATGGCGGACAAGCTGTCCCGCGCGGCCTGCGCTGTGCTGGAGCGGGTGAAGGAGGAACTGACATGAAGATATACTACGAAGCCAAAGCATTAGAGCGGGCGATAGACGCCGCGCCGAGGATAACCCCAAGCACAAAGTCTGTGCCGAAGAAGATCATACGCAGTGCGCCGGCGGCGGAGGTTGAACCGGCACCACGCGGGGTATCATTACACGACATTTACAGAGTTGTTGCAGGACATAGCTATTATTATGGCGGCGATATCCTTGCGGCATTGACGTGTATCGCCGAAGGAAAGAATGTTAACCCTGCCCACCCTACTGATGCCGCACCCGTGGTGCATGGCAGCTGGGTTCCGTTCCACAGTCAGGCCGCGGGGGATATTCAGTACTGCTCTGCTTGCGAAATTGGATTTGCCGCACGGATGAAATACTGCCCTAACTGCGGGGCGAAGATGGATTTGAAGGTAACTGATAATGGATGAATATATCAGAAAAGAAGACGCACTTCGCGTTATAAGCGACGTTCTGTTTGAGACGCCCCCGACCGGCAAGGAGCAGATTGCCGTCCTCAAATGTTCACACTCTGTTCGAGAGCTTCCTGCGGCTGAGGTCATGGAGGTGACCCGCTGCAAGGACTGTAAGCATTACATAGGGTTTGCCGAGTGTGAATTTGAAGGACATTTCAGCGGCGGCACGAATTATTTTTGCGCCGACGGAGAAAGGAAGAGCGGATGAAAGCGGTTTTAATCAGCATACGTCCGGAGTGGTGCGCGAAGATCACGAGCGGTGAAAAGAAAATCGAGGTGCGGAAATCGCGCCCGAAGCTGCCCCCACCATTTAAGGTGTACATATACTGCACGAAGGACGTGAGAAAACAGTTTTGGACTGGGCCGCGATATTCCTATGTGGACGATCACAGCCATAACGCATTTGATAAATGTGGGAGCGGCAAAGTTGTTGGCGAGTTTGTGTGCGACCGGATTTACCAATACTCATCGGCAGACCATTTATATGGTGTGGACATTTCTCACAAAGACATGGCGAGTCAGTCTTGCTTAACAAGGAAGCAGATTGAAGCTTATGAACTGAAAAATGCTCCGGAAGAAGGATATGGCTATTTCGGCGTATTCGGCTGGCACATCTCCGGCTTGAAAATCTACGATGAGCCGCGTGAGCTGCGCCAGTTCGTCAAGCCGTATGATGCCAAGGCATGTCTGAATCCGACAGTGATAAACTGCGGTGACTGCAAGAAGTGTTATTTGACGCGCGCCCCGCAAAGCTGGTGCTACGTGGAGGAGACAGACAATGACAAAACATAAAAAGTGCTACGGCAAATGTGGCCGCTGCGTGTGGAAGAACAACGGCGGCTGTTCAGAATGGAGGAGAATAAAATTATGAGTTACGAAGACAACAGAAATTGCGTTGGCGCCCCGGAGGCAGGGATGCTTCAGGGAAATACAGCCCCGCTTTCAAACATGATGGATCAGGCAAATAACATGGCACAAGAAATCTTGATCAGGGTACAAAAGATAAATGCTTGCATGTTTGGTATGAGCACCCCTGACAGAGACGAGGCACCGTATCCAAAGTGTTTCCAGGAAGTTCTCACTGATCAGCTCAAGACGCTTAACGAAGCGACGTGCGAGCTCGCGGCGATAATGGATAAGCTGGGGGTGTGAATTGATGCCTGAGATGATGGACTTCCCCAACACGGTTGAAGAATTTATGGAGCAGTATAAGGTTACTGATACCAAGCAGATATACAGCAACGGGACAGAGTATGTACCTATATTCCGCATGCGGCAATGGTTTGATCATATTCACGCTGCACCGGTGATACATGGCAGATGGATTGAGAAGCCATTCCTGATGGGGGTATCACGATTTTGCAGTAAGTGTGGAGACAACTTCGGTATGCCGCACGGAGTATATCACTATTGCCCCAACTGCGGCGCAAAGATGGATTTAAAGGAGGCAGAAGATGCCTGAATTAAAACCCTGCCCGTTCTGCGGCGGAGAAGCAAGACTTCAACACAACGCGGATAGGTCATTCGTAGAGTGCGCATCGTGCCATGCGCAAAGCGACTACTACCTAATATCGTACCAACATTCAAGCGATGCCAAAGCAACCGAAGCTTGGAACAGGAGAGCAAGCAATGACGGAGGAGCGGGAGCGTGACGCGCCCGCCCTCCCCGCAAGCACAAAGTAGATTGTAAGGTGCTGCCGATTGGCGGCAGCACCTTAGAGCCCACTTTGGGACACCCCCATGAGAGACACAGAACCTTTGTATTTGTATATCGCCGGTGCCACGGGCACCGAAACAAGAAACGCGCGTGCGTTTCTTGCGAGACTTTTTAGCGTCTAACTTAAGATCACGGAGATAAAAAGGATGAGGATACCGATGGAATACAAGATCATAAGCGGATCCGTCGTGGAGATCAAGCGGACATGGATGTCTGCTCAATCGAACACAAAGAAGCCGAGGGGAACACGCATAGCCGGGAACACCTCCGAGAGAAAGATCAAACAGAACGAGATCGAGAGAGTGAAGCAGCTCGCCCGGATATTGAACGCGAACCTTGAAAAGGGATGGATCCTCGTCACTCTGAAATACGACGATGAACATCTCCCGTCCGACTACGCAGCCCTGAAGGAGAACGGGAAGAAGTTCTGCCGCGCTCTGCGCGCTGCGTTCAAGGCAGAGCATGACCGCAATCCTCGCATGATATTCGTGAATGCGAACTGGAGCCCGGAAGAGAACCGTCCGGCTCGCCTCCATCATCACGTGGTTATGGAGGGCTGCAGCTGGGATATGCTCCGCGATATCTGGCCGACAGCGAACGGCGTCAGCATAGAGCCTATCGATGGCCGCGCCGATCACAGCGCCCTCGCATATTACCTTGTCCACAACGTCCATGGTCTTGAGCCGGGGCAGTGCTCATGGAGCACGAGCCGCGGCAATCTTGCCAAGCCCATTTACACAGAACCCGAACCCGTTGAGGACGTCGAAGATATTCAGATCATCCCGACAGCGAATCAGACGGCGTTTGAACGCTTGGACGATGAAGACGGTCGCCCCGTGAGTACATACATCCGCTGCGTATTGCCTTGTAAACCGACCATCCGCGGCCGGCAGATTATATTACCCCGCCCACCGAAGAGAGGCGGACGGAAACGGCGGCAGGAATAAGCCGCAGAAAGGAGCGAGACATGAAAAACAAAAGCAACATGGTTTACGACCACCTGTGCGCAGATTGTTACCGAAAGCTAAACACGCTGTACCGCCTGCATGACGTGCCGCTCGAACGCCAGCGCGGCGGCAGGGGCAAGTGCGGCATCTGTGATTTCCGCGGCGAGCTGACGGAGATCGAGTACGACAGAGTGAAAGACAAACGTCCGCCGGAAGAGCGGGCGCGGCTGCGCGCGGAGCTGAACGCACCGCCGAAGACCCGCGAGGAGATCAGACGGCAGGAAGAACCGGCGCCGGCACCGAAGGACTACGGCTTCACGCGACAGACCTTCCTCGACCTCGCTGCGCTGGACAAGCTTTGATGAGAGGGGCGAGGAGATGAGTAAAACACGGTACAAGTGGTGGGGGTTTGTAAAATCCATCATCCGGGCCTACCCGGCGCATTGCAATGAACTTAAGACGATCCGAGCGCAAACGATCACGGCGAGGTATGGAGCTTCGACCGGGGGCGGCAGCGACACGCAACGCACTGCGGAGTCTGTTGCACTCCGGGAGCTTCCGCCCGAAGATATGCGCGAATATCGTGCGGTAGAGGCAGCACTGCAGGCAACGCGCCGAAACTGCGCCACAGCTACAGAGCGGATGAAGCTCATCAGCATGGTATTCTTTGAACAGACACACACTCTGCAGGGCGCGGCGCTCGCCTTGAACGTATCATACGGGACGGCCAAGAATTGGCATAACGATTTTATCAAGCTCACAGCAAAAAAATACGGTTTGAATGTTTAGCCAAAAAAGCCATGAACAAGCGGTATGATGTATATGCTCAGAAAGTGGCGGGAGATGAAAGAACCGCCGTCAGACAGCTCATGGGTTACATCTCACCCATGGCGCGGTTCTGTCTCCCGAAGGATTGAAATTATGAACAAATGCAAACACGATGAACAATATCTGACGCGCACGGTTGCCGGTATCCTTTGCCGCCGGTGCGGCCAGCGCTTCATAGATGACATGGCATTGAATGCCGACCGCTACAATGGACATAACGAACGAATACAAAACCGCACGATGGAAAAGAACCAGAGAAAAAATCCTGAGGCGTGATATGTATATGTGCCGAGAGTGCAGGCGCTACGGACGCCTCACCGAGGCAACCGAGGTGCATCACATCAGGCATGCCGACGCGGCGCCTGAGCTCTTTTACACGGAGAGCAATCTCGTGAGCCTCTGCAAAAAATGCCACAACAAGCAGCATCCAGAAAAAGCAAAAAATCACTCCAATTCTGATCGAGGAAAATATTGATACCCCGCCCCGGTACGCGCGCCCGCGTATCGCG
>ERZ1026864.300-NODE-300-length-33161-cov-7.158219_pt1 | contig 33161 bp, 40 predicted proteins | sample MGYA00380162_ERZ1026864 | MGnify/ENA primary metagenome ERZ1026864 (study PRJEB33269, sample SAMEA4719798) | human gut metagenome | biome: human-associated habitat; feature: organic feature; material: feces | place: Cameroon | collected 2013-10 ... | reverse complement strand
CCTTAATAATTTCGTAATTTGTTCACAATTTAAAAGGGGCCCCGGAGGGCCCCCGCCAAAAAATCGTGAATCAACATTTGATTTCCCGTTATTCGGAAAAATTTTTTTCGAACCACTCGACAAACTCGCCGATGTCATTCCCTCTCCAGTAGAGTGACCCGGCGTCCCGGAGTTTCTGCTCGTGTTTAAGTTGGAGGGACCGGACCTGACCGTCCGGCGCTTTGAACTCGACCTCGGCGTGACGGCCTCGGTAGACGAACCAGATGTCCGGTGCTCCGGCCCGGTACGAAAAACCGCCGGCCTGCCGACGCTCGAGGTAGAGCCCCGGTATTCCGGACAGAAATTTGCAGATTGCGTTTTTGACTCGGGTTTCGGGAGTCATAAAAATTTTCACCGCCTTTACTATATTTTCGGGTAAACGCATTGTATAATATTTTTGAGGTCCGAGCGGGCCGATAAAACAATTTTCTACCGCTCCTCTCCTCGGCGGGCTTTTGTGTTTTGCCGGCGCGAGATGACGCTCGGACCTTTGGGAAAACTTTAACAGGAGGAACATTGAGATGCCGAAGATGGATAAACAGTATCAGCTGATTCTCGGGACTTTTATCGACGACGAGTTCGTGTGGCACGACGTCGACTCGTACGACGATCTGGATGAGGCTTACAAGGAGTTCAAGAAATACGTCAACAGCCAGTTGAAGTATACCGACGAAGAGCTCATCAAGGTGTGGAACACTGGTCGCTTGGACGTCGAGCTGAGACGCGGAAACAAGCTGTTGAACTGGGTCGGGATTTATGCTCGCGAGGTCGCTCAGGAAGCGAAGGAAGACGAGGACGAGAAGGCCGATGTCAAGGACTCGGTCGAGCGCCTTTTCGAAGACGAGCGAGGCGAGATCGTTACGGAAAAACAGTTGCGTGAAGAGTTCGAGCAAATGCAAGCTGACCAACCGGGCGAGTACAACTACTCGTTCGAAGAGTACGTGCGGCACGTGACCGGGCGACACGGAACGCTGACGCAAATTCAATAACTTTTGATAATACACGAGCGGGCCTCAAAGCCCGCTCTTATTTTTTGCTTATCCGAAGCCTTTATTTACAAGGCCATACAGAATTTGTAGAGGCAGGCCCATATACAACGTAGGCCTTACGGTAACTTGTGTCGTACGTCCTTTTACAACAAGGCGAAAAAGACTATACTTTCTTTTTTGCAAACCGAGCTGCAGTTGCGGCTCGCTGTTCTTCTGTAACAACACGGTTGGCCGACCTGAACGAGAGCAGGTTCTTCGGAGCAATGAACCGTGCCGACACAATCCGGAGCGGATCTGGTTCGTCAGAAGCGACTTCAACACCGGTGAGTTCCCAGTCGCCGTTGAGAGTCCGTTTCCGGAAAATGGTGAAGTCTGATGGGAGGCTCGTTTCGACATTGATGAAGCGATCGGTCCGTGTTCTGATGATAACAGTTTCCTGTTCTTCTTTAGTAAGGCCGGACATAACGATTTCGGCCAGATGTTCTTTGTAGAACTCAAGAGATTCTTTCATTCGCATTTTCTCCTTTGTATTCAAGCATTTTGTAAGGGTTTGGATAGTAACCGGGGGTGGGGCCCTTATACGAAGTAGGGCTCGGGTAACTTGCGTCGCGGAGCCTTTACGAACAAGGCTCCGGATGCAAGACTTTAACAGAGAGGGACCGGATGGTTTTGAGACCGACGGTGCCGGGGTCCAACTCAACCGACAGCACTTGGATACGGTTCCGCATCTTTTTCAGTTGCTTGAGCATGCGAGGGTCGGAGGTCGTGATGACCTCTCCCCTCATACGAGTGTTGCAGACCGGATTGACGATCTCAATCTCGTTGAAGTGCTTGTCATACCATTCGAACGGGCTGCTCATAGCGGCTCACCAATTGGGCTTGATGGACGTCACGTTGTCGTCCTGGTCAAGCCGCACCGTATAGGAATAGGGCTTCGAGTCGGGGTCCCAGAGCGAGTGGTAATTGGGAATGTGGATTGCCCGTTCGGGGAGTTTTCCGGAGGGGTTTCCGGACTCGCGGATTGCCGCTTTGATTGCGTCTTTCAGTTCTTTTTCATTCATTTTGTGATTTCTCCTTTTTTAATTTTATCGATAATTTTACGTCTGCGAATCAGACTGCGGGTAACCTGTTCGTTGACTTTGTTCCGGAATTCCGGGTCTTCTTTTTTAAGACGGGCGGTACGTTCCATCACACGAGTATTGACCCGCTTCTTGCGTCCGGGATTGGTGTAATAGGTGATGGTCGACTGGTGCACACCGAACTCTCTCGCGAGGTCAACTCCCTTTTCGCCGTCGGAATACCGGTGTTTGATCTCATCGATCTCTTTGGCAGTGAGTTTACGCCGAGCGTCGAGGCCGTAGTCTTCGAGACGCACGCCGACGTAGCCGTTACCATAGCGGGAGACGGTGTTGTCGCTGACACCGAGCTTCAGCGCAATCTCCTGATTGCGAAGTCCCTGTGCCTTCAACGACATAATGTCGGAATACAGTTTTTCACGTTCTTCTTTTGTTCGTTGCATATTAAAATCTCCTTTCTTATTGAGGGGGCACGCGCCTATTGCGGAATTGAGGGGGCCTGAACAGTGATTTTGATATACCCCACCGGGGTATATCGGTATAGCCCCCGGGGGTATATCGTCGACCGTCGACGGAAGGCATATCGATTTTGATATGTCATCCGAGCATCGACTCAATCTGCTTCAACACGACGTCGATGAATGCCTCGGCATAGCTGCTGTTCATAATAATTGCTTTAGCCGAAGGCGCATATACCCGAATGTCTTCTTCGTTTGCGTCGTCCGACACGATGATACAGTTCCGATGATCGAAGGCCGAGTAGGCATTGCCTTTGTTGAAGCTGCCGCTCATGTGGCCGTCGAACACGACGATGTTCACGTTACTTGCCTGATTCTGCTGCATCGAGTCATAAATCTCTTTTGTGTTACGGCCGAGCTGCGAGAAGTTTTCACAAGTGACATATGGGTTGTCGACCGGAGCGAGCACCGTGCCTGCTCCGCAATGAGCGACTCTTACCGAGAAGTCGGGATTGGTCAACTCAATCTGCTTGAGAGCACAGATGAGAGCATTGATTGCATTCTGCGAATCACAGAACGAACCGGACGAATCAACGAAGAGATTGAACCGGACTTTGTTGAAATGCTTTGCAGCCGAGCCTTGATTCTTTTTGGCGAACCACTTATAGTCACGATTGAGCGTTGCTCTCGGGTCAATATGGCCGGCATAGGCATACGAGCCGCTTGACCGGTTCTTCTGCTTGTTGAGAATCGCATTGAGAATCTTGTTGACTTTCGTCTTGATTGCTGCTGCGTCCGGATTGGTCGTCAGGTCGTTGAGCATTTTCTTCGTAGCCATGAGCTCTTCTTCGGTAGCGAAGCTCTGCAAGAACGGCTCGATGGTCTTCATGATTTGGTCAATCTGGTCATCCGTCAATTCTTCACTTTGATTCTGTTCGGATTCTTCCTGTGCAGATTGCTCAGAACTTGAAGACTCATTATCAGACGATGCTTCGTCAGACTGGCTTTCATTTGTGTTCTGTGCAGATTGCTCAGGCTTTTCATTGTCAATCGACAGCATGACCGCGCACATGAGATTCATAATGTCGAGCACGTAGTTGAGGCAAGGCTGAAAACAGGAGGCATTGTCCAAGCCAGCATGTCTGTTGATAATGTGCTGGACCTGAGATACGAGCTTCGGATCGCCGTGTCTGTATCGAACGACTGCGAAGAAACGGCCCATTGCGTCACGATTGCAGAACTTTTCGGGATTACCGTTCAACATGATAACGAGCCGCTTGAAATTCGTGTTCATGTAGTAGGTATTGAGCAAGGTTTCAATGCGTTCGTCTTCGAAGATATTGATGATATCGTGAAGGTTTTTCACAATCCAGTCGAGCTTGTCTTTCGGGATATAGTTCGGGTTGTTCACTTTGTGGGTTTGCTTTCCGCATCGGCTGATGATTGTCGACCTGCAAAGCTGATCGTAGTTGTGCGGCCATTCATCGCTGAGCACATATTCGAACAGTTTGGAAGGCGTCAGGATCGCATGACTGACTTCATGATAGAGAAGCGAACGGATGATTGACTCGCGGTCATAGTCATCGGGTGCATTCTTGCAGGCATTGTAGACATTCATGAAGCCGATTGTAATGCGCTCGCAACCGAGCTCAATGTAGGTTTTGTCTCCGGTCGGCTCAAGCTTCAGAGTAACAGGATGACCGAGGTAGTAGCCGATAGGCAACGTCTTCAGGACGTCTTCGCAATAACCGAATGATACGTTCATATGTTGTAACCTCTCTTTCGTACATTTATATTATACCACAAATTGCAAATTATAGCAAGCCGACGGTTTACCAGCCGGCCGCCTTAAAAGGCGTAGGCAGCCAGCTGGGTGCTTGTGAGTTTGAACTCATTGATTGCAGCAGCACGGTCGACCAGAGGTTCAGGCAGGTTGTAGACCTGATCATTGACTGTCAGGTTCATTGTGCCGATAATCTTGAAGCCGTCTTTAACCGTGATTGTGTCGCCGTTATAATTGATAGAAGATTTTCCATCGGTCAAGGTCTGTAAGAGTCTCAGGCAGTCGAAGCTCAACAGGTTGATTTCATCGAAGACAATCGGCTGTCCGTTTTCCATTGCGAGACGCAGAGTCGAAGGCTTGAATACCGGGTGTCCGTTCTCATCGTTGAAGTCGAAGGTTCGCATGAGTTCGTCCGGCAGCATGCTTGCATTGCACGGTACAACCTGTGCTTCTGGATACTGTTCAATGGCTTTGGTCGTCTTACCGGTACCGGCATCGCCGAAGTAGATATCCAACCGATTGTTGATTTGCTTCTTAGGCGGATACTTGAGAAGGTCCGAAGCAACGGATTCGAATTCAGGACTTTTTATCTTTTCAACAATGTCGTTCGCATCCGCGTTATTGATGAGTCGAACGTAGCCGGCCACATAAGCACGGGCTGCTGTCACGTCTTGCGATAACGCAAGGGTATTCACGAACCGGGCAGCCGGCTGAAATTTGAACTCGCTGAAGAACTTCTGAAGTCGGCCGACCGCATTGATCTGAAACGATTGAATTTGCTTATCAGTCAGGATAGGCTCAGGCTTGGGCTCGGGCTGAACGGCCACTTTGTCGAGTTGGTCGGACAGGTTATCAAACGACTCATTGTCATCAGGCAGGGCCCCGGGGCCCCCTGCTTGTGCGGGCTGCACAGTGTTTGTTGCTGCGGTCGCAGACGCAGCTCGAGTGTACGGTCTGGTCAATGTCTGCCAATCGGACGAATGCTTTGTCTTAACAGCCATATAATCGGCCGTTGTTTTGCAGGCTTTCAACTCAAGCACGAGTTGCATGTCCGTGACTTCAACCCAACGGTTCCACAGATTGGTTGTGATCTGTTTACCGAAATGAATATGGACTTTTGCGCCGGAAGCAGTCAATACGTTTGCGAGTGTCATAGTTTTAATCTTTCTGATCAGTTTGAATTTTTTTCGAACGACCTGATCGTTTCGTTCTATATATATTATATCATGAAAGCGAGTTTTGACTGAGCCGATAAAATTTGGCTTAGCCGAATCTTGATTCGCGCGCACAAGAAAAGACTCATTCGCTCTCACAATTATATTATATCACAAATTGCAAATTTTAACAAGCCGACGATTTTTGAAATAATTAAAACGACGTTTAGAACAATATTCAGAAGCCGATGAATACGAAATAAGACTTGTGCGAAATGCACAGTCTTTTTTATATTCAAATTTTAGAACAACAATTAGAATAATATTCAGAAGCCGACGATTTGTTAAAAGGCTCTCATGAAGTAGAGCTAAAAAAAAGAACGAGGCCTTACGCCTCGTTCAGTTCTTCTTCGGTCGGTTCGTCATCTTGAACAACGACTCGTTTCTTGATTTGGAGATGAGCTTCACGAACCTGAGTTGAATGGCATTCTTTCCAGATTTCAGGATACTTCTGTCTCAACATGTCGACGTCGAACTCGTTGGTTTCACGACGGTCGGTCAGTCTCATCACAATGTTACCTTGACGGAAAGTCTTGATGTTCAAGCTTCTCATAAAGTCCATGATTTTGTCTTTGATGACGGCCTGTTCAGCTTTGTCTTTCTTTGCCTGAGCCAGATTGTCCATGAGCTCTTCCAATCTTTCAATGTCTTCGGTTTTCAAATTAGTGGTTGCCATAGTATTAATCTCCTTTGTTATTCTGTACTTATATTATATCACGGATTACCAGATTGGCTGAGCCGACGAACGAGGTCCTTGACCTCGTTGTAGGTAGAGCCATTGTTGATGGCTTCAAGAACTCTTTTGTCAAAGAGCCAGATGAACAATCTTTTGAACATTAATACACCTCCACTACTCTGTACTCATATTGAGAGTTGATCTGCTTTGCCACAGCCTGAGCTTCATTGCATCTTTTAACAGCAGCCTTTTTGTCTTTGAATGTCAGGAGAGCTCCACTCCAAACACAATCATTCCAAGCAGCATAAGGATTGAATCTGTACTGAATCTTATACATAATAATAACCTCCGATTTGTTCTTACATATATATTATACCACGGAAAGCCAAAATGGTCGAGCCGATAAAACGGCTGCACCGTGCGAAGCAGGAGGCGAATATACGCAATTTGTCAATATTCAGAAGCCGACGAAATTAAAGATTTGCAATAAGTTCATTACGAGTTAGTATTTATATGGTATAATTATAATTGATGAAGTTAGTTTGACTGGAGATATAATTATGAAAAAGCAATTGATTTTACGTCAAACAGATCGAGACGGTGATATATACACGTCATCTGATGGAAAGGTATATCGCGTAACAGAATTGTCTCAACATACTATGCCAAGTGGCTATGTTCGAATTAGTAAAATAAAAGGAATAGATTCGATATATGTGCATCGTCTTGTTGCACAAGATTGGGTCCCGAATCCAGAGCAGTTACCTGTTATAAATCATATTGATGAAGATAAAAGTAATAATCATGCCGATAATTTGAAATGGTGTACCCAAAAAGAAAATTGCAATCATGGTGAACGTAATAATAAAATTAAAGTTTCTTTGGTTAATAGAAAAAATATTAATTTTATATTATGTGTAGAAACCGGCCAAGTTTTTGTTGGGTTAAAAGCTGCTGCAACATATATTAAAGATCAGAATAAGGTAAGTTCAAAAATAGATACCATAATACGCAATCTAAGAAATATAGCAATTAAGAAAAACCAAAGTTATTATGGATGTAATTGGAAATTGATTTCTAAAGAAGAATACCTTAATATTATACATAAAAAGAATATCATGTTTACATTTAATGGATCAAATGTTCATATCAATGTATAATATATATGTAAGAAAGATTTAGACAGAAAGGAGATTAGTATGTCTGAAGATACAGCAAGAGCCGAGCAAGTCCTCCGAGACTTTGCCAATGGCTTTATGCGACACTCCGATTTCCGGGACTTTGAAGACGGGCTTCATAACGGTATCGAATCAGTGACCAAGACTGCTGCCGAGTCGGTTGCCATCAATGATGCGTACGGAAACAGCCTTGCTGCCGTCGGTACTGACGATAAGGTCAAGAGCTTCAGCTCCTACGGCTTCGATAACAGTACGTTGAACTGGCCGCTCTGGTTGGCACTGTATAACGACTCATGGGTGTTCCGGCGAGCAATCGATAAGCCGGCGCAGGATGAAGTCAACTGCGGCTTCATGTTGCACGGCGACGGCGACTACAGTATGATTTACAAAGCCTACGAGCGGTATAAGTTCGACATGATTCAGCTGTTACAGTGGGGAGCATTGTTCGGCGGGTCAGTCGGCATCATGATGTTTGACGGAATCCCGGATGAAAAAATGCAGTACCCGATTAATCCGAAGCTGATCCGGCGCCGGAAGATGAGAATCTATGTAACAGACCGTTGGTACGGTGTGCAGGGTTCCGACGATGACCTCGTAACGAACATGCGGGATATGGACTTCGGGAAACCGAAGTACTATAACATCTGTTTTGCCGACGGGCGACAGTATAAGGTACACCACTCCTATGTTCTCCGGTACGAGCATCGCACGGCACCGAAGCTCATCAAGTGCGGACAGCTGCAAGGTTGGGGTTACGCTGAAGGTTCGCACATTCTGAACGAGCTGTCGCGTGACGATCAACTCAAGTCCAGTATTACGTCACTGATTAACAAATCCCTCATCGAGGTCGTTAAGATGTCCGGAATGAGAGGTGTGTTCATGGGTGCCGATAAGGGCAACGAGGAACAACTGACAAAGCGCCTCGAAATGGTGAACTGGGCACGAACATATAACTCGCTCACCTTCCTCGATAAGGACGACGAGTACATTATGAATCAGCTCGCAAACATCTCCGGGCTTTCGCAGTTGCTTGAAACGAACATGTGGCTTGTTGCTGCATCGCTCGAAATGCAAGGCGTGTTGTTCGGTGATTTGAAAGGCGGACTCTCGCAGGAGTCCGACGCGTTCCATCGATACGCCGTAACGATTAAGAACCGGTGCGACAGTTACTTCAGACCCGTTCTCCAGAAGCTGTTGACAGTACTGTTTTTGAGTTACGGTCTCAACGAGGCTCCGGACTTTGAATTCCGGCCGCTGGACCAAGAAGCCGTTAACGACGCAAAGATTGCGTCTCTCCAGAATTACGCTAACATGTTGGAGACGTTGCTCGGTCAGGGTATTATCAGTAAGTATCAGAGTGCCGTGTCGCTCCGCGACTTCCTAAACGATAACGTGATTAACATTGACTTCAATCCTATGCAGCTTAACAAGTTGCAGTTTGAGGAAGAGGCCGAAATCCTCGCCGCGTATAAGACTGCCGGGAAAGCGGCGCCGAGTGAGATTCTGGGAGAACAGTTCCCGAACGAAACAAATCCGTTTGCCGGAAGATATACGCCTGCGACCGGAACCGAATTCCGGGAAGAGACGCCGGAAGCTGTGCCTTCGGCCACAGCGGCGACAGAAGGTCCTGTAGATGAGACCGGCGAAGGGGAATGAGTTCTGGCAACAAGGTCGACAGTTCGTCGTGTTCTACGACACCCGGGATGATTTACCGTTACTGACGTTTGATTCGCCGTGGGAAATCGTCGATTACAAAGGCTGGGCGAGAAACAAATCGAACTACGACATTGTTTATAATGAACTCGTAAGAGCAGTACGTTCCAACGATAACTTAACCCGAATGCTCGGTCGATGGATGACCGTATATTTAATAGATAACGAGGAGTAAAAGATTATGAAAAAGTTTGTCAGAATTCAAAGCGAAATGAACATCGAGGTAACAGAGGGACTGCAGAGTATCGATATGACCAATCGCGATGCACATGTCGCAGACCGGCTGCGTGTCGCGTCTGCTTGGGTGCAGAGTCGCGTGCTGATTCGTAAAGGATCGGGTGTGTATCCGGCGTGCATCCAGAATTGGGATTCCGTTAAGGCGCTTGCCGCAAACGGGAAGCTCACTGTCGGTGCCGAAACAGATGAGGGAGACGCCGAGGCAGAAGAGATTCTGAAACGCGTCGAAAATGCGCACCGCGATTATCAGCTGCGCAGCGAGGCTGCAAGAACGGATTCGATTGTCGGAACAAAGCGTTCTCCCAGAACAAAAGCCGCGACGACTGAGGTCGGCGACATTATCGAACAATGAGAGAGCTGACGATTCAGTCCCTTCCCGGAGTCAATTTCCGGGAAGGTCAGGTGTCGCCGGTTGACCTGCTCGCTATCGCGACGCAGGTGGATCTGGACGATTTCAAAAAGAACAAGACATTGATTGCCTTCGCGCTTGAACATCTGGAGTGCGAGGTCGACGGGAAATGGTTCCCGGTGAAACAACCCGGTCGCGAGGTGTATATGCCGTTCAATCTCGAACGGAACTACCGAGCTTTGAACGAGCTTGTGCAGTGGTACCTTGAGAACGTGGTGTTTGAGGTTTTTACAGGCTCCGCAGAATCGACGAGCGAAACGTAATCCCTTCTGCGGACTCGGAGGTTCGGCTGAATACGCCGAACGCGCATCATGTGTTATATGTGTTGATCACGAACAAGCTCGCGACATATTATGAGCTTGCTCACAAATACAGTATCTGGGAAGTCATCGATCTCTATGATATCTGTATGACCAGCATGTATAACAGATATGTGTTATTAGAAAACAAAAAATAATGAGGAGATACGGAGGAGGGCTTATAAGCGGCCTTTCTCCGTATACTCATAGAAAGGAGATATATGGCGAATCAAGTCAATAAAAAGATAAAAGTCACGGTTGAAGTGGACGGACAAAAAAGACTCGTCGACCTGCAGACGGCAATAAAACTTACCGAGGCTGAACTGCTGCGCCAGACAGCCATTGCCGACAAATATAACGGTGTCGTGAAGAAGAATGCCGAGGAACGGGCGAAGCAACAGAAAGAGTATCTTATCGGTCTTACGGCACAGCTCAGAATGCAGCAGCAACTCGACCGGTACGAAGCAGAGCTCGAACGCAAGCGCAAAGCCCGCGAACAGGCAGAAGAGCTTCGCGTAAAGCGCTCGGCAATTGCGCAGAGACGGCAGACCGAAGACTTCTGGGCGAAACCATCGTTCAGAGGCGCTTGGAATATGTGGGCAAGTCCGACTACAAAGCTCCGGCGCGAGATACAGCACCAGCGCGACATTGAGGACGAGATGACAGTCCTGTCTGTTAAAGGCGAGACTCCGGAAGTGCGGGCTGATGCCGCTGCGAAAGCTGCGTCAGCAGCGACGGCAGGCAAAGCCGCGAGCGGCAAGCTTGCAGGCGTGACGGCTGTCACGGCAGTGTTAAAGGGAATTCAACGGGTTGTTAAAACAATCGGAAATGTCTTTTCGCAGGTGCTCGGTCAGTCAATCAGTATCCGCGGAATCTTTTCCGATATATTAAAAGATGCGTCCGATACGGCAAACCTATATAAAGGCATGGGAACGTACAGTGCGAACTCGCTCGTGGTGAACAGCGCTGCGCGCCAGACAATGCTCAAATACGGTATGACCGGTCAACAGGCATGGGCTTTCCAACAGGCGAGCGATATGTTCGGCATCAGCTCGGATGAAGACCTCCTGTATATGACGAATACGCAGCGGCAAGTCTTTGCGCAATATATGCAGAAGCAGCAAGCTTGGTACGATAAACTCGAACAGTCCGGTGCGCTTCGAAACATTCAGGAGATGCAGCTCGATTTGAAGCTCTTCAAACAGGAGATGAGCATGGAGTTCCTGCAATGGGTCAGCGAGAATAAAGACACGATTATGACCGTCGCAAAGACGACCTTACAAGTGTTGAAGGGACTCGTACAGATACTCGGTAAAATCTTCACCTTCTTCGGAATCGATTATTCCGACAGTTCCTACGGTTGGAGCTCGACTGCGATGTCGGATGCCTCGAACAGCGTGACCAATACGACGAACCGTAACGTGAGCGTCAAGATGACGAATAACGTGAACGGCATGTTTAATCAGAACGAGATGGAGCAGTTCCTGAATGACAGACTCGAAACGGCTGTGCGGAGTGCCGCGACAGCCCTCAATTAAAAGGAGGGATGACAAATGGAATACCGCACAGTCATCGGTGCAAAGCTCAACGGCAGATTGTGTTATTTCGACCTTGATACCTGTACCGAGAAATCGTTGTCAAGCACTGCGACCGTACCGCAATATCCTGTTGAGGACGGCGTGACGGTTGCAGACCATATGTACCGGAACGCTCGGACGTTGACTCTGGCCGGCAGCTTCTCGCTGGCTGGCAGAAACAACTACGAGAATAGCAACCTTTATACAAAGGACAATATCATCGGAGAACTCGAGGGCGGCGACAAGTCGTGGGACCAATGGTTCGAAGAGGATGCCGGAGAGTTGAAAGACCTGAACGGTGTCAACCGTCTCGAAGCGATTCAGAAGGTGTTCGAATACGTGCAGGCAAAGGGAATTCTCTGTACTGTTATGATGTGCAGCGGCAAGCCCGGGAGCGAGAATACCCGCTTCAAAATTCGGGATAATATGGCGCTGACGAGTATCAGCTGGCGTGAGCAGTATAACAGCATGAGCTACTCCTTCACCTTTACCGAGGTCATAACCGTTTCGAAACTCGGTGTGTTTGAAACATTCAATTATGAGAGCCTTTATCCGGAGACGTCGCTTCCTGCGACCAAGTCGCTCGGCGAGGTGGTGAGCGAGAGCGGCTCCTTATATAAGACCGTGCTCGAAACGCTCTTTAACGCGGGATATATCGATTTGGCGGACGGCCGCGCGTTTAATCTGAAGGGTGTCAAGTTCGACAATCTTGCGTGGCTCGATGACATGATTGCCGATATTCTTCAGCAGCTTTTAATCGGAGTCGGAGCCGGCGTTGCGGGAGGTGCGATAGTCGGCGGAGCAGTAGGTTATGCGGCAACCGTGATAGCAGGAAGCTCTGCCGGAGGTCCTATCGGGTTAGCGGTCGGTATTACCGTTGCGGTGCTGATTTTCGCAGGTGCCGGCATTTATTCCGCGTATAAGAAAGGCGAGAAAAAGAAGCGACTGAAAGAAGGATTCAATCTGATTCAGAATTACGGGACTTATGTGGATCCGAAAACATATGAACCGACGGGCGCGTCGCTTCAGAATGCAGTCGTTAATCAAACAGATATCGCGCGTCTCAGAATGCTGATGGAAGACATTCAGTATCAAATCGATACAGAGCTCCGGAATGTGCAGTTTTACTCGTTGCCCGATTCGCCGGGTGACGTGCCGATTACCGTCGGGGTCGATGCGTTGACGTTGCGTATTACCGCAACAAACAACGAGGACCAGCCCTTTTCGATGCAAATTCTTAAAGGCTACGGCAAAGGTGCAGAACCGGTCTCCCCGTATTTCGGGTCATGGTGTGTCGAATCATCGATGTACGACATGGATGAGAATCAGAATACCATGTATAAAGACAGCTCCAGACAGTATTACATGTTTCTGTTTAATCCGTACCTTGAAACAGAGGTTGCAAAGGCTGCAGGATATAATAGCGTGACGGATGCGATGCAAGTCCTGTCAAACTATTATGTGCTGACGGTCAGAGGCAGTATCAAAGACGTGATAAACAAACTGTCAAGTACGATTACAAATGCTCTTGAGAATCAGGGGTACAAAACATGAATGCTTATCAGAAATCAATCGCTTCCGGCGGCGGAGTAGTGCAGAAGAATTGCTGGATGCGGCGCTTGCGTATTACGTTCGACTCCGCTGCCGACGTGACAAATGAATTGACAGCGCAAGACGCTGAGTTCATTCCGTGGCTCAAAAAGAAATATCCCGGACTTGAGAAATACGGCGAGGAGCGAGGCATGCGCCTCGTAATAGGCGAAAACCCGGATGACAACTTCAACATCCGGGTGACCGGAACAAAGAATCTCGGATTAAATCAAGACGACGGTGTGATTCAGATTTCCAACGTGACATATGACTCGATTGCATTAATTATCGCACTCAAACTCTATCGCGTTAAGATTGAGGTCGGATATCAAAGCAATGACGATTTGTTTTGCGTTGCGAAGGGGCAAGTGAGCTGGATTCAGCAAAAGATTCGTTCGAAACATGACTATGATCTTTATATTACTTTCGCGTCTGAGCTTGTCGCAAGGTGGAGTCAGAGTCGTATTAACTTTTCGATGCGTTCCGGTTGCAATGTGTCGGATATGGTGCATTGGATGCTCGTACAGCAAGGCTGCTCGGCTGAGCGCGTACTTGCGACCGACCGACTCCGGAGGCTGGTTGCGAAGAATGTGTTGAGCGCTTCCGGACAGACAACCTCTGTAATTGAGTCTGCACTCGGACAATATTCCGATTCATTATCCGGACTCGTGGTTAACACAGATGCCTCGGAAAACGATAAAGTAATCAGCATTACAGATATCAGCCAAAGCCGTGTTATCCCGATTAGCCCTGATATCGTGCATATTGCAAACGGCAATCCGACCGTGACGAGTAACAACGGGCTTCAGATTCAATTGTTCCCTGTCTTCAATTTGATTCCGGGCGACATCATCGTGGTGCCGAACCGTATCATTGATACCTCAAGCGGGATGACAAGCGCCGACTCTGTGTATCAAACATTCAATCAGCAATGGCTTAATCCGGACGGCGAGTATATTATCCGGCGTATTGAGTATACTTTTGAGAACAGAGGCAACACCTTCTTATATAATGTCACGGCGCTTCCTGTTAACCTTTATAAAAATCTGCAGAACGGAGGCCTTACATGAACAATCAAGAACGCACCGGTGCCGCACGCGCGCTCGTGGATTTGTTTAACAGCGCAAAACAGAAAACATTACGCGGAACGAATGTCGCGACGCTCGCTCTGGTCACGGAAGTCACGCGAACCTTTGCTGACGGATACGGTATTCTCGAAGCGTTGCCGCTTCCGCAATGGGATGCAGACGGCACAAACGTGATACAAGGTTACTTCTTTTCGGATATGGAATTGACAGCAGGCTCGCTCGTGATGATAATTTTTACGGATACGGATTTCCGGGATACGATTGAAATGGGGCATTGGCAACCGATGCAAACGACAAATACAAATACGCACTCCAAAAATTTCGGAGTGGTGATTAAATTATAAAGGAGAATACTTAAATGGCAACTGCAAATAACCAATATGATATTGAACAGTTGGCAAAGGTCGATTCAAACGGCTTTCAGGCAGCACTCTTCCCTCAGATTAAAGATGCCTATGTAAAGAAAATGCAGGAGATTTACGGGTATGATATCGACGTGTCGAGTGCATCGGCTGACGGACAGTTCGTTATGGCAGAGTCGCTCGTATTGAATAATATCTACCGGACGCTCGAATCTCTGTCCGATAACCTTTCGCCTGCTTCTGCTACCGGTAAATATCTCGATATTCTCGCTTCTCTTTCCGGCGCATTCAGACAAGGTGCGACTTATTCGACCGCGACCGTCTATATTGCAAACAGCAGCAACGTCCCGTTGTCTCCCTCATACCTCCTGTTGAACGATAAGAACGGGAACAGATGGCAGTGGATCAATCCCATTGAATCCACAAACAACTACAAAGTGACTTTCCCTGCAAAAAACGGGAACAACTATAGCGCTACACCGATTGAAGTCACATGCACCGAGCTGGGTCCGATTACGGCATCTTCCACCGGAAAATATGATATGTCGAAACCGGCCGATCGGAATACGGCGTTTAATCTTCCGGCAAAAGATCGCGGCGGGGATATTTTCGAAACGATTAATGCAAGCTCGTTGCTGGTGTATCAGCAATCTGATGCGACTACTGGCTTTGCCGAAGAAACGGATGCATCTTTGAGAGCTCGTCGCCTGCGCTCGTTCGGTCAATCCGGAAGAACTGTTTTGGATTCGGTCGCATCCAATTTGCTCAATGTTCCCGGGGTAATCGATTCTTGGGTATATTCGAATAATACAAATACCAATAGCGCAGCATTGCCAGATGATGTTATTGTTCCGCCGCATAGTGTGTATGCAGTTATTGCGGCGCAATCCGATATCAATGTACCGTCTGTAAATATCGGTACGGCAATATATAATACTATAACCCCCGGAATTGCAACAACAGATCCGGGAACTTCACCGAAAGGCGGAAATGCCAATAGCGAAACTTTCAATATAACAGAACATTTGACGAATACCATATATTGGAAGAAAGTTCTTTTAACTGACCCAACTCTTACGATAAATTTTACACTTAAAAACGACCTCGCAGATAAAATGCTGAGTGACAGCCAAAAAACAGCGATTGTTAATACGATAAACGAGTTTTTCAATAATATCAATATCGGCGAGGACGTGTCGATGCCCCTTTTGACACAGCTTATCGAATCGGTTGACTTCAGAACTGCGAAATACGGCTTGCCGACATATGAAGTAAAATCTATCTTTGTTAAAGGACTTGGCGATACGACCGACCAAAAAAATAATGTACTTCAAAATCCGCTTACCAGATTTTATTATTTTCGGGCGCCCGAATGGAACGGTAATGTTTTAACAATCGGTTCCGGGCTTGCTTGGCCTACTATGCCGATTGTTGCAACTAACTTGTTAAACACACAAGCTATGGGTACGAAAAATGAGCAGGACAATATATTGGGATTCGTTATGGTAACAACTAATGTCGTAGCTTCATATAAATACCAGATTGTTTTTAACTATTCTGAAAATGATCCGATTATTCAGGAATTTATTAACCGCTATGCAGACTATAATCTCGCTTTTGATTACGGTTGTACACTGAATAACGGCACAACTTGGCGCAAGGTAACCGCTCCTGCTGATGGAATGAAACCCGGATATTCAGTAGATTTCCAAGCTACTGAAGAAGCAAGTTTTGCATTCAGGTTTTTAGTAGCATCCGGTACTGTTACAACCGAAATTCAAAATTCGATCATCGATTTTATGAAAAATAATTGCGTATTCTCAATTGTACAAATCAATTAAGGAGCAAAAATATGTTACTTCGAAACGAATTACAGCAATATGATTTTTATAGAAAGTCATTGAGTCTGTTTATGAAGCAAACTCCGAATATTCAAATTCGGTGTGACATGTGGACAACAATTCTCAAAAATGTATTGGCTTGCTCTGAAAATATTTTCAACCTTTTGAATATCTTTTATTACAAGTCCGATAAAGACAATTATCTTGTTAATAATGGATATCGTTTATCGGATACAAGTGAAAATTTTTTAGATGAAATCGCATCGATTTACGGTATTTCGCGCCAAGTCGTTTTGACTGAAAATTACAAATATGATGAACAAGGCGAAATCATTATAAACACGACGCCGGGTATCGTACAAATCACTTTGACAAATCGGGAATTACTGATTTTAATCGAGGCAACGATTCGAAAATATAATTTCAACGGCACAAGACAAGGTATTCGCGAAATTTATCAAGGTACACCCTTATTCAATATAGATGATTATCAAGGCGATGATTATCCGACTGAAATTCTGAATTACATTGCGAATATTAAAAGCACAAGTTTTCTGACGGCATTAAATATCATTTATGCTGATAATGTTGAAAGCCCGGCAAGCTGTACTATTATAATTGACCGGACGCAAGCTACTGCTAACATTATGAATCTTTTTACAAACGGACTCTTGACAATTGAGAGCGTCGGTATTGAATATACTTATATTGATAGCGCTCAATTTGCATGGGCTAAGTTTACTGACGGGAAAACACGTTTTTATAAGCCAACCGTTACTCCATATTACATTTTTGCAGATAGTGTAGCAGATCAGGAGGGCTAATATATGAAATGCAGAGCTTTATCGAAAAATAAAAATATCATATGGTTCGGGAAAACGGGAGACATGCCGACTTCGACATATTATGAAATAACCGTTAATGGTGCATTTTTTAAGGGTTACACCGACCTTCCTGTAAATAATCAAATTACAATCAATGGCACAAATTACACATTCAAAATCGATTCGGACAGTACAATTAACGGTATTATCTGGACAACGGATACCACCCCGGTACAAGTCGGCAGAGGGAGCTTAACAGCTCCTCCTGTTGCAAATTATGCTAAAGATACAGATGCAGTTGTAGCATCCTTAATTCAAAGACTGTCGATTATTAAAGGCGAGCTCTGGTATCAAGTGAACTACGGTTTACCGCTTACTGAAAAACAATCGGGGGTGAACGTGTTTGACCTCGTTATTGCGGATATTATATCGTCGCATCCGGGAGTTGCATCGCTTGATAAGTATACGTCTAAAATTATAGATCATACTTATTATTATGATTGTCAAATTACAAGTATTTTCGGTGACACGGCAACGATTTCAAATGCGGTTAAATCGGAAAGCAATAGTCTTGTTGTACCGTAATATTCAACTGTTTCGGAGAATTTAACAATTTAACTATTTTTTCTTCAAATACCGCGTTATAATATATGTATAATAAGAAAGGAGCGATTATACTATATGCATAATCTTGTTGAACAGTTAGCAGATTTTCTTGCCGACTACGATGTTGATGTATATGACGATGCTTCTCTTGGCGGTGAAAAATACCGTCTTGACTGCGTTATCGTCGAAGACCATGTTGGAAGCCTGAAAGCTCGCATGAGAATTATGAAGGCATTCAATGCTTTCAACACATTCCCGGATTCTCCGAAGGGCGTTACGGTTGTTCAAACCAGCCCCATCGTTATGAACGAGCGCTCGGAGGATGAGTATGACTTCTCGGTTAATATCGAATTCAAGAAAACCGATGAACGTATCAAACGCGAGGCTGCGATTACCCCCGTTGATGAAAGACCTTTTACGGAAGAGCATTTCGAAGACTCTATCAAGGTGAAAACCTCTGTCGATAAGAATCCGAGCGAGTACGGCGGACATACCGTTTATGAAGAGTATGAGAACATCGACGATATTGATGTGACCTCGGATATTTCCGGAAAGCCGATTGATGAAACAGGCTATCGTTTGCCTGACGGTCGTGATGTGACTCGTGATGAAGCAATTGCAATTTATCAAGAGACTTATCACCAGAGAGCAATTAAAACCGATGACGGAATTATGCTGACTGATGATATGAATGAAGAAGCAGCCGGTGACCCGTATACTCTGGATGAGTTCAAGCGTGAGTTTGCAGATTTTGCTGCGAATGCTGATTATATTCCCCTTGAGACGGAAAATGTTTTGAAATTATGGGAGGAAACAAGATGATTAAGAGAAAGTTGAAAGATGCTTTGAGAGAAACAAAGGTTAAAATTCACGGAGTTCCGTTTATCCATCGTATCAGTGAAAACAAGTTTGATAGCGTTGAAACGTGGGTAAGAGCAGACGGCCACGGCACGATTCGGAAAACTGATGAAGGAAAGTTTGTCGCTCGTTATGAAATGTGGAATGACATCGCGAAGAAGTATGAGACCAGAGTGATTGAGTCGAAAGATGAAATCGAAGAGGCCGTTGACCAAATGGACGAGGACATCAAGGAAGGCGAACGCAAGAAAAAAGCTCGTGAAGAGGGCCGGAAGCGCATGATGGGTGATGCCGCAAGTTCTAAGTATGTTATTATGCATCCGAAGAAAAAACTTTATCTTACGGTCGGCGGAAAAACATGGTCTGAAGAAGATGACCCCATGATTAAGAAGTTCAAGTCTGAGGCAGAAGCTGAAGAGTATGCCAAGAAAAATACGACCAATTTCAGAATCTCTGTTTTTGATGCAAAAGCTGAAGGCAAAGCCGTTTGGGTTATGCGTGAAGATGAAGACTTCTGGAGACCTTGGGGTGCTCGTGACTGGACTGAAGAAGAGCTTGACGAGTATCGTGATGACTTTAAGAAAAAGGGTTATAAAAAGGTCATTCTCGTTGAGAACGATGGTACTGACCCGAATAAAACAACAGTTCATGACGATTATGGTTGGGAAATTCCTGCCGCTAAAGCATGGGATGCTTTCGAATCTGTTAAGGAAGAGCTTGGTGCAAACAAACTTCTTCTCAGTATGCAATTTGCAATGGGCCCTGATGATGTTAAAGAAGCTGTTAAAGATATTGCAGCCGATTGGAATGAAGAAACAGACGACATTGACGAGCTTGTTGAGCTTGCCGGTGAAGATGAAGTGCTGGATGCAATTGCACAGTGGCTGTCTTATGATGATCTGGCAGATGACCTCGCATTTATTTGCCGCATGAATGACCTTCATATTCCCGAGCTTGAAGATGAAGATGAAATTGAAGTCGACGAAGACGTTGACGTAGATGATGCTCTTTGGTCACAACCCGACAATAATGCCGGTTCTGCCGGAATTCTAACAAAGACCCCTGCTATCAGATATAAAGACTATCTTATCCTGACTCGTGAAGACGGTATGTTTGATGTGTATACGCGTCGTGATTTCGATTTGGTCGGAACAGAATTCAAGTCTGTTGACGAAGCTAAGAAGAACATTGACGAAGGCCGTACGGAACAACACACTGCAACTGAATCTGAAGATTTTGATGAAGATGAAGAGTCTGTTGAAGTCGAAGAAGATGTTGAAGAAACTGCAAAGCCTGACCCCGATGCGAAAATCGTCAACTATGCTGGCTATCGTATTATGAAGCAAAAGGATGGCACATGGACTGTTATTAAGGGTGGTCTTGATTTGGAAAGCCGCAAGCCTATTAAAACAGCAAAGAACTTTGCAGAAGCTGTCGAGTGGCTCTATAAAACAGATGCGAAGATCCCATTCCCGGGAGATAAAACAAAGTCCGAAAGACTGATTGCTGAATATCTTCCTGCCGAATTCAAGGACTCTACTGATAAGGTAACAGAAGCAGATATTAAACCCGGCCTTGTGTTTGCATATTCCATTAATCCCGCAAAGCACTTTACTGTTAAAACTCCTCAATATAATGGCGAAGTAGTTTTTGAAAGTTTCAAGAAAACACTTCATGCAGCAAAGGTTGCAGACCTTGTACATGATCTCAACATTGGTGAACTGATTCTCGTATCGAAGGGAGAATAATAAATGAAGGTACTTATCAAAGAAAAGATAAGTCCTCATAAGAGTAAGACCCCTGAAGGTTATCTGATCTGCCGAGATGCAATTCTCGGCAGAACGGGGTCTCAGGAATATCACAAGAACGAGATTTTCCCGGATAGCGGCGACGACTCTGTTGTCAACGTTGTCCGGGATTCGAAAGAAGTGTTTTCTCCTGAAGCAATTGCTTCTTTCGAAAACAAGCCCGTTACTTGTGAACATCCCGATGAGGACGTAACTCCCGATAACTATAAAGAATATTCCGTCGGATTTGTCCGCGATGTTCATCAAGGCACTGTAGATGGTGAACCCGTTTTGCTCGGAAACCTGATTATTACAGATGCAGATATTATCAATGATATTGAAAATGGTATCCGTACAGAACTTTCTTGCGGATATACTTGCGATATTACTGATGAAAAACAGCCGCGCCAAGTTAATATTCGGGGTAACCATGTTGCGCTTTGTGAGCAAGGTCGTGCAGGTATTGCAAAGATTGTTGATTCGGTTACGCCTTATGTAAAAGGATTGATTTTCCAATCTGATGCAAATATTCCGGCGATGTCTGAATTTGATTTTGATGACGGATTATACAAAGTCGGAAATCATACCTATATTTTGGTATTCCGTTCCGGTACTCATGCAACAAAACAGAAGGAACTTGAAAAGAAATATGGTGCAAAGAATTTTGAAGCCTTTTCTACCAGTCTCGTAAACGATAAGGTAGATACTTTTGACTTCCGAAATTTGAAACGTTACAATATTCTCGGGCCGAAACTGATTGTGCGCGCTACCGGATATTTCGGCGTTAACCGTATTACTGATGCAAAGGAGGATGAAACGATGCCTAAATTGCCCGCAAGGCTGAAACGAAAGATTCAAGAAGAACTTGGTCGGAAATCTACATTCGTAAAAGACCCGAATTACGATGCTTATCAATTTGTAAAGGAACTTGGCGAACGGTTTTATGTCGACGGTGAACCTTTGACATTTACTCGTGAGAATATTGAGGGTTGGAATAAGATGGGAGACGGTATGATGCGTAAGGACTATACGTTTTCTGTCGATGGATATGACAATACCTTTAGGCTGTCTGTGTATGCTGACCCGAAAACATATGACACAACTGAGGTAAATGCTTACTTCCTTGACTCGGAAGATGTTAAAGACGAGCTTGTCGAATCGAAGTCGAAAGAAGCCTTGAAGAAAAATATCGCAACTGAAATTAAAGCCGGTAAGGACCCGAAGCAGGCTGCTGCAATTGCGTATTCTGTTCAGAAGCGTGCAAAGGATAGCGATGAAGATGCTACTTATGACACTTATCGCGGATATGACATTGACCTTGTTGAAGGTGACTATGAGGTTACGTTTGACGGGCACCCAGTTCGGTTTGAAACTTATGACGCTGCTCTTGATTATATCGATGACCAGCTTGATAAAACAGAGGCAATGCTTCGTGACCGTGCAATCCGCGACCGCGAATATAGCCCGTTTTTCAAGCGGGAAGTGCGCAAAGAATTGGCTCGCAAAAAGGCTGAAGTCGAATCCGAAGAAGCACCCGATGATGAGCAGACTCGGATGGCATTCCGTAAAACAAAAAATAACCTTTTGCGTAAACTGAAGGGATACATGGAGACTGCTCGGGATGAATGATTTGTTTAAGGATATTGATGAACAATTGAATCTGATAAAATTGCTTGAACAGTATGAAGTTGAACTCGGTATCCTTAAAGAAAATCAATTTGTTACGGTTGCAATTTCTCATGGTAACGGAAATACCGAAACTTTCAATGTTCCGATTGAAGATATTGTATATATGAGTGAATATGGAACCCTATCATTTCCCGGAACACATATTTTACAATATCTTCTCTGGTGGACCGATTCTCAATTAACAGAACGGCTCAATAAAATTATTGATTATATTCTGGAGCGAGATTGGACAGAAAACGATATTGAAATCGAGATGTATAATCTGGAGCAGTTTATCAATAATTTTATCGAGGGTTATATCGCCGGACAGATAAAAGAAATGACTTTTTTGGCCGACAAAACAAATCAAATAGGACTTGTGGATTTTCCGGTAGATGTTTCAATGCTGAAGAATTACATTCAGTGTAAAATATCCAAGAAAGTTTAGAAATTTACTATATTTTCCCGGAAAGCCATGGTATAATTAAACTATAATAAGAAAGGGAGGTACCTTTACGATGAAACTTAAGGTAAAAGACTCTAAAGGTCGAATCCTTCGGGTATCGGACGACTGCGATATGCAAGACGCAGACGAAAAGGACGAGGAGCTTTCTAAGGCTGATGTAAAGAAGTTGAAGAAGTTGCTGCCTCATCTTGATGACCTGCTTCAGTTGCTTGAGATTGAAGAGCAGGAGCATGATAAGGATTTCGCAGGTGACGAAATCGATTCCGATATTGACGTTGACGTCGAAGAGAAGGAAGAGAAGAAAGAAGAGAAGGTCGAAGATGATGCAGACATCGAGGCCGAGGCTGATGATTATGAGGAAGAGGCTGATGAAGACTTCGCTCAAAATGTAAAGCCTGTTCATGATTCTAAGAAATCTTTTGGCGCTTGCGAGCGCCGTAAGGTCACTGACTCGGTTGATACTGATATCGAGCAGGATAATGAGATTGCTCTTGCATGGGCAAAAAGATATAACGGAGGTAATTGAAGATGAGCTTGATTATCAAAAACAAGATTCAAGAGCTTATGCAGGGCTATCCGACTATCAGTGACAAGTATGATGTCGCTCCCGCGGTTCTTGAAGGTGAGACTGCTGTTATGGCAGGTGAGCCTGTAACCCTCGGTTCTACTGCAGGTCGTTATAAGGCATGCTCCGCTGCGGCGGATGTGGTTGCCGGTTTTATTCTGGCTACCAACGTGAAGCTTCCCGATACGTATCCGGCTTCTACTCAGAAGCAAACGTATGTTTCCGGGGATGCGTTTAACCTGATGTTTAAGGGATTTCTTGCAGTTCCGGTTGATGCCGGTGCTACCGATGGCGATATTGCAAACGGCAAGGCTGTTGCAATGCTGGCAAACGGTAAGCTTACTACGACTGGTACCGCGTCTGCTACGGATATTCCCGGTGCATACTTTACCGGTTGCAAAGAGACTGTCGGTGGTGTAAAGCTGGCAGAGATTGCATTTAACGTCTAATCAAGGAGGATAAGATATAATGTTTACTCAGAATACTTCGCTCGGCGATAAGTTCTTCGCAGAAAGCATTGAAGCCTCCAAGAGAGGTCGTGCGGTTTCCCTGCGTGATATGTACGGTCCCCGTCAGGCTCGTACCCTGATTGGCGACGCTAAGATTCATGACTCCAACTTTGCATTCCTGTCTACGACTCTTGCAAAGCTGCATAAGGAGCTGTATGAGCCGCTTTACTTTGTAACGTGGCAGAAGGACGTCCCGTTTGAAACGGGCGGCGGTTTTGTTGATTTCGTTGAGTACTACAGCGTTGACTGGGCTGGTATCATGAACGCTCAGAGAAACGTTGTCGGCAACGGTGTCAACTACATTCCTCGCGTTAATGCTGGTCTGAACCAGATGCGCGTTAAGGTTTACACCTACGAGGTGGCATATGACCTGCGGTTCATCGAGCTGGAGAAGATGAAGAAGCTGACGCTCCAGAAGTCCATTCAGGACATCTACAACAACGCGATCGTTGCTGGTTGGGACCTGTTCGTTCAGGATTGTGTCTACACCGGTATCGGCGATGGTAAGGGTCTGTTCAACAGCGATAACGTTATGACTGCGACGGTTGCGAATACCGGCACGACTGGTAAGGGCTTTGCAGGTCTGACGGATGCTGCGGTTGTTGCGTTCTTCAACGGAATCTTTGAGAGATACCTCTCTGAGTCTAACATGAACACGGCAATTCTCCCCGATACGATTCTGGTTCCTACGTTCGTGATGACGGACCTCGTGTCTCGTTTCTCGTCCCTGTACACCAGCTCGCTGTATCAGTACCTGCTTGACCACAACCTCGGTGCTGCTCAGGCTGGTGATCTGAAGTTGCGTATCGAGGGCCGTCCTGCACTGAACGATATGGGCACCAACTCTAAGGGCCGTATCGTTGCGTACAAGAAGGCTAAGCAGTTCGTGAGAGTGGATATTCCTTATCCGATTCAGCACTATATCACCCTGCCGAACATCGATAAGATGTCGTACACGTCGGCATTTGTCGGTCAGGTGTCTGAGATTCAGATGCCCTACAACACCGACAGTGCTACTCTCGGCGTCGTGACCTACTGGGATTTCACCGCTTAATAACAGCATAAACTGAATTTTGGAGGCTAACATGGGCCATCTGTAATCTACGTTATTAGATTAAGTTTAGCCAATGTTTAGCCTCCATTGTCATAAAGGAGAAAGTTACGAATGATTGTGAAATTTAAGAATGGCTATCAGGTACAGATTCGTGACTGTGCCGGAAAAAGCTACAAGGAACTGATTGAGATTGCAAAGAAAGCAGTCAAAGATGCAGTGACCCTTGAAAAAAGAATTGACACGAATACGTCGTTTATGCCAACGAAGATGAAGGCTGCAATTGCCGCAGAAGATCAGGATATGTTTGACCGTGAGCTGAAGTTCCTTGCTCGCGACCTTGAAGCTGATCTTTCGCAAAGCCATAAGAACTATCCTAAGGTATATCGACCCGAAGTGCTTGAGAAACTGTTGAAACAGTATGAAGATGCTTATCAGCTTGTTAAAAAGGCAGATGATAAGTTCGGTACTAACAATGCAGAGGTTGTATATGATAAGATTACAACTATTCGCGAAAACTGGGGTATGGAGCCGAAGGCAACTGTTGAAGATGCTCAGGATATTCCTCCTTACCGTGTGAAGATTACCTATGCTGACGGTGAAGTCACCATCAAGTACGTTGATGACCTGACTGCCGCTGTTAAGGATATTCGCCGTAGAATCGAGGCTGGTAAAAAGGACGGCAACAAAGTTGCAGTTGCTCTCGTGTTCGATAGCATGACTGATGAGATCGTTCTTTCGAGTGCTCGCGATGCTGATATTCGAGTTGAGGACGCAGACGGAGATATGAAGGACCCCGCAGTTCTGGGATATATCGAATATGTTGACCTCGGCGCAAAAGAAAAGAAGTTTGAAAATGCAGATGCTGCACGCGCTGAATTGAAGAAACTTCTTGAAGCTGCTAAAAAGAGCGGCGAGCCGGTTGTACTGGCAGCTATCCTGAATGCAGATACCGAGGATGTTATCGAAGAGGTTTACAGAGCAGATACCGAAGTAAAGGATGCACCGCCTCCGTATTTTGATCCCACTGATTATCCGTCTATCAAGTCGGATTATTCGGTTGACCGTTTGTCTCGTGAAGCTCGCCATATTGAAAAGGGAAGTCCGATTCTTTCCGAGCTTGACGATGTGCATTCTGAAATTGACGAACTGATCGCCAAGGGTTCGGATGCTCTTATCGATGCCGGTTGGTCGAAAGATGATGCTCGTCGTGCGATTGCTACGAGATATACGGCTCTTGAAAAAGAACTCCGCAAAAACAATCTGAAGGATGAAGCACGCGAGCTTCATAAAAAGATTCGCGCTCTGGAAAAGGCTTGGGACTTGAGAGTCTGAGTGAGGTGTAAACAATGTACCAGAATCATGTAATCGACCCAACATATTTCTATGATGCGATTGAAGAGTTTGCATTCAATTTTGATTGGTATCCTGTAAAAGGTACGGCAATCAATGAACTTGGGAAGCGGTCATATCAGTACGATCACCAAACAATTCGCGGGTCATTACAAAGTCAAGGTACAAACTTACGGCAGAATGTCGATTTGAATACAGAAGATATGCAATACAGGTTCTACTGTAAGAGCCTGTATCGCATATCAATCGGTGACTTTATCAAATACAAGGAGCGTTATCTGAGAGTATCGGCTGTCCGAGATTATGATGAATATGGCGTCAGAAGCTGTACTCTTCAAATGATTAACCTTGTTAATTATAAAGACTTCCAGATGTATTTGAAATATTTGGAAGGTCAGGTGATTGTATGAATATTACCACCTATGAAAATGCGCTTAAAACATTACGACAACTGATTCTCGGATATACGAACCTTCCGAGTGAGTTTGTATTAAATGGAGATTCAATTTACGGACCCGATGCTTGGAAGATGATTTCCGAATTGATTGGTGAATCTCCATCGCTTGAAGATACATTTATCGTGTTTGAATTTAAGGAGATTCCAAACGATAGTTTTGGTATTACCGATTACGATACCGATAACATGTTTGCGATTGCGCCCTATGGATTATTTTTGAAAATATATGGCGATAAATGTCATGCAGTAGCATATAAACTTGCTGCACTTTTCAAATATCCACATGCAGTTCAAGAATTATATGCAAATGGGCTTAAAATTATAGATACTTCTCAAGTTAATTCTTTGAATGAGTTCATCAATAATGTACGGTGGCCCAGATGTGATATCGAAATTGATGTTCTATGTAATTTTAAAATCAATCTTGTAAACCCAGAAGATCCCGGCACTGCAGAATCTATCGCTCAGCCGGTTAATATAATTAAAGTATAAGGAGATACTACCGATGATTGATCTCAGAAATTTTGTTGATGTCAACATCACAAGAATTAAACCTGTAAATCGTCTGGCATACGATACTATCGTATTTATTGATGCACAAATCACTGACGGTTATTACAGCACAAATGCTTCAAGTACTGGCACTGGAACAAAAGAAAATCCATGGCCATTTTCGCGGATGGGTGGAGACCCGCCTGTAACAAGATTTGTAGACACTTTTACAGCAAATAATGGTAAAAGTATTCACTTCACTTCCGGGTTAAAGTTCAAAGATAATATTTGGACTTATGGAAGCAGTGACATACCGCTCCCTATTGATGAAATCGTTATTGTTAATCCATTGGAGGATTTGGTGTCAAGCGGAAGCGGTATTCAGCAAAAGGTATTTGTTGGAAAAATAACAGACGACTCAGCAAAGAATCCAACGGCTAACCTCATTATATGTGATAATGAGAGTGTAGAGGGTGTTATATGTGCATATCTTACTAATATTGATATTTCTATTGCTGATTCCGTAAAAGATATTGCTTTTACAGTAGCAAAAGGATTTTCAACTGTAGATGCTCAATATATTGCGACATCGTATCGAGAGTCTAATGGGGTGACAGTAGTTGCATATCTTGCCGGAGATTATAGAATCCTTGGTGGTGATGACGGTGCAAAACAAAGTATTGTAAACCAGTTTATGCAAATTGTTTTAACAGAGGAGCTTACGAATCAGCTTTTGAATCTTCTTACAAGCAAGATTCGTCTCGATTCGAATGGCATTGCATCTGTAAAAGCAGCTTGTTCGAGAGTGTTAAATAAATTTGTCACTAACGGATATATTTCCACCGAAAAGGCTTGGACTAATTCTGACCTGTATATTGACGGTGAACTTGTAGCTGCTGAAAATACACCTTTGATTGACGGTTACAAGATTCATGTGGGCCCGATTACGGAAGACAATATTGCGAACCACCAAATGCCGCCTGTATACATTCTGTATGGCGATCAGGTCGGCGTTCGTAAGATTGTTGTAACTGGCGAAGTATTTTAAGGGAGGACTTATATAATGATTAACAGATATTCTCTTGCCGACCATCTTGTCAAGATTACACTCCCTGCTAACCTGACAGTCGGCGGCGCAAATATCGGAGGAACTGTTCTTTCGATTGGCGGTCCTGGAAATAACGGACAAACGGGCTCGTTTACCGGTGAAATTACCGTTGAACGTGGAACCGATACATGGACTACCGAAGGTGATGCAACCGGTTCGTGGGTTCACAATAAGAATCTGAACCGGACCGGTAATGTGTCGATGCAGTTGAGACAAGTTTCTGATGATGTTATTCGGCTGCAAATGCTTGCACAGGTGTTTGAAAATGGTGATTTCCCCGGTTGCAAAATCGAAGTATTCTCGGATACTGATACCGTAGCTCGCGCTGAAGATTGCTATATTACCAGAATTCCGTCGCAGGTGTTCGGCGATACCGCAGCAATGCAAACTTGGAGCTGGACGGCAGGTCGTGTGACATTCCCTGCTACTACAAATTGGCCGACTGAAAGGACATAATATTATGAAATACTCCGTAAAACAGATGATGAGAGATTCTAAAAGGAATGAATGTGTTATCTGCGGCAAGGAGTTCGCGGGCTATGGAAATAATCCATGGCCCGTTGCCAAAAGTGGAAAGTGCTGCGACGAATGTAATTTTGACGTAGTTCTTCCTGCTCGTCTTGCCGGAAATAGCCGCAAAGTACAGCAACGCGATTCGTTGAGAGATCTTGATGCTCTTATTGCATCTGAAAAAGAAGCAATTGAACTTTATACAACTGCAATTCGAAATGCAGGAGATGGAATTGAACAATCGATTTACGAGGAGATTTTGAAAGATGAAAAAGATCATCTTGAAAAGCTGGATGCTCTTCGTAAGGGATATAATATTTCGGCTGCAATTAAGTGAGGTGATATACAATGGCAATTGTCGGAATTACTCTGGATCGTAAAAATCCGTCTTTTACGGCAGATGATTTTACCTTCTGGATGCCGCAATTTACAAAATATATTGCTACGGCCGAGGGACAAAAGGCATTTGCAAAAATTTATACGCTTGTAAATGACCGAATTTTCTATTCGATTTTCGGCGCTGACTGGGAACTTGCTATGAGCTATGCGATTGCTCATTACTTGACGTTGATCGGACAACAGCAACAGGCACCTTCCGGTTCGACCCTTGGCGAAATTGCCGGCGGCGGAGTGACGAGAGGCGTGTTGGCACAAGCTAACATTGGCGAATTCGGAAAAACGTATGATCTGTCTAAAACAATGCTTGATACTCCGGATGCGATGTTCTGGAATCAAACGTCTTACGGTTCGTCTTTGATGACACTCCTTAAAACAAAAGCAATTCCGTCTATCTTTGTTGTAACATCGAATCCGATTCCCGATGACCCTTATCAAAGATTTATAAAAGATAAATTGAAAAATGCTGCGACCGAAGATGATATTCGGGAGGGTAAAGAAGCATTTGGTTTAACCGGAATTAAACTAATCGGAAATATTCCCGATAGCGATATAAAGAGGTAACAACTATGAAACTAACAAAAAAATTTAACGATTCGGTCGCAGACATCGTGCGTTCGGGTCAAATCAGATATTCAACAGACATTAATAAAATGCTCCGTAAAGGGGATATTACCGAAGATAAGATTAATGACCTTATTGCGCGGATGGTAAGAAAAGATTTTGGTGATGTTGATGCAGAAAGAGCCCGTAGATTCGGAAATCATATGAACGCAGGCGATAAAGACGTATACGGGTCTTATGGCAATATCGTTCTGTATTATGATGCAAGCCGTGATCAACTCACTGTTGTGACGAGACCCGAATTTACATCCTATTACAGCATTGACTGGACCGAGACTGACCGTCGCGGATTCCGTGAAAGATATGACCCCGCTCGCCGGCAAATCGGGAAATCAATGCCGACTGACCCTGAAAAAGTCGAAAGCTGGAAAGAATCGATGCTTAAGGAACAGCGAGTATTGACAGAAGGACAGCAACGCGAGACTGCAAAAGAGGCTGAGAAGCAAGCAAAGGAATTGTTTGGCGAAAATACCGGAAGCCTCAGAAATTTCATTCGGTATGAGTGGAAAGTATTCCCCGTTGAGGATTATACTGAATTTGTTCGGGTGCTTGGTCCGGAACGGAAACGTCACATTACAGCGCTTGCAAATGAATATGGAATTCCGACTAAGCGTCTGCTTGCTGTTATTATGTATTATTATCAAGTGCAGCGGCGTACAGTTGATGACGCATATAATTATGTGATGAAGCAACTTGGTGAAAAACGAAAGACAGGTATTGTTGCCAGCGATTCGGAGGAATAAACTATGGCAAATAATTTTATCCCGTGGCTCGGTAGTACTGCAACTACATCGCCGCAACAAGCAAATTATGGAAAAATTGCGGTAACCGGTTTTGAAGCCGGAGGCTTTGTTAAGGCTGAAGATTTCAACGCAGCTTTAAGAATGACGACATTAGTATGTGCCGGTATTGCATCTGTATTTGGTTTTGATACTACCACAATTGATGTAAGTGAAGAGACTATTACTAAAGCTATTAAAGGCGCCAAGATTACATTGGGTGAAATTACCGCATCCAAACTCATTTCGCCTTATGTTAGCACTTACATTCTTAGTGCTACAGAGATTGAGGCAAGCGAACGTATAAGCGGACAATCTCTTACAATTTTGAATGTAGAGCGCATCTCGGCAGGCGGCACTATTACCGGAACAGAATATAAAATTGATAACAATACCGTTATCGATAACAATAAGAACATTTCCGGCGCTTCCTTGACAATTGGAAATAATGTTGCAACTATTAGTGCGGCAGGTGACATTTCCGGAACATCCTATACTGCCGGTAATTTGAAAGTTATCGATAAAGACGGTAATATTTCTGGAGAAAGTGTTACTGCTAAAAAAATTACTTCGACTGGCGCAGTTACGGCTAATTCACTTAACATTAATGGCCGTGGAATTTCTTCGCAGGGTGTTATCACCGGTGATTCACTTGTTGTAAATAGTTTAGAAATAATTGACTCTTCCAGAAACATCAAAAACGTAGGTTCTATTACAGCCAGTGATGATATTACTACAAATAGCAATATTAACGGTAATAATATTACTGCGACTAGCGATCTCACGAGTAATAATATTACAGCAAGTGGTAGTATTACCGGAAATTCGATTATTACTGGCGGTATTAATGGGACTTATATGCATATTGGACCGAATATCGCTACTACTAATCTTGCTATTGCCAGTAATGGTAACCTTACAGCTAATGGCAATATCTCGGCAGGTGGATATGTCAATAGCACTGGTAGCATCAAAACAAATAGTATTGAGCGCATTACGAGTGCCGGCGTTATGCTTCCATCGAAATTAAATCTTAAAAATATACTCAATTGTGCATACCTCGAATCTGGTGGTGATGCTGTAATAACTATCCATAAAGGCGAAGGTACAACTGGAGATTATGTTCATTTTGGAGCTAAAATACCCGAACTTACATATAGTACGGATGAAGCTCAAAAACAAATATTGTTGGCGTGTATTTCGATAGAAGCTACTGGCGAAAGCACGCATGCATTCAATTCGGTATATACAACTATTTTAACGGGTTATCCGAATAGCAATCAAGGAAGTGCGACTTTTAATATTTATAGTGGTGATGGTACTTCTATTGGAGAGTCTTGGGGTCAAATTCGGTTATCTTATCAACCATATAGCTGGTTTAGTACCAGTAATCCTGTTGCACCCTCCTGCTATCTTGCATATAAGAAAAATATTAGCTTTAATGATATCGTAACAACAATTCGTGTTGACTTGTACCCGATTGCAATATTTAATTAAAGGAGGTAATAATAAATGGATATTTTGAGTATTGTAATGGCCTCCTTCTCATTGATTTGTTATGCAATCACTATGATTTCATTCAGGCGGCAAACCAAAAAAGAAGACGCACAAAAAGTTCAGGAGCAGACTGAATTGCGAGATGACGTAAAACATACCCGGCAGCGTGTTGACGAATTATATCAGTCGATGCAAGAACTTTCAAAGCAATCGAGTCGACATGATACTGTATTGGCTCAACATGAGATTCGGATTACAGCTCTTGAACATTGGAAAGATTCTCATTACAAGGAGTAATATATTATGCCAAATTCAAGATATGAGTATGTTGAAGATACCATCCGGGTTGATTACCCGGATGGTCCGGAGATTTATAAAGCGATTGAAGCTCTGCCTGCAAAAGGTGGTATTGATATCGGAGATGCAACTGCTACGAGCGATGATATTCGAAAGCCCAAAACCGCATATGTTGCAACAGGCAAAGTAATCGGAACGATTGAAGACTATACCAGTGCTACACAATAAGGAGGAGATGATATTATGGCTATTGTAAAAAACGGACGACTCGAATATGAGATGAGTATGATTGATGTTACATATCCCGATATCGGGAAAGTGACATATAGAGGAAGTTACCCGCTGATCGTGTCAAACCAGTGGACACCGACTCCAAAGCAATCTGATTGTTTAACATTTACGGGGAAAGATTCTGACTTCACACTTGCAGCAAGTAATAAAACGTGGGACGGTACATTAGAGTGGAGTACCGACCGTAACGCATGGACGACTTTGGTTGGTACAGAGGAAATGCAGAGTGTTGACCAAAAGCTGTATTTGAGAGGTAAAAATACTAAATTTAGTGAAGTTTCTTTCGATGATCCTGAAGATGCAAGTGGCGTTCAATGGGTATTAAGTGCAAAAGCAGATTGCAGTGGTAATATTCAAACGTTACTCGATTGGGAAAACTTGCCTATGATCATAAGTACAAATTTTTGTTATTTCAATATGTTCAATGGCTGTGAAAATCTAACAAGCGCACCCGAATTACCGGCGACAACGTTGGCAGCCGGCTGCTATAGTGG
>ERZ1026864.295-NODE-295-length-33467-cov-34.281246_pt1 | contig 33467 bp, 37 predicted proteins | sample MGYA00380162_ERZ1026864 | MGnify/ENA primary metagenome ERZ1026864 (study PRJEB33269, sample SAMEA4719798) | human gut metagenome | biome: human-associated habitat; feature: organic feature; material: feces | place: Cameroon | collected 2013-10 ... | reverse complement strand
AACAATGCCTATGCTTTTTAAGGAGATTCATATCGAAGGCAACATTAATGTGATAGCAAATGGAACAGAAGAAGATTATTGCAAAGTGATAATCAACCTCGATGTAAGATATACATATTTCGATGGAGGTACAAACGGATATAATCTTGGTAAGATTATGTATGTAGCAGATAAATCTTACAATGGTACAAACACGAAATATATAAATATGTATGTGGACAAGGTAAAAACTCTTGCTATCTAAGAATAAAACAAAGCGAGGTGTAACAGTAGAAAGAGATAACATTAAGCGCACATCTTTCTATTCTACTGTCAAAGGCATTTATCACGGTAAGGTTAGCCTTGACAGAGCTACAAAAAATTCGAAGAAAGATATCACTTACATAGCTCTTTAATTGTTTACATAGGGTAGATAACATTTCCCCCCCCGATTACATAAATCATTAACTTTGCAAATAAAAAAACAAAATATTATGGCAAAAGGTGGAGGTTCAACAAGAACGGTAAACAGCTCTAACGCAAGCGCGAGCAGAAGAAATAAAGAAATTAACGCAACGACAAATAAAAACAAATCTCTATCGAATACACTTTCGATACAAAAGATAAATTCGTTAATAAGAGATAAATTTGAAGATTCCTTCGATAAAGAACATAAAGGATGGAATGTTCATTATATGAGATATGGCGATTTGGATGATTTCTCTTTCAATGAAAAAAACGGAACTTTGGTTGTCTATGCTACTGGTAAAGCATATTCTCCCCGACCTTCTATTGAAAAAGAAATAAAAAAACTTTCAGATATTGAATATAAAAAAGCAAAAGAAAAGGCAATATTTAATGTAACGGAAACTAAAGGACCTGTGGCTACAGATGAATATGGGGCAACAAGAATTGCCAATATTTATGAAGAGAATGGGTTTAGAGTAAAGAAGATTATTCTTCGCAAACAATGGGATTAAAAGAAACAAGAAATGTAGATTATGCATAATCGTTTTTTTTCGGAATAAGATACAAGAGTATCATCTCTTGCATACGTTGTAAGGGCGTGTGCGTGCTTTTTCATAGAGGCATTTGACAAAAGGTAGCGGTACGCCCTTTATGTGTCTGCTTAGTTTTACATTCAAAAATCTTAGCAAAATGAACGAGGTAAAAATTATCAACAAGTCAACTTTCCTTAATAAGGAAATTGATGTTTGGGGGTCTGTTGAATGTCCTTTGTTTCGGGCAAGTGATGTAGCTGAATGGATAGGACATTCAGATATATCGACTATGTTAAAAATGGTGGATAATGACGAAAAGCTAACCCAAACATTGTTTGTGTCAGGTCAAAGAAGAGAAGTTTGGATGCTTACAGAAGATGGCTTGTATGAAGTATTAATGCACTCTCGTAAGAAAGTAGCCAAACAATTCAGAAAAGGTGTAAAGAAAATTCTCCATGAAATCCGCACCAAAGGAGGTTACATCGTAACAAACGAAAACGACAGCGACGAGGATATTATGGCTCGCGCTTACGTTATCGCTCAGAGAACTCTTGCACGGCGTGAGGAACGTATCAGACAGCTTGAAACACAAACAGAACAGCAAGCAGAAACTATCAACTTACAAAAGAAGGAACTAACAGTTGCTGCACCTAAAGCAGAATACTACGACAACACACTTGCTTCAACAACTTGCATTACAACAACGCAAGTTGCCGACGACTTGCACATTACGGCACGCTCGCTCAACACCAAGCTAAAAGAATTAGGTATAATTTACTCGCAATCGGGACAATGGCATTTAAAGATGCCTTATAAAGGTTGGAACTTGGCAGGTACACGCACCTACAACTATCAGTCAAGCAATGGTGAAATATCAACCAGTACAAGCCTTGTATGGAATCAGCGTGGCAAACGCTTTATTATTGCACTTTACGGCAACGATTTTAATGTAAAGCAAGCCATTGCCGAAATTAACGGAGAAAACAAAAACAAGTAACACGAACTATTAAAATCAGAGTAAATTATGAACGACAATATAAACAACAGCGAGGTTGTATTCACCGTAAGCAACACCACATCAGAAATGTTAAACCTACTTCGGGATTTTTTAAAATTGCAAGAGCGGGCTATACGCCTGTTTGGAGATAAAGAAGGAGGAGAAAACGTGATTGATGCGACAGTCAATACAGTTCGCGCAATACGTAACGCTGTTGCTGTTAACATAGAACAGAATATTGAGAATTTAGACAAAACTACGATATAAACAAGTTTATAGAAGCTTGTAGATAACACATTATTACGGGGTATAACGCTAACAAATGCGTTGTGCCCTGTTTTATTTTGTATCTAATGCAATATCTTTTCATTTATGCAAACTTATACACAGACACATAAAACATCATTCAAAACCAAAGAAAAACACGCTAAAACAAAATTGTTTACACAGCCTTTTTAAATTTCTTTATACGCATTCATTTATGATGTAATTTTGTTGTTAGATAAAATTTTCATTAACGTTTAAACAGAATTACACTATGGCAATAAAAGAAAAAGTGCTTGCTTCTTGCAAAACGTCATTCGCGAAGTACGGTTTGAAGAAGGATGAACTTTCAAAGCTGGTAGACCAGATTATCGCAAGTCGTGGCCTAACAGATGAGTCAACAGACGAGGACGTTACCAAAGCTATCACAGCGGTCGAGCCTTATGTAGGCATGATGCAATCGTCATTCAATCGTGCGGTCAGTGAGACAGAGTCGAAGTACAAGGGTTGGGTTAAACCGACAGACCCTCCAGTGCCTCCTACACCACCAACTCCACCAACGACTCCGACAAACGCTCCACTAACAGCCGATGATGTGGCAAGAATGATTGCCGACGCAAAGAACGACCAACAGAAAGCTATTACAGATGCTGTTACTGCTGCTCTCGCTCCATATAAGGAGCGTGAAGAAAAAGCAAGATTGTCAGCGTTGTTGCAAAGCAATGAGAAGCTAAAGGATATCCCCGAAGTATTCCGTTCACGCTACACGCTCGACAACGAGGAGAATCTTAATAATGTCGTTGAACAGATAACAAGCGATTATACCGCACTGAAGCAGTCGCTTGTCGCAAACGGCACATTTGTGACAGCTCCGACAACAAGTACTCCACAGAGCGAGCAGGACGATTTTATCAAGCGCATGGAGGGTTTTGCTGAACGTAACGCTCCGAAGCCCGAAGGTGCTACAAAGTAATTAATTGTAAAATTTAAAATTAGTAAAGTATGGCTTATAAAGGAATGTACCTCAAAAAGACCGTGCCTACCGACATTAAGGAAGGTTCTTGGTGGGAAGAGCAGTGCGTCGTAAGACAGGGCGGATATGACCTTGACCAGAGCAATCTGCCAGCCGAACTAAAATGGTTGCCTAAGGGTACGGTTGTTAAGCTTGGCACAGGTGGCAAGGCTGTCGCTGTAAAGACTGCAAAGGTTACAGAAAAGGCTGAAGCTGCTGCCAAAACAGTGAAACTCGCACATGGTTCTCTCTTTAAGGAGGGTGACACCATTGGCGGCAAGAAAATCTCATCTATCGCAAGAAGCACAACACTTGACACTGTGACGCTTTCGGCAGGACTCGACGCTGCCATCAACGCAAACGACATTGTTACTGACTACAACAAGGACTCAGACGTAATCCTTGGCTTTACCTACGCAACTAAGGAGCTTGACAAGGACGCTTCGCAGCAGGTTGAGCCTACGCTCCGTGTTATGGAGGTCGAGGAAGCATCGCTCCCCTACCCTATCAACGCAGACATCAAGGCTGGCTTGAACGCTAACGGTATCGCGTTGTTCAAGATACAGTAACAGCAAGTAAAATTTATTAACAGGATAACAATAACACAAAATATAGAAAGGTATGAATAGTATTCTTAAACAGCTATTAGACCCGAAGTCTTTTCAGACCTATATTGACGAGAACATGAAGACCTCGACCTACAAGGCTTTGTGGAAGAACGAGATTAAGCAGATTGACTATTGCGCTGCAAAGGTTTACAACGCTAATCTTGCAGAATACACTGCTGCTATGGTAGGTTCTGTTATCGCCAAGAATGCTGAGAAGCCCGTACATCATATGCCCGACTTTGGTCAGTTGACTGGCTCTATCGGTCGCTATGGCGACGAGTGGGAGCTTGACAACGAATACCTCGACCAGATGAATCAGCTCGAAGGTCGCTATCGTGACGCCGAGGGTCGTAATTATACACAGGCACAGCTCAACGCTCAGTACGACAAGCTTATTAAGTTTTCTTTCCGTCCGTTTGAGCGTGCTGTCATTGCGCCACACAAGCGTATTGATATGCTTTACTACGAGGGCCTTTACACAGGCAAGCAGACAGTTTCTCGCGCCAACAACGCAAAGGCAAACGTGTCTTACACATTTGACCTTGGCATTAAGGAAATTTCTGTTGCCAACAATTGGGGTACAGAAACTGCAACTCCTATTGCCGACATCAAGATGCTTAAAGACGAGGCGAATAAGAAGGGTCGCAATATTCAGAAGCTCCGTATGTCCGAAAACACATTTTATAAAATGTGCAAAGCAAAGGAAATTAAGGACACGTTCAAACTAAACCTCGGTACAATCCAAATTAATCCTGCTGTGCCGATGCTTACAGTAGACCAGATAAACACATATCTGCAGTCTGTTCTTCTGCCTGTGATACAGATTGACAAAAACCAGTTTGTAACACTTGCTGACGGCTCAAATGTTAATTTGATTGTTGACGACCATGTAGTAGCTCAGTGTGCCGACACCGTAGCCATAATGAAGATTTCCGACCCATTGGAGTTGGTAGACCCAATTCCTGGAGTCTCTTATTCTTCTCATGACGACAACTACGTAGGCTATTGGCGTGACAAGACTGGCTATCATGTAAACTACGATATGTGGGCGCAGCCTGTGTTCAACGGCTTGAACGACCTCTTTATTCTCAAGACAACCAAGTAAAAGGTTGTCTTGAGAACTCTAAATGTAGTAAGTTGTAATATTAAGACAAGGACAGCATGACAATCTCGGAAGCTATTGCAAGTGAAATACAGCCATTCTCTACTTCTGACGAAGCAATAGAGAAAATGTTTATCGACGCTGCCGATAAATTCGGTGCCTCGGAAAGCGTCGATGACGCATACAGTGTGGCTGTAAAGAAGCCTGTAGCCTATGCTGCAATGCGTATCTTGTATAAGATGCGTGTGCTTTCAAGCGAGAATGTAGGCGGTATGTCCCAAGGCTACAAGAACCAGAATAGCTTAATTGACGATATGATTAAATCTATCGCCAAAGACGCCGGATTGGATGCTGACCTTGTTCTTAATGAAGATTCGGACGGCTATTGGTTGCGAAGTGTAAGCGTTTGGTAAAGGAGGGTGAGACATGAACTTTGAAGACAAACTACAGGTACAGATTAAGGTTTACGATGTTGGCTATGTTCAGGTAGGAGACAGGTTCTTTGACATGAACGACAATGGAGAACCTAATTTTGAAGTGGAGCACGAAAATGCTGGAGGCGGTTATGACGAGGATGGAAATCCTGTAGAAGCGACTGCAACAAGATTTTTAGAATTCGGCAAATGCCTTATTTATCCTAACACCAGTGCAAAGCTTGTAAGTTTGAATGACGGGCAACGGTATGCTTACTCGTATGAAGTAATTGCTCCTCTTTCCAAACACAAGTATAAAATACTGCCTCGTGAAGGTGACAAGGTAATGATAATAAAAAAGGACGGTACAATCAATAAAGTTATGGAGGTAAAAGGCTTTACAACATACAAAAGACGATACCTCAAATTGTGGCTCTAACAATAAAAAAACGTAAGGTATGACATTAGGGGATGACGCTGTAAGTGCAATGTATAAGCTTTTAAAAAAGGAATGTAAAAAAATCGGCATAAATGAGCAAGGGGTCTTCAAGTATGAAATCCCCAAGAAATCAAGCTTGAATGAATATGTCGTCATAAACCATCTGCCTTTTGTACAGCAAGATACAATAAACGAAGGCGTTGTAAATGTTAACATACATGTTAAACGTACCGCCAATGACGAACCCAACACACGAAGACTAATTACAATAGCAAAGAATCTGCTCGCTTTTTTCGAAGATAACACATATCTCGAAGGGGCGTATTTTGAATTCTATTCCGATTCACGACCGACACCCGACAACGACAATACTTACTACATTAATTTGAAATTCAACGTAACATTTAACAATTTAAAGAATTAACGATATGGCAAAAACAGGAAAAAATGGTGTTTACGGCATTGAGGAATTTGCCATTGCCGACCCTGTAGCGAATGGTGGCTATCCTACCAATTTTCCGTTTAAATTCAAGGCTATCGTGTCTGGCTCTTTGACATTCAATGATAGCGCAGCGTCAACGAGCGACGTAGAAATAGAAGACTCAGAAGACCCATACGTAGTCCTTCCTTCATCGGCAGCAACCAAAGGCTTTACTGTGCAGACATACGACTTGTCTGCTGAGATTTTCAAGGCAATACTCGGCTACACGTCAACTGACAGCAAGTGGAACGAAGAACTCCCGACTGAAACCGAAATCTACAAGGCAGTACAGATTAAGACCAAGGTTCTTGACGATATTCCAGCAAAGGTATTCCAGTTCTCAAAAATGAAACTGACTGTTACTCGCAACGGTTCTATCGGTAAGACAGGTCTTCCAAATCTGAACATTGAGTTCCGCCAGATGGCTGTGTTCAACGCAAGCGGTGAAAAAGTAAGCGGACATCGTTGGGCCTTGCTCGAAGATGTAAAAGCAGACATCGATAAGGAAGTATAAACAGCACAAATCTTCGATATGCGGTGAGGTAAGGGCATGACCCAAACCGCACCGCTTTTTTATTTTATAGGTATGAAAACAAAAGACAAGAAAATAACGGCAGACACAATCTTGGAAGAAAGTGTCAAGATTAAAGTTGGGTGGTTTAGATTTAAAGTTAAGCCCTTGACGTTCGGTCAAATATGGGAAATGTCCGTGTACGCTAATGATATCAAAAAACCATCATGGGGCGAAGGAGACAAAATTAATATATTCAAAGCTCTTGCAGAACACGGCAACGATGCACGTCTCATGAATGAAATATTTATAAAATGCGCATTCAGAAAGACATGGAAACGTTGGCTATGGGGACGTTATATCCGAAAGAACTTGGATATTATCGCCTTCAACGAACTTGTAAAATTCGTAAGTCGTTCGTTTAATGCAAATTTTTTCTTAACCTCTATAACTTTCCTCACCCAAGTGTTGACGATAACGGAGCCGTTAACGACTCCCCCTGGGCAACAATCGGAGGAGTAATGAAGTATTTTCGTATGAGTTACGAGGAGGTCGTATTTAGGCGCTCATACTTAAACATTATGCTTCTTAATCGTTCTATCCCGACATTCGGTTCTAATGAGAATATTGATATGGGGCATGATGGCATAAAACAAAATGAAAACAAACCTCAATCTATAAAAAAATCAATACACGCATCTGATTTCTTTATGGATATGATGGGCTAAAACAATATACAATATGGCAGCAGACGAGATACTTGGAATAAGCGGACAGTTGGATATTACTGACATTCAGCAGTCTTTTGATAAGTTGATAAATGACCTGAATTTACTTGGAGTAAAGACGGATGAAGTTAGCTCTAAGATGACTAAGGCATTGAATGAAATTGCTCAAAGTTCGGCTTCTGATAGCGATAAGACAAAGCAATCCGTGCAGACCTTAAAGCAGGGTATCGAAGAAATTAACAAATCACTTGCCGATACGCCCGAAACATTAAAGAAACTTGCATCGGAGGCTCAGACTGCGGAAGCAACCATCGATAAGCTCAAAAAAAGATTATCAGAAACAACTGAAGGTTCTCAGAAATGGAATGAGATTAATGAACAATTGAAGTCTCAACAGAGCTTAGTAGAGAAACTTAACAACGAATATTTATCAATGTTGGGTACATTTGGCAGTACTCAGCAGTATGTCGGTACTCTCAATGCTGCTATTGATACCTTGAATGCAGGTCGTTCTATATCAACGGCAGCAACTGGCGCAAATGCGGCTGTTCACGCTGGGGCGGCAGCAGCCGTAGGCACAGAAAGTGTGGCGCACGGTGTTAATGCCGAGAAAATAGGCACAGAAACACAGGCGGTAAAAGATAATACACAAGCATACCAGAAAGCGGTAGAAGCAAACCAACAACGAACTGAAACGGCAAACGCAGAAGCGACAGCACTTGACAAACTTACGGAACGGGTATTGCAAGGCAAGACAAGTGAGGAGGAATACATTAAAGCCAAAGAAAGCGCAGAAGCACGTTATCGCCAGCTAATGTCCGAGCAAACGGATTTGCTTGAAAAAGAGAAGAAGGCAAGGGAAGCGGCAACTACATTTAAATTTGTTGATGGAAATATTGTTGATAACAACAACGATATGAACGCGCGTGCTGCTGATGCCCTTCTAGAACGTGCCAACAAACTTAAAACTGAAGCAAACGAAATCGCAAGTAGCTTACAGCGACTTTCTGACGCATATACTTCAACAGCGCAAAAAGCAGAAACCGAGCAAAAGCGAGAAACCGAAAGCACAAACAAAACGCTTGATGCAATAAGAGCTAAAGAAGACGAATTAAAGAAGCTAAACGAGCAGCTGGAGCAGATGCAAGCCCACCACGCCAACGGATGGGGCGGAGACTTCATTTCTACTATGCGCAAGGGGGACAACCCATTTACGACTATCAAAGACTATTTTGCCGAAGGTGACGCGATCAAGGAAAAGCAACAGCAAATTGCCGATGTTACGGCACAGCTTGAAAAGTTACGCACGGCTACAGAAGAAACAAAAACAGCATCCACCGATATGTGGAGCGGAATGTCAAAGAATGACATTGCAACCGTAATACAAAAAAATATAAACCAGTTGAAGATACTTAAAAACGAGTATTCAGAAATTGCGCAGGTTTACGGAAAGGATAGCGACAAGGCAAAAGAAAACAAGCAGAAACAAGAAGAAATAACCCGTGAAATAATCCAAGGTAAGGAGAAATTGCGTGAAATGGGAACATCTTACGAAGATGTTGCCAAAGAAGCAAAAAAGACTTCTAAAGAAACAAAGAAAATAGGAAAAGAAGCCGAAGAAACAGAAAAGAAGGTAAAAGGAATCTTTGGTGGATTGAAGAGTTCTTTTGCCGGATTGATGAAAGGTGATTTTTCTGCGTTGTTTGGCTTTATAGGTAAAATCGGAGCTTGGGGCGCAGCTATTGCTGCCGTTGGCAAAGGATTGTATGACATGTCTAAGGCTGCAGAAGCTTTCCGTGTGTCATTACAACCGCTTGACCATTATATGGATTCCGACAAGATAAAAGACCTTCGACAAAATATTCTTGCATTATCCGCAACGACTTCAAAAAGTTGTGTGGATATGGCGCAATCTGCAACTCAGTTTGTAAAGGTGTGGGATGGTCTGAATGATTCTCCCGAAGCTTTGACACGAATGATTAAGGCAGCTAATGAATTTGGAGCATTAGCCGGCAAGACATCTGCGGAATCAGCAAAAAATATTGCTGAAATCTCAGGAGAATATCATCTAACGGCAGATGAAGCGACGAAGATGTCTAACGTTATTGCTACAGCCTCTCGCAATACAACTTCTTCATTCGGAGAAATGGCGGAAGCAATAAAATCCGCAGGTTCTACAGCTTCTCTTTATGGAATAAGTTTCAAGGAAATGTCATCACTGATAGGATTCTCAAGTAATCAGTTCGGTGGTGCTTCTAAGGCTGCGTCAAAGTTTTCGATGCTCTTGATGAGCATGTCAAAATTGCAGAAAGAATACAACCCTTCGATGGTTGGCATGGTTACGGCACTTAAAAACCTTAAAGAAGCATATGATAGAGGTGAAAATGTCGGAGAAAAGTTCATGGCTCGTAATAGAGCTACGGCTATGTATTTTATCAAAAATGCCGAAGCAATAGAAAAATACACCAAGACAATTGGTAACGCAGCAACCAAAGAAGAACTGTTAGCTGACATAAACACACGTGCAGACGTAAACCTTAAGAAGTTAAACAACGCATGGAACGGTTTTCTGACATCATTAAATGCCAACTTAACGCCTGTATTGACAAACATCTTGCGTTTCTTTAATAGGATAATTGGAGGAGCTTCACGAACTGCGGACGAACTCAATTATCTTAAAAATTACGACAAGAATCATAAAGGCTCAAGAAAAAGTGCGAAATATGTCGATTCGGCAACATCTGGAATGGGAGCTTTCCCTGAAAGTGCAGTCGTAGCCATGGGCGCAAACGAATCTTATCAAAGTAATAAAAAAGAAAACCTCGAGTTATACAGGAAGCAAAGAGACAGACTACAGAAATGGTACGAAGCAGGTGTAAATGCAGCCAAACGTCGTTATAAAAATGCAAGTTCTGTAGCACTCGCCAATGCTGGCGAAAATGTTGTCAGAAATGTACTGAAAAAGTCTGGTAATAAATATTCAGAATTCAATACTGATATTTTGGATGATTTCTTGTCAAGACAGCGAAGAAGTACTTATGCGATGCAACAGAAAACTATCAATACTGATGTTAAGCTCGGAGGTATAGGAGGGAAAGAAGGAACGCAAGAAAAAAACAAGACAGTAGAAAAGCAAAAGAAGGCGCAAGAAGAATTAAATAAGATGTTACTGGAACTTGAACAGAAGAACATCGACGCAACTATTGCACTTATGAAAGAAGGAACAGAAAAGAAGTTAAAAGAAATAGACAACGATTATAAGAAGCGTCTTGCTGAAATTAAAAAACAAGAAGACGAGTTCCGTAAAAAGAATAAAGAAGCAGGAAAAGGGACAACGCTAACGGATGCGCAGTCAAAAGCTATTGAAGAGTCTAAAGCACTTGCAAGCCAAGACAGAAGTAAAAAGATAGAAAAGCTGAACAACGATTTAATAGAAAGCGAGAAGTCGGGATTGTATGCCTTCTTGAAAGAATATGGCGACATACAAGATAAGAAACTTGCTATTACAGAAGAGTATGCCGACAAGATAGCCAAGGCAGAGAACGCCTACCAAAAGGCATCACTCGCCAACCAACGTGACAACGAATTGAAGAAACTCGATGCAAGTGATGTATTCGAACAGATAGATTGGGAGAATGTTTTTTCCGACTTATCTTCGCATACTAAAAAATATCTTGAATCATTGCGCAATCAGCTTCAAACGTTGCTAAAAAGTGGCAAGCTGACAGACATTGAGGATATAGCAAAAGTACAGGAAAAAATAAATGACCTCAACTCTGAGATAAGCAAACAAGGAGGTCTTTTTGATTTTGTTGGTGAGAAGCAACAAGAACATATACGTCGCATCAATGAAGCTAAGGAAGCGCAGGAAGCTCTCAATTCAGCGAAATCGAAAGAGGTTGATATTGAAAAGCAGTATGAAGAGGCATTGAAAGCAGCTAACTACAAAGCTACAGACCTTGGAGTACGTGCTATCGGTGACGATACGGCAGGAATACAATCCAACCTTGACAAGTTCGGTATAGATAAGTCAACAAAGGAGTACAAGGAAATGTCTACACTTCTTTCCCAACTTGCAGTACTCGAAGGGAAGTTGGCAGAAGCGAGAAAAAAGACAGCAAAAGCTACGGCAGAAGCTAAGAGCAAAGAGGACAGTGCGAAACGCTCGTCAGCTCAGAGCGTAGCTGATTGGTTCACTAATGCGCAGGAATTTATCACTAAGAAGGGAATCGACGAGCTACCAGGGCTGTTTGAAAATCTCGGAATGAGCGGTGTTGCAAAGAAAGCTTCTGAGGGTCTATCGGCATTCAACGATGCTTCAGGAGCGGCAGTTGATTTTGCGAATCACAACTACATAGGTGCTCTAACAAAGGGAGTTTCAGCAATCCAAGGTTTCACATCTGTTCTCGGCATAGGCGGTGACAACACAGCGAAAATGCAAAATAGCATTGACGCATTGACGCAGAAGAACAACGTCCTTGCCCAATGCTTGGATAATCTTAACGATACGATACAGAATAGTTCTCTATACAAGGCACAGGCTGCATACGAAGATGCTAAAAAGCTAACAGCACAGAGCGAAGCTAACGAGCAGAACAAGATGTACTATGAAGCAGAGAAACATGGAAGATGGAGAGTTTCGTTAAACAAGTCAGTTGAGGACAACAAAGGATGGAAGACAGCGATGTCGACCGTTTCATCACTACTTGGTAGAACAGTAAAGTCAAGTTGGGATTTTCTACATCTTTCCGCTGAAGAAATGGCAAAAATCCGAGATTATGACCAAGGTGAGACTTTGAACAAAATATTGAACGAATATCGTAAAGAAGGAGGTAAAAACGGAAAGTCTGGCGAGATACCAGATATGGTATTGAGTTACATCAAGAACTACGAAAATGCTCAAAAGAAACTTGATGAACAAATGACAGAACGACTTACAAACATGTCATTCGATGATTTGAAAAGTAACTTCAAAAACACGTTGAAAGATATGAGCAAGAGTGCCAAGGATTTCGCTGATGATTTTAGTGGTTACCTTTTTGATGCCGTCATGGATGCTAAAATCGGAGATTTGCTTGACAATGAATTGCAAAGTTTCTATGATGAATGGGCAAAAATGGCAGAAAACGGACTTACTTCTGACGAAATATCTCAACTTAACAAGAAGTATAACGACATTGTTCAGAAAGGAATGCAATATCGTGACGAAGCAGCTAAGATAACTGGGTACGCAGAAGTGTCTTCCCAGTCAGCTACAAACAAAGCCATCGAAGCAATAACAGCTGACCAAGCAAGCACGTTGATTGGAATTGGCTATGCTATGCAAATAGCTGTAGAACAAGGAAACGAAACACGAGCGCAGATATGTGCAGACATAAGTGTAATGCGCAGCTTTGCTGAGAACATGGCTGTAAATATGACAGAAATGCGTGACATTCAATATGAAGGTCTTGGGCAGTTACAACAGATAGTGAAAAATACAGCTCCTATCATACTGATACGTGAGGATATTGCGAACATGTATAAGTTAATGAAGAAAAATTATTAAAATGAAAAATCAAGCATTTATAAAATTGGTAAGCGAAAACAATGATGCTTATATCGACATATCTACATACGGTGTAACATTAACAAGAGGATGGAGGGAAGCTCTGCTTACTCCTCCTCCTGTAAAATCATTCGTCTCGAACGATAGTCGTTTAGAAAATGGAGTGTCAGTGTTGGCAGCTGCAAAATATGCAAAGAAAGACAAACGGGAGGTTAGTCTATCTTTCTTTTTAGAAGGTTCGACACAAGAAGATTATCTCGACAAATACGAAGCTTTTCTTGACAAAATAGCTTACAGTGGAGAATTTTGTCTAAAAGTACCTTGTCTGAAACGTGTCTTTAAGTTTGTTTATTCGCAATGCTCAAAATATGGGGATTACGGCTTGAAAAAAAGTAACTTTACATTGCGATTAACGGAAAACAACCCTAACGACAGAGAAAAAATATGATAAACATATACAATCTTAACGGCGAGATAATAATGCAAGCGCCTATCACAAAAGAAGCACAACGAGAAGAAGAGCTTTCAAAGTCCGACTTTATCTCGTTGTCTTTTAGTGCTGCTTGTAAAATCATTTTACCCGTCGGAGCTTACATTGTACACACGTATTATATAGACCAGACACGCAAGGTGACACAGCGTTTTTCTCTGCTTGAACCTTACGAGCCAGTGCAAACTGACGAAATGTCGTGGAAGTATATGCCGGAGTTTCAGCATCCGAAAATGTTGTTAGGTAAAATACCTTTCTATATAAAAACAAAAAACTCGCAAAACGAGACCATAAAACAGACTAACTGGACTTTTGTTGGTACGCCTGATGTTATAATGGGTAAGATATGCGATTTTTTAAACAAAGATATTCAGTTCGGGAAATGTGGTTGGAAGTCAGTCTTGTCTGGTGAATTGAAAAATTCTTTATCCGTGTCGTTTTCTGATAATGACGTGTTGTCTGCTTTGTCTTCTATCGCAAATGCGGAAGGAGATACGTGTGAATGGCATATAGATTACGACAACGAAGATATATATCTTGGAAAAGTAATCTTGGACAATACGTCTATATCATTAGAAGTAGGTAAAAATATAGGAACCCCATCCGTAACCGAAAGCAAGGAAAATTACTACAACTCATATACTGTGTTCGGCGGTACACGTAATATTACACAGACAAACAGTTTAGGGGAGAACGTTTCGTCAAGCGATATACGATTGCAATTAGCAAGCGGAAAAGGCATTGTTAATATTAACGGTAAAGAAATTGAATACACTGTAGACGATTTCTCTACGATAGACTTGCGTAAAGACAAGACCAAAGAGCCATTGCTGACAAAAGTATTGAATTTCTCTGACGTTTTTCCTTCGCTGAATACATACGTGTACAAGGTGAGAGGAAGAAAGAAATACGTACTGGATGATACTACGAAAAAGAAAATACCACTTACATATAATGCTGATGGAAGTGTCGCAGCGTATAAAATATTCACAGTGTGGTATATGCGCCTTGCGTACTGCACGACTACAGAAGACAAGACTAAAAAACTTGTGAATAAAACTGTAGATAATGGGGTCACTCATTATTGGTATGACTTTGAATTAACCGATAATTTAATTGTTAACGGCAAAACTTTGTCGTGCTCTTTCGAGGCTAATACGAACATTAATGCTTTGTCTACCCCGTTGGCAGGTCGTGGAACAAATGGAGAACATGTTGGCTTTGAGCTGAAATATCACAAGGATAATTATTCAGCGCATGATTCTGATGATGTAGATTTAGCCAATTTTAACATTTTAAGCGGTGACTATGAGATAATTTATCAAGAAGATAATAATCTTATAATACCGACAAATGAAGATGAAAGGTTGATACCTCGTGGTGAATCTTTGCCAAGTCTGAGCTGTAATATAACAGTCCTGTACAATATTGCGATGTCAGAACAATATCAGAAAGACGCACAAGAAAAATTGTTAGACAAAGCGATAAAAGAGATTGAACGCTTAAATTCAGATTTGAACAACTACGAATTTTCGGTATATCCGCAGGTGTTTGAAGCAAATAATCCGAGATTACAAATTGGACAAAAGGTAAAATATAGCGATGGTCAAGGTTATACACTTGACACTCGAATTTTAAAACTAACGACCAATCTGGATTATGATTTTATTCAAGAAATCACAGTCGGCAATCAGGCGAACAAGGGAACTGTCACACAATTAAAAGATGATGTGCAGACAATCATTGCTAATAGTTCAAATGGTAACGGCAGCAGCTATTCTGGTTCACAATTTAATAGTATTGTCTCAAAATATGGCAGCAAGCACTTCCTGTCGAAGCTACATGAAGATATTGCGCAGGGACTGATACGCTTTATGCAAGGCTTGAAGCTGGGCGACGGTCAGAAGGGTATTGATGCAGAGGGTAATGCGAAGCTGGGCAATGTGACGGCTGGTGATGTGAGTATGGTTGATGCGGTGCTGCGACGTATCGTGTCGCTTGGCTACGACGGGGCGACGCAGCAGGGTTTTGGCATCGTAGACCGTGGCGACGGCAAGTTTAGGCTTGACATCCACGACCTTCAGGTGTGGGGCAAGGCTGTGTTCCAAGAGCTGGAGGTGCGCAAGCTGTCGTATGCTGGGGGCAATGTGTACCTGAGCGGTTCGGGGGGCAGGATATTCAAGGCAGAGGAGCTGTATGACGAGGCAGGCAAGCTGAGAGGCTGGCGCTGCTGGCTGCTGGCTGACGACGGCACTACGGCGACGCAGAACATGTGGCGTGTGGGCGACCAAGCTCGCTGCCAGACGTTTGGGCTGGCCGACAAGCAGAAGCCGACTCGCTCGTGGTGGCGACTGGTGACTGCCGTGAGTGAGGAGAATGTGGCGCTGACTGACGAGGTGGGCAATGTGCTGTATGACGGTAAGAAATTCGGGTGGATAGAGATAGCTAAGGACAACTGCGAGCTGGGCAGTGACGTGCCCGAGGCTGGCGACACAATAGTACTTGACGGCAACCAGAACCCTAACGAGCGTGACCGTCAGGGTGTCATGATACTGGAGACTACTGGTCCGAACACTCCTCGCATCGTGGCGTATAAGGGTGTAGTGGGCTACACGCATGAGGGCTGCGAGGTGTTCAAGCTGTCGCCCGAGGGCTCAAGGATTGTATCGACATCGTTCGAATGGGTGTCGCCTACGGGTGACATTATACACATTGTAAATTACAGAGGCGAGTGGCAGAGTGGCGTGAGCTACGGCTATTATGACCAAGTGAGTCACGGCAACGGTGTGTGGCTGTGTACTAACAGCAACGGCAGCACTACTGAGCCTAAGGAGGGCAATGCCGACTGGCAGCTGGTGATGAAGGCGGAGAAGGGAGAGAAGGGCGACGACGGTGTGGCTTATCAGGTGATGATAACGAGCGACACGGGCACGGTGATGATAAACGGCTCGGGAAAAATGACGCTCAACGCTACGCTGCTGCGCAATGGCGAAGACATAAGCGACACTATCAGCAACAGCGCATGGTCATGGTGGCGACAGTCGGCTGACGCTGAAGACGATGCTGTATGGAATAGGCTGCATGAGGGCGTGGGGCGTTCGTGTCTTATCACACGTGACGACGTGAGCAGGCAGGCGCAATTCGGGTGTCGTGTGTACATATCAGACTCAAAGACTATTAATAGTAAATAATATAACTTTAATTCAAAAATAAGATTATGCCAAAAGTATTAGCTAATGGTCAGATTACTATCGTTGACCTCAATGACGGCAAGGCCGTTCAGTGTTTTACTCATTGCTCTAAGGGCGAGACTCAGATTTACACTCCCGACACGGGCGTGTACACTCCGGACTATTCGGCAAGTGAGCCTAACGTTATCACAGCTCATGTCTACGTGACTGGAAATTCTAATGACCAGGCTCTGAAATCGGCTTGTACCGGGTGGTCGTGGAAGGTAGACGGTGTAGATGCTACACCAGTGAGCGGTAAGTCGTATCAGCTTAACCTCGTAAGCAACATCGCCAAGAACGGCAGCGTGAAGAACATCGAGTGGTCGTGCATATACACAGACCCGGAAACAAAGGCTACGACTACGTGTATAGGCTACAAGACCATTTCGCTGGCGAAGAGTGGCGGTGCGCTCCAAACGGTGCAGATAGAGACTCCCGACGGCAACACGTTCGACTCGACCAACAACACGAAGAAGCTGCGTGCCGTGGCGAAGTTCTTCCGTGGCAACGTGCAAGACACTTCTCTGACTTCTATGACGTGGGAGGTGCTGAATATCAGTGCCGGAACCTGGAGCCCTGTGTCTTCGGGCAGCGTGAGCACTACGGGTGGTGTGAGCACTCTGAATGTTTCTGCCAACGACGTGCTTAACTTCCAGACTTTCCGCTGCACGGTCAAGGATGGTACTGACACTGCATACGCTATCGTTACATTCTTCGATGCGAGCGACCCATACGTTGTGGAAGTGTACTCGCTGACGGGCGACAAGATAGTGAACGGCGCACAGTCGACGGAGCTTTTCGCCCGAGTTTGGAAAGACGGCAAGGTGGTGGAGGATGGTGCTACGGTGAAGGCTGACGGCACTACTCCAAGCTTCTCGTACAAGTGGACGAAGTACAATGCCAACGGTGTTGCAACCAACTGGAACGGTACGTCAGAGCCAGTAAACGTATCGAAAAAGCCTTACGTCACGGTGGCTGCCGATGACGTGAAAGGCAGAGGTACATTTACTTGTGAGGTGTCTAAATAAGGGCACCTCACCCTTATTTTTCTGTAAACTAAAAGATGAATGTATGACAACATTATTGGCGAGGGGTCAGATTACGATAGCGGCGATAAAGGATGGTGCTGACGGCAAGCCTGGCAAGGATGGTGTGAGCGTGAGTGTGGTGAGCACGACCGTGGAGTATCAGATTAGCAGCAGTGCCACCAGTGCGCCTCAGAGCGGATGGAGCACGACCGTGAAGCAGGCTACTGATGCGCAGCCCTTCCTGTGGTCGAGAACCATCGTGAAGTATTCTGACGGCAAGAGCACAACGACTTATGGCGTGGCTTATAAGGGCAAGAACGGCTCTAACGGCAAGGATGGTGCAGTCGGTCCGCAAGGCCCTCAGGGTGAACAAGGCGTGCAAGGCCCTCAGGGTGAGAAGGGTGATACTGGTGCGGCTGGAGCGGCAGGCAAGGACGGCACGAGCGTCAACGTGAAGAGTACTTCGGTGAAGTATGCTGTAACCAATAGCAATTCTCAGCCTAACGACTCGGCTTTCACCAATACGAGCATGCCGAGCGTGGCTGTGGGTCAGTACTTGTGGTCGAAGACTGAGGTGGTGTACACTGACGGCAAGAGTACGAAGTCGTACAGCGTGAGCCGTATCGGTACTGATGGTGCGAAAGGTATGCCTGGTGCCAACGGCAAGACTACGCACTTCGCCTATGCCACGAGTGCCGACGGCAAGACTGGTTTCAGTACCTCGATGTTTGCAGGGGCTACATATATCGGCACTTATGACGACAATAAGAGTGAAGACTCGCCGACTTATACAGACTACAACTGGACTAAGCTGAAGGGAGATACTGGTGCTAAGGGTGATACTGGTGCTCAAGGCCCTCAAGGCCCGCAGGGCAAGCCTGGTGCTGACGGCAAGAACTACTGGCAGCAGGATGTGTGGGTAGACTTGTCGGCTGCAACCTACGACCAGAATACATGGTACACGGTTGTGGGAGAAACGTTGCCGCAAACTGGTTTTGCAGGCATTAAGGTGGTGGTGAATCTCAATAGCGGCACCAAGCCATCGTGGTCTACTCATTCAGCAGGCTTTTCTGTAGATTTTCATGTCGATACTCAAGCTTCGGGTTGGGGCACTACGATAGCTGAAACAATCATATATTCGGATAATTACGATTGGTGTCCTGTCTCACCTGTAAGCTACAAGCAGTTAACTTTTGGCAGCAGACCTATATTATATCTGCGAGGCGGTGGTAAATATCGTGTAATCTCTACATATAACGCATCATGGAAAATATATAAAGACGGTTACACTTGGCAGTCGGGGCAATACTCTCAATCAGCCAAACCTTCCAGCACTCGCCCTACCCCCGAGGGTCATACACTTAAAGGGGAAAAGGGAGATAAAGGCGATAAAGGAGACAAGGGCGAACATGGTGACGATGGTGACCGTGGACCTCAAGGACCGACTGGCGCAGCAGGTAAGGATGCAGTGACAGCTTCGTTCTCTCCTGCTGCTCTGACTTTCTCGGCTAAGACTGAGGGCAACGGCAACTGTCTGGCTGACGTGTCGAGTGGGAATACCGCCACAATCACTATGCTTGAGGGCAGCAGTGTGGTGACGGGTACTTACTCTATCACTACGAAGGTGGGCTGCGAAGCTGATATATCGGGCAATACTGTGAAGGTAAAGAGCGTAGCTTATGACACTATTGACGGCAGGGCTATCAGCAGAACTTCGGCAAGCGTGACGGTGAAGTGCGTGTATAACGGCAAGACGTGCTATGTGAGCCTGCCTATCAGCGTGAGCGTGAGTGCTGTGTGGGGCGGTCTGGTGACTTCGCAGAAGGGGCTGGAGGTGAAGTACAATGAGGTGAGCAGCAAGTACAACGCCCTGCCGCTGAAGACTACGAACGAACTTACTCAGTACACCTCTACTATCAAGCAGAGCGCACGGGAGATTTCGCTGAAGGTGTCGCAGACGGCTGTGGGCAGGAAGAATCTGCTTGTGGGGAGTGCGCTGAGACGGCAGGGGGAAGGAGTGATTTTAAGAGGAGGTACGAGTATCTCTGTTATCAATCAATATAATGGAGTCAATTCTGCCACTTGTTTTGGTAGCTCGATGCCTGGTCTACAGTGGATGTGTACACGAGGTATCGCACATAACATAAAAGTAGAGAAGGGCAAGACATACACAATTTCGGTTATGGCGAGAGCTACGGCTAACTCATCTATATACATCGAAGGCTATTATACCAGCGGTATGAATACAACAGATAGACCTACGGGAGTTGGAACTGGGGGCGGCGGCGCTTTACTGAACCCAAACATCGGCACTCAGTGGCAGTTATATCAGCGTACCTTTACAGTGGCTGCTGATAGCCCATACGAGTTTTTGCAAATTGCAATTATGGCGCAACCCGCGAGTGACGCTACGGTATACCTGTGTCAGCCCATGCTCGTCGAGGGCGACGAATATGTGGGCTGGTCGCTGTCGGAGGAGGATGCTGAGTATATCGGGGGCAACTTATTGGATAATACTGATACATTATCTGTTGGTGGCAACTTGGTGGTAGCAAATGGAACTCTACGTACTGATGAGAACTCATATAATGGTTTCCCGACAAGGCAGGTCAATATGATTGATAACTCGTCGGCGTATATTGATTTTATACAATGGGACTTAGATAAGTCTGACGTACTGGTAAAAGGTCAAGACTATATGTTCAGTTTTTGGGTTAAGGGCAACAAGGGCGGCAATTTCGCATGCTTCTTGTACGGCAGTAAAACAGCTGGTGCTGTCTTTGTAGAAAAAGAGAATAGTATGAGTTACAACCAGACTACTGCGACGGACGGCCATGCACCTATCTCTATTGACGACGATTACGCTTGGCATAGATACTGCGTGCACTGGCGTATATGCGTTGACGACAAGCCAAAACACGTGATGATACGCTGCCCGAAAGGCACTGATATGTATTTCTCTCAGCCGAAGCTGGAGTATGGCGCTACGGTGACTGAGTATCGTGCGACGAAGACAGACTTCGTTGAGGACAAGAGCGTGGCTGGCAAGCTGCTTGATGCAGGCATTGACATTGACAGCCGTGAGATTACGATGACGGCTGACAAGACCAAGTTCCGCACTCAGACGGGGCGGGAGGTGGCTGTGTTTGACGAGAACGGACTTAATGCTGACCTCATAAATGCCAAGCATGTGTGGGCGATGGACTCGGGCAATAAAAAGGTTGGTCACTTCGGCAACTGCGAAATACCGGAATGCAAGGTCAGTGAGGGCGTGTATGCTCCGCTGTTCGTGGGTTCGGCGACTGCGCAGAAAGCTCAGTTCTATGTGACGAGTACGGGTGCTATTAAGGCGACGGCGGGATATATAGGCGACTTACAGATTGTAGGCGGTTACCTGGAAGAAGGCGTGCGGAGTGAAAATTACATGCGACTTGGTAGTGCACAGCTGTTTTTCCGCAATAATTCTGAAGGCAGTTTTAATATGTCAATAGGCAATGTCGTATCTAATTTCGTTTCAGATAATTTTCAGACTGGAGGCTTGAAGTTGGAGTATAAGCGAAATTACGAAAAACCGGTAGGTCCTGGGGGTGAAACGGCTACGGCTTTTCAGGCTAACTACGGTCTGGTGCTTGATGTCAGTGGAACTATGGACCAGCACTCTCGCGAGAGTCCAATAATGGCTGCTAATCCATATCCTAACGGCAATCATTCTGTTTTCATTAGAAGTGGAGACATAGCCGGTTTCCGTCCGATGCTGACCGTTGCAAAGGTGAGCCGAAAAATATCCAAGATGGAGTGCGTGATAGTGTGCCATCCAACCCAATCTGGTAGCATCATCCTCACACTGCCCGACGACCCCGAGATTGGTCAGCACTATACGTTCATTATGAGGACCGGTAGATACACGGGCGTGAGTTGGGGCAAAGTTTTTTTAAAGTCAACTACAAGCGGTAAGCCGATGACACGTTATGGCGCTGAAAGCTCTCGTGAATTTCTGATAGATTGGCAGTTTCAGGTTACCGAGCTGTGGTTTGACGGCGACTACTGGATAATACAGTGGTATACTCAATCATGATAACTTTTAAAAGTAAAAGAATAAAAGAGTAAAAGAGTAAAAAATATGATATGAAAGCAAGTGACATTTTGATTGACAAACTTAAGCAGTTTGAGGGGTATCGGGCGGTAATGTTTAATTTTTAAAGTTTGAGAAATGAGTATAATGATAACGAAAGAACAGATGTTGCAGATTATGCCTACCGCCAAGGAGCGTGTGGGCAAGTATCTTACGTATATAAACAGCTATGCGGAGGTGTTCGGTATTGACACTTCGTTGCGCATGGCTCACTACTTGGCGCAGATTGCGCATGAGAGCGGTGAGCTGCGATGGACTGTGGAGCAAGGCAGCAAGGACTACTTTGAGAAGTACGACACTGGGAAACTGGCGAAGATGCTCGGGAACACTCAGCAAAAGGACGGTGACGGCTACAAGTATCGTGGCAGGGGTCTGATTCAGATTACTGGCAGGGCGAACTATGACGCTTACAACCGCTCGGCTTATTGCAAGGGTGACGTGATAGCGAATCCTGAGCTGCTGGAGAAGCCTTTGGGTGCAGTAAAAAGCTCGATGTGGTGGTGGAAGACGCACGGTCTGAACATACTGGCTGACAACGACGACGTGGTGAAAATCACGAAGAAGATAAACGGCGGTCAGAACGGATTGAAGGAGCGGTGCAGTTATCTGGCGAGAGCGAAGAGAGCGTTGGGGATATGCAAGTGAGAGTTAGAATGGTGTAGGTGTGGCAGAGGGAATGACATTAATAATTAATCATTTAGAAAAAGGAATGGAGAATATGCAAGTAGTAGAAATTGTAGTATCGGTCATAACTGCTTTGGGTGGTTGGGAAATGATTAAGTACTGCATGAACAGAAAGACCAACCGCCGAAAGGAGGAAGCCGAAGCCGACAACGTGGAATTTAACGTTTTACGAGAGGCTATGGACTTTTTGCAAACACAGCTCAAAGAGAAAGAGCAACGGTTTGCAGAACAGACCGATTTGGTGAGAAAGCAGAATTTAGATATTTTGCAGATAAATAAGGAAAAGGCGCAGTTAGAACTTGAACTACAGCGCTATAAGTGTGTAATTAAGGGTTGCATGAAACGTGACCCACAAAATGGTTATTAATCAGAAGGTATGAAAAAGTGGATTGTGTGCTTTGTGCTGGTGTGTTCGCTGTGCCTGAATTGGCTTTTATACTGCGAAAATGGCAAAGGGCGAATAAAAGGGCGGATGGAAACGGACACAACGAGGGTGACGGTGGTGGACACTGTCCCCTACGTGAAGCCTGTAGCGAGGGACAGCGTGGTGGTGAGGTATGTGACTAAGAAACTGCCTATTGTACATGATACAGTGCACCCTATCTGCATAGATAGTGCTGGTGTTAATATACCTATCACTCAGAAACAGTATTGCGATAGCACCTATACTGCCTGGGTGAGCGGATATGAACCATCATTGGATAGTATAAGGGTGTATGCGAGAAGGGAGGTTGTGACTATAAACAAAGTAAAGAAAGAACCTCCTAATAGGTTTGTGATTAGCTTAAACATTGGCTATGGGCTTACTCCCTATAACGGCTTACAGCCTTATATAGGCGTTGGTGTCGGGTATAAACTATTTTCATTCGGTAAGTAATATGAAATACGTAATATTGATATTTTTTGGTATCTTTGCTGTTATCTCGGCATTTATGCCAAAGTATGAAAATAACCAAGTTGTCAAAGATAATTTGACAACTGACAAGAAACATTCAGTTATTAAAAAACGCTTAACAACTGAAAAAAGGAATAATTAGGTATGTTTTAGGTAATTAGATTGTTTTAGGATGTGCCTTGCTTGTCTGTGATAGATAGGCAAGGCTTTTATTTCCAAATTGCTACAATAAACCTCTTTTGTGTAATGTTTTATCACATAAATCAAGTATATACTAACAATACGAAAAATTAACAATCAAAATAACTGCATTCTGACATTTTTTGTTATATTTGCTCAATAACAGATAATAAACTAAAATGGTTATGACAGATGAAAAGAAAAAGACACTCCTTTCTGTCATGGATGGAATGGACGTGAGCGAGGTAATCTCGCTGTTAATTATGAGCGGTAACAGCTATTCAAGACGATTGTTGAAATTTATTAAATGGATGACTAAATGGCTACCTATATGTATAATGGTATGGCACAGCTTTGCTATGTGGGACTTCTCGCAGAATACAAGAGAAATGTTTATCGTGCATTCAGAGCATTGGCCCAGCTACACATTTATATATGTGTTACTGTATGTGCTGCCGATAGTGCTTATACTATTCAGTAGATTCTTCTGGCTGTGTTGGGTGTACAGGATTCCGTTCTTTTACTACTTCGGTGTCAATGCAATACACCTTACGTACTGGTCGTGGTATACCACAAATGAAATGGTAATGTCATGTATGTCTATAATAGTAATGACAGTAGTATTCTACCTGTATTGGACGATTGACTGGTTCTTAACAAGAACAAGGATAGGCAAAAGAATTTTCTTCTAAATGCGAAAAATATGAAAAGGAAAGTATTCAATTATTACACCTTGGCTCAAATTCTGAAATCTCTGTATGAGAGTTGTATGAAGGCATGGGAACAGCAGAAGAATGGGGAAAAGGTAACAGCTTGTGGAATGTCAGATGAAGATATAGAAGAATTATGCGAAGACTATCTTCCTAATCTGATGAATCCTATGATGTCTAAAGAAGAAGTACAACGTAAGCTTGGTGTCAGTGAAGCTACACTCAACAGAATGGTAAAAAGAGGAGATATTCCAAACGGACAGCAAGACGTAGGAGGTCACGTTAGATGGTGGAAGAAATGGGATATACTGCCGTTTATAAGAAAGACCCATAAGAAATGATAGTATATGCTATCAACCTAAATAACTGATTTACAAGGGATAATAAAAAGTGTGAGCGTGTTATGGCTTTATTTGTCGTAACACGCTAATTTTGTGTCTGTAACGTTACAATAGTGTTAGTAAATCTATTAAGGTAAAAACTGAAAAAAGATTGTTATTATGGAGAGTAAAACTTACGTATTCGGAGAGAATGGTCCTGGTACTGGTGGCGGTCTTAATAGCATTTTGGCTATGCTCCCAGCACTCATGCAGAAGCAGGGCGTAGACCCAAGCTTGTTTGCCCTTTGCAACGGCAAGAGCAACGGCAATGGTTGGGGTGAAAATCTGTTCGCTATCTTGCTTCTGTTTATCCTCATGGGTAGAGGTAACTTCTTTGGCGGCGGTTTTGGCGGCGGCATGATGCCTAACGGACAGGGTGGCGTTGTGCCAATGATTAACAACGATGCGAACACAGCTGTTATCATGCAAGCTGTTCAGCGCAATGGCTATGATGTTCAGAGCTTGGCAACAGCCCTCAACACTTCGAGCGATGCTGTAATGGCTGCTATCAACAGCTTGGGTCAGCAGGTATGCAACATCGGTAATCAGATGGGTTTGAATACCAATCAGATAATCACCGCTCTCATGCAGGGTAACAACGCTATTGCCACACAGCTTGCTGAGTGTTGCTGCAAGACCAACAACGCCATTACCGCAATGGACGGTAACGTGAAGCTGGCAATGTGTCAGCAGACGGGAGCTTTGACGAACGCTATCAACAACGTGGCTGTTGGTCAGGAGCGTGGTTTCTCTAATGTTGCTTACGAGACGCAGCGTCAGACTTGCGACTTGCACAACGCCATTAAGGATAGCACCCAGACCATCGTAAACGGTCAGCAGCAGGCTGTTATGCGCGAGATGCAGAACAAGATTGACGCTCTGCGTGAAGAGAACAGCACCTTCAAATCTTCAGCCATGACTTCGCAGATTGTAGGTCAGGCTATAGCACCTATCAATGCCGTATTGACAGGTCTGCAGCAAGAAGTGGCAGGTATCAAGTGTAAATTGCCCGAAACAGCGACTGTTGCTTACAGCCCCTTTACAGCCGTTCCTAACTGTGTAGCAGCTCAGATGGGACTGTATGGTTTTAATGCCGTGAATGGTGCGAGCTTCTGGACTTAAAGAAAGGAGGACAAGACTATGATTTGGGGCTATCCTTTTTCATGGGTCAATAGAAGAGGTTCGGCAGCGATAGGCTCAACGAGTGTCAAGGTGAATACTGACAACGTGGTGTTTACCTTTAAGAACCACGCCTTCGTGAATGCCAACTACAGAGGAACGATTTTCGTCAATCTGCTACAGGCTATACCGACAGGTACAACGACCACGCTGCCAATCCTCTTTGAGACCAACGGCACGACACAGGCAGTTACCAAGTTCAACGGAGCAGCACTGACCGTTGCCGATGTAGCCGGAACTGGTGTATATCAGTTGTGGTTCGAGAGAGACACTAACACCCTTCAGTTGATGACGGGTATTGTATAACAAGTTAAAATTCGACTTCTATGTTTCAAGGACTAAGACCAAATAGCATATTTTATGTGCTTGACAAGTCGGGAGAACCGACACTGAAAATAGGGCAAGTGGTAAGCGTGAGCAATCCGCAACCCAAGTTTCCTTCGTATCAGCCTGGGCAGTTTAATCCGCAGCCAATGGAAACAACGGTAGATGTAAAGGTTAAGATGCCAGATGGTGAGGCGGAGTTTAAGCAATTGCCATCGAACGGACAGATTGCTAACTCGGGAGACCTCGTTGTATCTGAGAGCCGTGAGGCTATGAGCGCAGAGGTAGAAGCGATGTTCAGACACTCAAAGGAGGTGCTTGACAGTAAGGACTACCACGAAAAAGTAGTAAAAAACTGTGAGCAAATAATTGGCATCCTTAATCCGCAGATAGCCAAGGAAAAGGCGCAGGAACAGAGGATAGGTAATCTTGAAGCCGATGTGAGCGGCATGAAAGGCACATTGTCTAATATAGAGACTATGCTGCAAAGAGCCTTGAACAAGAAGTCGAACGGAAACACTTAATACTGAACATTATGTATATGGTTGAGATAACAGAAAACAAGTTTGACGAGCTTGTGGAGAATGCCGAGAAGATGCTTAAATACGGCGGCAAGGTAATGTCCTGCATTGAAAGTTTGAAACATGGTGACGGTCGTATGGGCGAGCGTTCGCCTATGCCGGACTATCGAGACATGGGTCGTGACGAGCGAAGACGCTATGAGCGTGGCATGGACTACGACGATGAAGGACGTTACGGAGAGCGTTACGGTGGCGGCTACTATGGTGGTGGCAGACGCTACTAAGTAATAACCGACAGGTAGGGAATACTGTTTCCTACCTGTCTTAACAAGGAAAGACTATGGGAAAATGTAAAATGCCTTTAGATGTCTACGATTTGAAGCCAGAAGGAATGATAGCTTATCTCAGATATAACGGCTATCATTTCAACAAGAAGATGTGCGAGTGGGCGGTCGGTCGGATGCGCAAGGTTAACAAGGCGAGCGGTAAAGAAGAGCCGATTGAGCCTATAAGCAAGGACAAGGTAGAGGAAATGATGCAGACAAATGGACTGACCCTTGAAAACCTTGTCGGCTATGACCATGTGTATGTAGCAAACATGTGTAAGGCTGATTTTTGGGGCAAGTCCATAAAGGACGAAGCGAGCTTGGCGCAATATGTAAAGGACACAATAGACGATGTAGACCAGAAGGACGGTTTTGTGTTCAACCGCTTTTATGCTGATTGCTGCCACAATGGTATGCCAATACCTTGGGAAGACTTGCTATGATAAGGCGTGAGATTCACTTGGCGCAGTATATGTGGAGCGTTACGTGCTTCATCGGGTACACAGCAGATGATACGGATGAGATATGCTGTGCGTTAGAGGGTATCGGCTGTAATGGGAACTCCCTTGAATCGGCATACAGACATCTTTCATTGGCGAGTAATGAACGAGGGCTAACCTACTCTAATGTAGGAAAACGAGAGAGTGTTGTCGCAGTTGGTGCTTCTGACAACAAAGGGAGCTTGGTGAACACTATAGGACATGAGCTTCTTCATGTTGTAGCGCACATCTGCGATAATGACGGAATAGAAATGCAGAGCGAACATCCGTGCTATATCATGGGTGAGCTTTGTGAAAAAATATTCAATTCTTTATAACATAAACATAAAAAACCTATTGCATTATGACAGACTTATTTAACGAAGTTTATGCTTGCAAAAACGAACAGGCAAAGAACAATGTTATCGCTACTATTACAGCGATACTCGACGAACGTTTAAACGATGACGAAAAAACAGCCTTAAGGTCAACTATACGAAAGGCTATTGTGGGCAATCATTTTGATGCCTACAGCGCAAAGCAGCGTATTTCGCAGATGTATTATACAACGACTGACGGTTGTATTATACATGCACCTTTCGTATCGGAGCGTGAGTGTGCGGAACTGTACGAAGAATACAAACCGCAAATTAAAGGTTATAATCTATATGACTTTTCTGTAGTACTTAATAATATCATTGCCGATTATCACAATCTTCTTTTTTCGTGGTGGCGTAATGAAGATTGGTGTATAATGTTGTTGAAATTCTGCGAGATAACGGTAAATTGGCTAAATGATGATGACACGCCATTCAAGGGTGAGAAGGCATGGAAGGTGTTAGGTAACATATAGCATATGCAAAAGGAGAAGGCTTTATTGTGAAACCTTCTCCTTTGTTGTGTTTTATCGTACTGGAGTACAAGAGTTAGCTATATATTGACAACAAAATCAAGTTTAAAGCCTTTTGTTGCGCAATATGTGGGTTTTCCTATTTGTTGTGCAACTATCTTCCGAAACATCTCACTATCACCGTTGTTTGCAGAAATATGAATAAGAACAATAGCCTTTGTGTTGTGCGTGTTGCTTGCTTTAAGACAACAGATGCATCTTTCAAGGCTCATGTGTGTTGCTTTAGCTCGTATACCTACCTTGCGAGGAATGATACCATCCTTAATACTGTTTTCAACAAGCTCGTCGGTATGATTGCACTCGATAAATATGTAATCTATAGGGAAGTCAAACTTATATTTTATATGATGGGTGTCCGTAAGGAACAGCATTGTTCCCATTTCTTTATGAAAGATAATAAAACCACACGGTGCTTTCGTGTCGTGTTCCGTATCAAACGCTTTAACGACAAAATTACCGACCTTAAACTCTTTAAATAAAGGTATAGGACAGAAATGAAAAGTGTTCGGTTTTATATCGCATTCTTGAAGTGTTTCTTCTGTCGCATATACATTAAAGACTTTGGCGTAATTTTTTATAAAACCTGCATGGTCGCTATGACTATGAGTAACAAGACAGCCACTCACTTTGCCAACGTTGCCTTTTAAGGCTTCAACGGCATGCTTGTAATTTATGCCACATTCTATTATAAGTGCTTCTGACTTGTTTTGGATTACATATCCGTTACCAGAGCTACCGCTTCCTAAAGTTGTTATGTTCATTTTAATATATTTATATAATAAGGGAGTAAGAATATTCTCACTCCCCTACTCTGTTTTATTATTGAAGAAATGAAGCGTTATGACTGTTTAAACATGTCGGGCATTTCCTGCTTGCCCATTGGCTGTGGTTTGCTTGAAGAAGACGTAACTGTGGCGGCTTGACTTTGAGGTTTATTGGGGATAGTCTGTGTTTCTTCTGATGTTGTGCTACCTGTATTCAAGTTTAGAGACTGAGTATTAGCCTCTTTTTGTTCTTTTTCCTGAGCCTGTGTGAGCTTCTCCTCTGCGGAAAGCTGGTCTACGTTGTCTTCTGTAATTTCTGTATATTCGCCATCTTCCAGTTCTTCTTTAACAGCGAGACCACAAGTGATTTCTGGACAATGTGCTGTCTGAAAACGAGTAGCGGCGCGGTAACGAAGCATCTGCTCAGGTTCAACTTTCCAGTTGCTACCATCTTTCTGATACCAACCTTTTTTCTTTGCGATATCGATGGTTATGGTAGACCCTTTTATAAGTTCACCCTGTTTGTCAATCGCATAAGCATAACACCCCCAGGTGTCTTTACCTTCTTCGCCAACAAATTCATATCTTAGCGGCGTGGCAAAAAGACCGCTTGCGTTGATGCATGCAATAAGGAACTTAGCCGAGAAAGATGGCATTCCGTAGACGATATATATATTCTGCATTAGCATGAGTGGATTCGTGTGCAATCTCTGAGCCATGTCTATTGCAATCATTGTGTTACCAATATTGCCCTGAAAGGTTTTAGGCACAATTGTCGAAGCCGACAAAATCTGCGCCATCTTATAACCTGTATTAAAACTTTCTTGGTTCGCAAACATATTAAGGGGTGTCGCTGTTGCTGTTGACTGAGTGACTGTATTACCTGTTTTGTTGTCCATAGTTGTATATTTTAAATTGTTTCTACTTTAAAAGGTTCGTTATATATGCATTGTAGATAAATAGTCTGTTGCGTTGACGGCAATGCGTGTTCTACAGATTCTTTGCGGTCTACGAAAAGAGGTACGTACATATCTTTCGCTTTGCTGATGCCGTTAATAATATCTATGCCCATATTAATAACGGTTCCATCGTTAGTATTGTTGTAATCAACACCATTTAATCCGACAGCTGTACATACGTCTTTTTCGTCATCATTCGTTATGTTCTGTTCGTAGAATTTCCAGCGAATAAGAGAGAAAAGAGAATTAACCTTGCTCTCAACGACTGTTATCTTAGCCTTTTTGTATTCTTTTATCTGGCGGATTATTTCGTTACAATCCGCCACTATTTGAGCAAGTTCTCGAGAACGTTTGTCGAGTTTTGTTTTCTCTTTCTCTATACGTTCGTTAGTATCACGAGCAGACAAACGTTTTATCAAACCATCGCGTTTTTTTGTAAGCTCTTTCTTCTTGAGTTTATTTTCTTCTTGTGTTGTATTTGTAGCGATTACAGGCTTGGTTTTCATAAAAGCTTGCAGTGACGCATCTGCCTTTGCTTTTTCATTACTTGATTCCCAAGTTTCTGATTGTATCTCGGAACGCTTTTTGACAAGGGTATCATACGCTTCTTTGTTTGTTTTCAGAGTCTGCTTGTCACTTACGGATGTTACTTGTTCGTAAGTATTTACAAGTCCCTTGAGCACCGTTAGCTGTTCGTTCCTTTCTGCCGCTTTATTCTGAATATCCGACAATTGACTTGCCTTGTGAGTATTGAACTCATTAACGGCATTTTCATATTCTTGTTCTTTCATTGCGTCCGTATAAGGACGACCACAAACGGGACATACATCTGTTTGGGTAAAGTTAAATTCCTTTTCGTTAACATTTTTCCATTGTTGCATTAACTTATTAAACTCCACTGTCAATTCCGCCACTTTTGTCTTGTTTTGCACATAAGCATCAGAATGCTCTTTTTGTGACTTTCTTGTTTTTTGCAAAGTATCAGATGCGTCAGTAACATCCTTAAACGCATCATTTACTTTATTAAAATGTTCTTTTTGCCACTCCTCACGAATTTTGTTATAATTACTTGTTTCAAGAGATAATTTTTCTTCAAACTTCTGCTGTTCAGGAGTATTTGTTACAATTCCTTGTAGAGCAGCGTCAACAGAAACTATTTGTGCATCAACGTCTTTTATTTCGATTTCAATGGCATTAAAATCTTCATTCGTCTTCAATGCATCTTGTGCTTGTACTTTAGCTGGTATTGTTTGCAGTTCGTCATTAGCCTTCTTTCGTGTTGACTTCTGTTGTATAAGTAGTTCCGACAAATCTTTCTTTTCTACCATTACAGCATTGTACACAGCCGGATAATCATTCATTATTTCCGCTTCGTTGATTTCACCAGCTAAAGACATAAGTATTTTTCTGCGTTCGTCAACCTTATATGCCCAAAACAAATTGATATTAGAAAGTAAGAACCAATCGTCATAGTTACATAACGAGTTCAGTTTTTCCTTGAAAGCCGTAACGGAATACGGAACATCATCAACAAGACGAGCCTGTGTTGTGCCAAGAAACTTTTCTTCTACAGTATTCTCGGCTTTATAGCGTTCTGTCAAGCGACGTTCTATTTTAATGTCTCGCTCGTCATTGTAATTAATAACAAGCGTTACAGATGTTTCTAATTTACGTACTACATTGTTGTTCGCATCCAATGTTTGCACAGTCGTATCAGGGCGACTTGTCACACCGAATAGACACCACAGATAGGCATCGTATATTGTAGTTTTGCCTACTTCGTTTCCGCCACTAATAATTACATTGTGCGAAAAATCAATCGTTTTACTCCGTACTTTTTTAAAGTTTTGGAGGGTCATTGTTTTTAGTTCAATTTTCATTGTTGTAACATTTTTGACATTAAACTCTTCTTTTTCATTTCTCTGAGGAAATCTTGCATCGGTAAAGGCTGACCTTTTATACCGTGAGTTTGGCAATATTCACGCCATCCGTCAATACCTGTTTTACCATTTCGAACGGTTTCTTTCTCACGTTGTTTCCTTTGTTGTTCATATTCCTCTTGCACCTTGGCTCTTTTGTTTATTACTTCATTTTCAAAATTGCTTATTGCTTGTAAGAATATCTGACAATTGACCTTTTTTCCTGCGTACAACTTGCCAAATTTTCCTTTAATAAATTTCTCAAAGAAGAACGTAAGCTCTGGCAACGTCAGATAGTAATAATCGCTACGAATCTGTTTCGCAGTAACTATTATTTGGAAGTCCTCAACATCATCGAAAGCACCACAAAATCTTAAGACATCTATAAGCTGTCCTTTTATCCACTGAACTGTTACTTTGTCGTTAAGTTCCTTGTCGATTGAATACAAATCCCAATGGCTCGCTGTAACGGCTTCGTACAAAGAAGGTATTGTGTTCTCCCGTTGACTAATCAATGGGTATTTAGACAGAATTCTACTAAGATTTCTACTTAGAGTTAAAGATGTTTGCTGCTCTCGTTGCGAATTCGATAGCTGTACGGTTTGCAGATTCTTCATATTCATCTATTATTTCGTCTTCCCATCCACGTTGGTTCAAGTACGTAAACGGGTCTTTTTGATATTGCTTGACCGTGATAGAACGAACATAAGCTGGTGTAGCATTTATACAAGCCGTCCTATCCTTTTTAGATAGGCGCAACCATCGTTTCAGACATTTCTCTCTTCCACGCTTTTTGTTGTACATGTTCCACCAACGCTCAAACTCCTCATTTATTTCGATGTCTGTTTGTGGAGGCGTAACCTCGTAACCATTCGCAATTAGCAAATCTATCGCTTGTTGTATCTCCTTTTCCATTTTTCTGCGATTTAGATGTATTCACCGCCCCAAAAACGTGTAATCTCAGAACCTAATATAACACGCTGTCCATTCGAACGTGTGAGACAATTAATAATATTACTCGATACGTATCTATATATTGTTGTGATACTAATATCTAATTTTTGAGCTGCTTCCTTAAGGGTGTATCGCCCCTTAGGTATAACATCGGGTTTCTCATTTGTCATTGATTTTCGCTTTGTTACGACGCAATATGCCATATATTGCAGCCTCGGTTGCGTACATGAAATCATCCTTTGTCTTCCGCACAGCTTCTGATTTCTTAAAGCCTTGCCGTACATAAGCATCTACCTTATCGCAGATTGCTTGTTCTTTAG
>ERZ1026864.291-NODE-291-length-33900-cov-39.757335_pt1 | contig 33900 bp, 44 predicted proteins | sample MGYA00380162_ERZ1026864 | MGnify/ENA primary metagenome ERZ1026864 (study PRJEB33269, sample SAMEA4719798) | human gut metagenome | biome: human-associated habitat; feature: organic feature; material: feces | place: Cameroon | collected 2013-10 ... | reverse complement strand
TCTGGGACCACGGTCCCACTCGTATCGTCGGTCTGATTATTAGTCTGGGACCACGGTCCCACTCGTATCGTCGGTCTGATTATTAGTCTGGGACCACGATCCCACTCGTGTTGTCGGTCTGATTATCGGTCTGGGACCACGGTCCCACTTGTATTGTCGATCAGACTATCAGCGTGAGACTACGATTCCATCAATGCCTGTCAAGGGCAAGTATTGACATGTCGTCGTAACCTGTAGAACGGAGTAACCTCGGTGTGCGGTTGTATGCCTGCTGTGGATTGCTGCTGTGTCCTGCTTATCCACAACATTTTGCGCACGGTTATGTGGACAAAATACCTGGTTACCCAGGCCGTGCCGGCACGTTAACCGGGCTGCATCCGATGCAAGTGTGTCGCTGTCGCCGGCCTCCTCACCCGGTCACGTTTCGTCGTTCCTCCTCCACGCGCTGCGGCTTCGGGGCCGCACCTGCATTCGTATGCGGTCGCCCGGTTACAGGTGCGGCACGGCCTAATGGAGGCCGCATGTGAGAGGAGAATTCCCATGCCAAACTGGTGCTCGAATCGTATGTATTTTTCTGGTGAACCGGCACAGATTGCTGAGATTAAACGGCTGGCCAGTGGTGCCGTCACACCGCTTTATCGCCGCGCCATAAATGAAGGTATTCAGCTGTTTCTGACCGGAAGTGCCGGACTTCTGCGGATCACTGAAAATATCCGCTCTGAACAGTGCCCCGGAGTGACGGCTGCCGGACTTGGTGCTGTATCGACGGAAAATATCGCGTTCACCCGCTGGCTGACACTCCTGCAGGACGGTGTACTGCTGGATGAGCAAAACTGCCTGATGCTGCATGAACTCTGGCTGCAGAGCGGTACTGGCCGGCGTCGCTGGGAAGAATTACCGGATGATGCCAGGGAAAGCATTACCGCTCTTTTCACCCCAAAAAGAGGTGACTGGTGCGACATCTGGAGTAACGAGGATGTATCGGTGTGGTGGAACCGTCTGTGTGACAACGTCCTGCCGGAAAAAACCATGCCGTTTGACCTGCTGACGGTTCTGTCCACTCGCCTGGATGTTGAAGTGAATGGCTTTAACGGTGGTGTTCTGAACGGTGTTCCTTCTGCATATCACTGGTATACGGAACAGTATGGCGTGAAGGGCCTTGTGGGTATGAGGTGAATATCAGCAGTCAGGGAGACAACTTCATTCAGGTTGATTTCGACACGCCGTGGTGTCAGCCGGAAAGCGACGTTATTGCAGTATTAAGCCGCCGTTTCAGTTGCATGCTGGAGCACTGGTACGCCGAGCAGGGCTGCAATTTCTGTGGCTGGCAGCGATATGAGCGTGGAGAGCTTGTTGATGTGTTGTGGGGGGAACTGGAATGGTCTTCCCCGACAGATGATGATGAGCTGCCGGAAGTCACCGCGCCGGAGTGGATAGTCGACAAGGTGGTGCATTACGGTGGATGAAGTATGACGGAGACGGGCGGGCAACCGCCCGTTTCTTTTCCGGTAAAGGATGTCGCCGGGCTCCTCTTTTTACTGCGCCGGCTGACGCGGCGCGGCAGGAACGCTGCCTGTGGTCAGTGTCCCGCGTCCGGCCGGGCACGGGACGGGCGCTTTTACCGCTCCCGGCTGGCATCGGTGACAGTGTACGCCAGCCCGTCGCCCTTTTCTGATGAACGCCCTTCAAGCCGCTTTCGCGGCATATTCTCGCCGTCAAAAAGACGACGGCTGCGATATTCCACGGTCGGCCTGACCCGTTACCGGACGCGGTGAACAGCCCACAGGCCGCGGGGAACGGGCGCCACAGGGGCGCTCTCCCGGTGCCCTCTGTAAGAGAAGGAGTGCTGTTATGTCCCGTTTTATCCAGGGTGACTGCGTGCGTGTTATGGCCACGTTTCCGGGCAATGCTGTCGATTTCATCCTCACCGACCCGCCATATCTCGTCGGTTTCCGTGACCGTCAGGGGCGTACCATCGCCGGCGATAAAACCGATGAATGGCTGCAACCGGCCTGTAATGAAATGTACCGCGTGCTGAAAAAAGATGCGCTGATGGTGAGCTTCTATGGCTGGAACCGCGTCGATCGCTTTATGGCCGCCTGGAAAAATGCGGGATTCAGCGTGGTTGGCCACCTGGTGTTTACCAAAACCTACACATCGAAGGCCGCATATGTGGGCTATCGCCACGAATGCGCTTACATCCTGGCAAAAGGGCGTCCGGCGCTGCCTCAGAAGCCATTGTCCGACGTGCTGGGCTGGAAATATTCAGGCAATCGTCACCACCCGACGGAAAAGCCTGTTACCAGCCTGCAACCACTGATTGAGAGCTTCACACACCCGAACGCGATTGTGCTGGACCCGTTTGCAGGCAGCGGCTCAACCTGTGTGGCCGCCCTTCAGTCCGGACGCCGGTATATCGGTATCGAGCTGCTTGAACAGTATCACCGTGCCGGACAGCAACGTCTGGCTGCCGTACAGAGGGCCATGCAGCAGGGGGCCGCAAATGATGACTGGTTTATGCCGGAGGCTGCGTAAATGAACTATGCCGGACATGAAAAACTTCGCGCCGACGTGGCGGAGGTGGCCAACACCATGTGTGACCTTCGGGCCAGGCTGAACGATATGGAGCATCGCTGTCGCTTTGATTCCGATGTGCTTGTTGAACGCCTGGCACGCCAGACGCTGTATCGCGCCAATCGCCTGTTCATGGAGGCGTATACCGAAATTCTGGAACTGGATGCGTGCTTTAAAGATTGAGAAGGAGACGAGAATGTACGGAACATGCGAAACGCTATGCCGGAAGCTGGCAGCAAAGTATCCGGGATATACACCGCTGATGCTGGTTATCTGGTCCCCGGAAGAGATTCAGGCCCTCGCTGACGGAATGGATATTTCCCTGTCCGATCCTGAAATCAGGACCGTCCTGGCGCGCCTGGAGGACATCCCGGAAGACCAGCGAATTGAGTCCGGTATTTCTTCTGCCGCGGCGATGGAGATTATCAGCAACGTGAGCGAAAACCGCCAGGTGACCGTCCCGGCTGAACTGCTGGCGTCCCTGATTCAGACCGCCGAACAGGCACTGTGGAAACGTGAATGGGCCGCCCGTGATTACGGCCTCGCCGTCCCGGAATGCGTTACCCGCCGTCAGGCGGTGGTTAATCAGGCCCGCATCCTGCTGAAAAACAACACACACGAAAACGGCTGATGTTATCGCCGCCTGCGGGCGGCGATACAGGGAGAACGATTAATCATGAACGAAAACACAACGCTGAACGCACTGATTTGTCGTCACGCCCGTAACCTGCTGCTGGCGCAGGGCTGGCCGGAAGAGACGGATGTCGACCAGCGTAACCCGAAGTATCCGGGCTGGATCAGCATTTATGTTCTGCTGGATGCGCCCCGGCTGGCGACGTTACTCGTTAACCGCCACGGTGGCGTACTGCCGCCGCACCTGGCCTCCGCCATTCAGAAACTGACCGGAACCGGAGCGGAACTTGTTCTGTCCGGCAGTCAGTGGCAGTCGCTGCCGGTGCTTCCGGCAGACGGAACGCAGGTGTCTTTTCCGTATGCCGGTGAATGGCTGACCGAAGACGAAATCAGGGCTGTACTTGCGGCGGTGCGCGATGCGGTACGCAGTGTCAGTTGCCGGGTGGCAGAAGATACGCGGCGTATCCGGGCGGCGCTGACCACCACCGGTCAGACGTTACTGACCCGCCAGACGCGCCGCTTCCGCCTGGTCGTGAAGGAAAGCGATCACCCCTGCTGGCTCGATGAGGACGACGAAAACCTGCCCGTGGTGCTCGATGCCATCCTGAACCGGGGCGCACGTTTTTCGGCGGTGGAAATGTATCTGGTCAGTGAGTGTATTGAGCATATCCTGTCCAGTGGGCTGGCCTGCGATGTGCTGCGTATACCGGATGAACCGCCCCGCCGCTGGTTTGACCGTGGTGTTCTGCGGGAGGTGGTCCGGGAAGCCCGGACCGAAATCCGCAGCATGGCGGATGCCCTGGCAAAAATCCGGAAATGATGACACTGGCGGGGTAAATCCCCGCCTTTTTCCTGCCGGTCCCCGGACAGAGCACAAAGGAAGTCGCCGCCGGCTCCGCTTTACCCGGCCATGCAGGGCATGGCCTTGTGGTTTTTCAGTTATGTGGCCTCAGCGTCGTGTGCGGGCTGTGCCGTGCCTCCATCTTAGCCGGGCTGGCGTTGATGCAAGGGTACGCTTCGCCGCTGCGGTCACCCGGTCCCTCCTTCCCGTCTGCCGTGATTTTCCGGTCGTTCACCCGCTCAGATTTCGCGGTCTCACCCTGCAACTCCCGTCAGCCGTGTGCGTCAGGCTGCGGCTTCCCTTGCGCCCCTGCATCCCCGCCTGTTCGCCCGGCTTTTATGGAGGCACGGCACCGCCCGGTGTCGCGGAATATGTGAACAACGGAGGAAAACATCATGCAATATGCGAAACCTGTCACTCTGAATGTTGAAGAGTGCGACCGTCTCTCCTTTCTGCCGTATCTGTTTGGCAACGATTTTCTGTATGCCGAGGCGTATGTGTACGCGCTGGCGCAAAAAATGATGCCGGAATATCAGGGAGGCTTCTGGCACTTCATCCGCCTGCCGGACGGTGGCGGTTACATGATGCCGGATGGCGACCGTTTCCACATGGTGAACGGTGCAAACTGGTTTGACCGTACCGTGAGTGCTGATGCCGCAGGCATCATCCTGACCTCCCTTGTGATTAACCGCCAGTTGTGGCTGTACCACGACAGCGGGGATGCAGGACTGACCCAGCTTTACCGGATGCGCGATGCGCAGTTGTGGCGTCACATCGAATTTCACCCCGAATGCAACGCGATTTACGCGGCTCTGGACTGATTAACGGACGGGGCGGCAATGCCGCCCCTGTAAAGGAGACGAGAACATGTACTGTACTGTTAAAGAAATTATCCGCGAAGTGCTGGATACAGACGTGCCGGACAGTGAATGCGTTTTTGCCGTAGTGCTGACCCGTGGGGATGTGCGTCACATAGCCCAGGACTGGAGTCTGACAGACGATGAGCTGGAAACCGTCATGCAGCGGCTGGACGATGCCTTTGAATATGGTGCGGATGTCAGCGTTGTTCACGGCGTTGTTCGTGAACTGATGGAAGAAAAGCGCGCCAGCCGTCAGGTGACAGTCCCGGCGGTGATGCTGGAAAAAGTGATGGCGCTGGCAGGCAGTGAAATGAAGCGCCTGTATGCCGTCGGGAGTGAGAACGGGGACGACGGTGACGCATTCGTCAGGGAGGAACGCGAAGCAATGGACGTTGTGTTACAGGCGCTGGACGGGGAGACGATGTCATGAATATCAGCACAGAAACCCGCGAAATTCTGCGTAATTACAGGGCCGTGATTAATGCGCGGCGTCGTGAAATGGGGCAGAAACCGCTCACCACCGCGCAGATTGTTGATGAAATCTGCGATTTTGTGGCGAATCAGCAGGCGGTTTTCCTGGGCGGTCACTACATCTTACAGGGTAGCAGAAACAGGTGATACAGGGGCAGGCGGTGGAGGCCGCCTGTCAGTCCGCGCGAAACCCCTGGCAGGCTGACGCCTGCCGGAAGGGAAGCGGGCCACGCTGGCGCGTCGCCCGTTACCCTTCCCGTCTGTGATGTGTCTGACTCAGGAGTGTTTCTTTCTTATGTTATGGAACTGTTCCTGATGTTGTTGTTCCTTTATCTGCTGCTCTGATTCTGACTACTGCAGTGTTGTTCTGTCTGCCGGGCGCACCTTCGGCTCCCGGCTGCCTGGCGGCATCCGGTCGTCAGGCCCGACTCCGACAGGCAGCTGCTGGCGCACCCGCCAGTCTCCGCCGAACCCGCTGGCGCGGTTTCGGGCTGTCGCTACGGTCCGATGCGTGAAAACCCCGGGCTTGCAGCGACCGTTCCGGTCGCGCCACCCTTGTCGCGCCGTGGCCTGCGCTCCCGGCATCCCGGCAAAAGGCCGCCGGGATGTAAGGGGCAACGCCGTTTCGCGCACGCGCTCTCCGTCGTTGCGGCGGGTCCCTGCTCATTGCCTGCCGGTGCCACACACCCGTATGAGTCCCTGTCGCCGGGGGCTGATACAGCCACAACCTGCCGCACTGACTGTCCAGGGTAAATGAACAGCCCACAAAATTTTTTACCCAAAACCCGGTAAAAAATTTTGCGTTCTGCCCAGGACAGGTGCGTCAGGCCGTGGCAGTGATGCCCCTTGCGGCGAAGGTTCTCAAACGGGTGAAGTTCATACCACAGGGAATACAGCAGCAGGTTCCCGCGAAACGTCAAAACCGCGGCTCCCGAAACTCAACGGGTGATGTTCTTTAAAAATCAGGATTTATTTCAGGCTCCGGCAATACGCATTTATGTGTTCTGTCAGTCATCCGGCTGGCAGGTAATGAGAACGCAGGAACAGAAGGAGGAAAACACCGGAGAACGTCAGACGCAGATATGAAAAAAGCAGGTCAAGGACCTGCTTAATCCACACCGCAGAGACTGCACGAACAGTCTTTACGGTTTCATTAATTAACGTCATAAGAGGCTAAATTATGACAGTAAGTATTGTTTCACCTTCCGCAGCGGCTGTAAAGCCCCGCCGTCATCCCCGTTTCAGACGCGAAGACATCCCCGCGCCGGAAATTGACCCCGTGCTGAAAGCCTTCGGGCGACACATTGCCCGGAGTTTTCACCGGGGGCGTGGTGTACACATCCCCGCCATGAAAAACACGGCCTTCGGGCAGGTGCTCCGCACACTCGAACTGAAACGCGCTTTTAACTGATGAGGTGAGCCGCCCCGCGAGGTGCGGCAACAGACGGAAGGAGAACATTTTATGACATTAGCAGCAATCACCATGACCGCCCCGGAAGCCGCCAGCCCTGTGCAGATGTACCGCGCGACCTACTCACCGGATGACAACAAACTGCGCCTGTATGCCGTGTCACGTCTTGACCCGGAGACGTATAAAAAAGTGCATGATGCCGGTTTCCGCTGGGCACCAAAACAGGCGCTGTTTGTCGCGCCAGCCTGGACACCGGGCCGGGAAGACGTGCTCCTCTCACTTGCCGGAGAGATTGAGGATGAAGACAGCACGCTCGCTGAACGTCAGGAAGCACGGGCGGAGCGGTTTACCGGATACAGCGGAAAGCGGGCCAGTGAATCCGCACAGGCACTTGATGAAGTGGAAAGACTGGCCGCGATGATCCCGCCCGGTCAGCCCATTCTTGTGGGGCATCACAGCGAACGCCGCGCCCGTCGTGATGCGCAGCGTATTGAAAACGGCATGAAACGAGCCGTGATGCTCTTTGAACGTGCGGAATACTGGGAAGAGCGGGCGCGGTCGGCACTGCTTCACGCGAAGTATAAAGAACGTCCGGACGTTCGCTGGCGTCGTATCAAAAAAATCGAAGCTGATTTGCGCAAGGCTGAAAAGACCATCGCGCAGTCGCAGAAATATCTGACGATGTGGCGGGCTGAATCGCTGGATCTGAATATGGCAAAACTCATCAGCAGTCATGACCATATCAGCGCCTGTTTCCCGCTGGATACGTATCCGCGCCCGGCAGAAAAAAGCCAGTATGAAGGAAGTCGATCGTTATGGTCGGCCCTGGATGATGACATCATCACCACGGAGCAGGCCCGCGAAATTGCGATCCGCTGTCATGAACGGCAGATTCAGCATCAACAACGCTGGGTTAACCACTATCAGAACCGCCTGATCTATGAGCGTGCCATGCTGGACGAAAGCGGCGGCGTGGTTACCCGGACACAAGATTTTGAGCCGGGCGGACAGGTTTTCAGCCGGGGCGAGTGGCTGACCATCATCCGTGTGAACAAAAGCAACGGGGCGGTGAGTTCAGTCACAACGCCAAATTACAGTTTTCTCGGGTACAGCGGCACGATGAAAGTGACGCCCGATCGCATCACGGACTACAAAGCACCATCGGCAGAAGAGGCTGCCGTCGCTAGTCAGGCCGCGAAGCGTCCGCCGGTAGTCAACTATCCGGGGGAAGGTTTCCGGGAAATGACAAAGGCACAGTGGGCCGCCCTGCCCCGGGACTGTAAGGCCGTGCGCAGTGTGGCAGAAGCAGAAGACCACGGGGCATACCGGTACCGCCGCACAATGGACAATAATTTCCGCCTGGTGAATGTGTATATCTCCGACATGAAAATCACGGAAATCCCACAGAAATAAGGTATATCCCCCCGGGAAAATCCCCGGGGGATGACGGAGATAATGATATGCACAGTCAGTTAAGAGAACGTATCCGGCTGATGCGCGCAAGGCTGGATAACGCCGCGCCGGTTGCTGAAATCCGGGCTGAATCTCAGCTTTTTGTGACTCCTGCCCCGGTCTGTGATCGCCTGGTGATGCTGGCGGAGATCAGCAACCGTGATCACATTCTGGAACCCTCTGCCGGCACCGGGGCCATACTGCGGGCGATTCGGGATACCGCGCCGGGGGCCATGTGTGATGCGGTGGAAATCAACAGCGGGCTGGTCCGGTATCTGCGGGAAAATTTTAACGGTGTCAGGGTTCAGTGTGGCGACTTCATGGAATGGCAGCCGGTGCAGTATTACAGCCGGGTTATCATGAATCCGCCGTTCAGCCACGGGCAGGATATCCGGCATATCCTGCGGGCCTTTTCCCTGTTGCGTCCGGGTGGCGTGCTGGTCGCCGTCTGTCTCAACGGACCACGCCAGCAGGAGAAGCTGTTACCGTTTTCTGACGTCCGCGAGGAGCTGCCGCGCGGCACGTTTGCTTATACCGATGTCCCGACGATGATTATTCGTCTGCGTGCCTGATGACACAGGGCCGGCGGGAGGATAAATGCCTGTCTGCCCGCGCCGGGAAAAAACGCGCGCCGGTGGCGCTGAAAGGGGCCGCGCTCACGCGCCGCCCCTTTCATTACGCGGACGTTCTGATGGGGGCTTCTGTTTCTTCATGCCTGTCATTTGTCTGTTACTGATGTTGTTGTTCCTGCTACTGCTACTGCTACTGCTACTGCTACTGTTCTTCTTTTTCCTGCTGCTCTGATTCTGACTACTGCAGTGTTGTCCTGTCTGCCGGGCGCACCTTCGGCTCCCGGCTGCCTGGCGGCATCCGGTCGTCAGGCCCGACTCCGACAGGCAGCTGCTGGCGCACCCGCCAGTCTCCGCCGAACCCGCTGGCGCGGTTTCGGGCTGTCGCTACGGTCCGATGCGTGAAAACCCCTGGCTTGCAGCGACCGTTCCGGTCGCGCCGCCTCTGTCGCGCCGTGGCCTGCGCTCCTGGCATCCCGGCAAAAGGCCGCCGGGATGTAAGGCGCAACGCCGTTTCGCAAACCGCGCTTCACGTCGTTGCGGCGGGTCCCTGCCCGTTGTTGTGTCCGGTGCCATTCACCTGTTTAAGCCCCTGTCGCCGGGGGCATAGACAGCCACAACCGTCTCCGCCAGTCCTGGGGTGAAATGCACATCCCGCAAAACTTTTTGCCCAGAAGCAGGCAAAAACTTTTGCGGTCTGCCCCCGGACAGTCGTTTCCGGCCGTGGCAGTGATGCCCCTTGCGGCGAAGGTTCTCAAACAGGTGATGGTGAATACCGGAGGGAACAAAAGGCAGGTCCCCGCAAAACGTCAAAACCGCGGCTCCCGAAACTCAACAGATGATGGGGGCTGAAAACCAGAGAGAGGAGAAAGCAGGATGAGTACCCGAAATATCCACGTTAACACCGCGTCGTACACGCTTCTTGTTGCCGGGAAGAAAAAAAACACCGGGGAAGAGTGGGACGTCCTGGAATTCAGCAGCCTGACTGAGCTGAAAAAATATCGCAAAAGCCACCCGGAAAAGATGGCCTTCAGTTATAGCTACGCGCTCAGTCAGGGTGTGGATAAGCAGTTCCGCCATATCAACATTGCGGAAGCCGATCACTTCAAACAGTTCCTGCGTCAGATTAAGCGTGCCGGCCTCGATATCCGGGCGATCTGCTGACCGGATGTGATGAATATCCCTCCTGATTGTTGCAATCTTGTTAATGGAGATCGGAGGGGATGATATTAAGCGGAAAAATTTTTTATTAAATTTATTCTTTCATAAAGGAGTAGCTGTTATGCGATTAGCTTCCCGTTTTGGTCGGTATAATTCCATCCGCCGTGAACGTCCTTTAACGGATGATGAATTAATGCAGTTCGTGCCTTCGGTATTTTCCGGTGATAAACATGAGTCCCGGAGTGAACGTTATACGTATATTCCAACAATCAATATCATCAATAAGTTACGTGATGAAGGTTTCCAGCCATTCTTTGCCTGTCAGAGTCGGGTTCGTGATTTGGGACGTCGCGAATACAGTAAACATATGTTACGTCTTCGCAGGGAAGGGCATATTAACGGACAGGAAGTTCCTGAAATTATCCTGCTTAATTCACATGATGGTTCATCCAGTTATCAGATGATCCTCGGAATTTTTCGTTTTGTCTGCACAAATGGCCTGGTGTGCGGAAATAATTTTGGCGAAATCCGCGTTCCACATAAAGGTGATATTGTCGGGCAGGTTATCGAGGGAGCGTATGAAGTGCTCGGTGTCTTTGAAAAGTCACTGATAATATGGGGGCGATGAAAGAAATTTATCTTAACAGTGACGAGCAACATTTATTTGGCAGAGCTGCACTGATGGTCAGGTATGAAGATGAAAATAAAACGCCAGTGACACCTGAACAGATAATTACTCCCCGTCGTCGGGAAGACAAACAGAACGATCTCTGGACAACCTGGCAGCGGGTTCAGGAGAATATGATAAAAGGTGGATTATCGGGGCGAAGTGCCTCCGGGAAAAATACCAGGACAAGAGCCATTACAGGTATTGATGGTGATATAAGAATCAACAAGGCGTTATGGGTGATTGCCGAACAGTTCAGAAAGTGGAAGTCATGATAATATAAGTAAAGCCCCGAAAAAATTTTCGGGGCTTTACTTATATTATCATTTTTCGGCATTGCTGTGTCGTCTGATATACCTCAATTTCATCAACCGGCTTTCCGGTTGTCTGTAAATATTGTGCCCGCGAAAAATGGTCTGGCAGGAGGCTGCGCAGTTACCGGGTATATATAAGATGAGTTCCCGCTTCGCGGGGCTTCGGCCAGTCAGTATTGTCACTCATATGATATTTTTGTGTGTGGCCTTCCATGCCGCTTTTGCGGCATAACCGGTATCTGACAATGTCTGTAAGATTAATTGTTCTGCACGCTGTTAATTTCCGGAAGTGATTTCTTCGTGGCCGGAAGCCGGATACCTTTACTGCTTTTTATCCCAGTATAAATCCGGTAAACATCTGATGCGTAGGCAAGACGTCTCTGGTTCTGGCGTTCGGTTTTCCTGAATCCGGCATTGTATGCACCAACGGCCTCCCAGGTGACGCCCCATTTTTTAAATGCTATTGCCAGATAATAAGCACCGGTATAAATGTTCATGCAGGGATCTGTTGTCAGATGTTCTGGCTTAATTCCGTAGCGGGCCAGTTCGTTAAAATGCTGGGAATCTACCTGCATCAGTCCGCTGCCATATCCCGTTACCGGATTAATACCGATGGCATTAACCCGGTAACGGGATTCTTTCCATGATATTGCTCTCAGTAAATCAGGATCTATTTTGTAATCCCGGCCTGCAAGATCAAAGCAATCAGTGGCATGGCAGATCTCATTTATAAACATCAGGCAGATGGCTAACATCCATTTTTTCATTTTTCCACCTCTGGTGACTTTATCCGTAAATAATTTAACCCACTCCACAAAAAGGCTCAACAGGTTGGTGGTTCTCACCACCAAAAGCACCACACCCCACGCAAAAACAAGTTTTTGCTGATTTTTCTTTATAAATAGAGTGTTATGAAAAATTAGTTTCTCTTACTCTCTTTATGATATTTAAAAAAGCGGTGTCGGCGCGGCTACAACAACGCGCCGACACCGTTTTGTAGGGGTGGTACTGACTATTTTTATAAAAAACATTATTTTATATTAGGGGTGCTGCTAGCGGCGCGGTGTGTTTTTTTATAGGATACCGCTAGGGGCGCTGCTAGCGGTGCGTCCCTGTTTGCATTATGAATTTTAGTGTTTCGAAATTAACTTTATTTTATGTTCAAAAAAGGTAATCTCTAATGGCTAAGGTGAACCTGTATATCAGCAATGATGCCTATGAAAAAATAAATGCGATTATTGAGAAGCGTCGACAGGAAGGGGCAAGGGAAAAAGATGTCAGTTTTTCAGCAACAGCTTCAATGCTTCTTGAACTGGGGCTTCGTGTACATGAGGCTCAGATGGAGCGTAAAGAGTCTGCATTTAATCAGACTGAGTTTAATAAATTGCTTCTTGAATGCGTTGTAAAAACACAATCATCAGTAGCGAAAATTTTGGGTATTGAGTCTCTCAGTCCTCATGTCTCCAGAAATCCAAAGTTTGAATATGCCAATATGGTTGAAGATATCAGGGAGAAGGTATCATCTGAGATGGAACGATTTTTTCCAAAAAATGATGATGAATAAAAGAAATTTGACTCCGTTCAAATATCAGAGTTTTTATGATTTAAAAAGGTGACAGTACGAAAGATAATTAGTATATTAATTACGTGGTTAATGCCACGTTAAAATTTGAAATTGAAAATCGCCGATGCAGGGAGACGTGAACTCCCTGCATCGACTGTCCATAGAATCCTTTGTGAGGAGGTTCCTATGTATCCGATGGATCGTATTCAACAAAAACATGCTCGTCAAATAGATCTGCTGGAAAATCTGACGGCAGTTATTCAGGATTATCCAAATCCAGCCTGTATCAGGGACGAAACTGGAAAATTTATTTTTTGCAATACGCTGTTTCATGAGTCATTTCTTACACAAGATCAAAGTGCTGAAAAATGGCTTCTGTCGCAGAGAGATTTTTGTGAATTGATCTCTGTCACAGAGATGGAAGCATATAGGAATGAGCATACGCATCTTAATCTTGTAGAGGATGTTTTTATTCAGAATAGATTCTGGACAATATCTGTCCAGTCATTTCTTAATGGACACAGAAATATTATTCTGTGGCAATTTTATGATGCTGCTCATGTTCGTCATAAAGACAGTTATAATCAAAAAACGATTGTCAGTGATGATATCAGAAATATAATCAGAAGAATGAGTGATGATTCTTCTGTATCATCATATGTAAATGATGTCTTTTACTTATATAGCACCGGAATCAGTCATAATGCTATAGCAAGAATATTAAATATATCCATCTCCACATCAAAGAAACACGCATCTCTGATATGCGACTACTTCTCTGTTTCTAATAAAGATGAGTTAATTATCTTACTCTACAATAAAAAGTTTATTTATTATTTATACGAGAAGGCTATGTGTATCATAAATACGCGTTAATAAGGTGTTAATAAAATATAGACTTTCCGTCTATTTACCTTTTCTGATTATTCTGCAAACATAAGTGGTAACCAGAAGATAAACAGCGGGAGGTGTTATTGAAAAGATTTGGTACACGTTCTGCAACAGGTAAGATGGTAAAACTAAAATTACCTGTAGATGTGGAAAGTCTATTAATTGAGGCAAGTAACAGAAGCGGAAGAAGTCGATCGTTTGAGGCAGTAATAAGACTTAAAGATCATCTTCACCGCTATCCAAAGTTTAACAGGGCAGGGAATATCTATGGTAAGTCGCTGGTTAAGTATCTGACAATGCGTCTGGATGATGAAACTAACCAGCTACTTATTGCAGCCAAAAATCGTAGTGGATGGTGTAAAACAGATGAGGCTGCAGACAGAGTTATTGATCATTTGATCAAGTTTCCTGATTTTTATAACTCGGAGATATTCAGGGAGGCAGATAAAGAGGAAGATATAACATTTAATACACTCTAGTTTTATTCATTTATCCGAAATTGAGGTAACTTATGAATGCTGTTTTAAGTGTTCAGGGTGCTTCTGCGCCCGTCAAAAAGAAGTCGTTTTTTTCCAAATTCACTCGTCTGAATATGCTTCGCCTGGCTCGCGCAGTGATCCCGGCTGCTGTTCTGATGATGTTCTTCCCGCAGCTGGCGATGGCCGCCGGCAGCAGTGGTCAGGACCTGATGGCAAGCGGTAACACCACGGTTAAGGCGACCTTCGGTAAGGACTCCAGTGTTGTTAAATGGGTTGTTCTGGCTGAAGTTCTGGTCGGTGCTGTCATGTACATGATGACCAAAAACGTCAAGTTCCTGGCCGGTTTTGCCATCATCTCTGTATTTATTGCTGTGGGTATGGCCGTCGTTGGCCTCTGACAGGAAATAAAACGATGTCGGGAGACGAGAATAAACTTAAGAAATATCGTTTCCCGGAAACACTGACCAACCAGAGCCGCTGGTTTGGCCTGCCACTGGATGAACTGATCCCCGCAGCAATCTGTATTGGCTGGGGTATCACAACATCGAAATATCTGTTCGGTATTGGTGCAGCGGTTCTGGTTTATTTCGGGATTAAAAAACTGAAAAAAGGGCGGGGCAGTTCCTGGTTACGTGACCTGATTTACTGGTATATGCCAACAGCCCTGCTGCGCGGTATTTTTCATAATGTTCCCGATTCGTGTTTCCGGCAGTGGATTAAATAGAACTGATACCAGGATTGTTATATGGAACACGGTGCCCGTTTAAGTACCAGTCGTGTAATGGCCATCGCCTTTATATTTATGTCAGTGCTTATTGTTCTCAGTCTCTCTGTTAACGTCATTCAGGGGGTGAATAACTACCGTCTTCAGAATGAGCAACGCACTGCGGTGACGCCAATGGCATTTAATGCCCCCTTTGCCGTGTCACAGAATAGCGCCGATGCCTCTTATTTACAGCAGATGGCGCTGTCATTTATTGCCCTCCGTCTGAATGTTTCATCAGAAACTGTCGATGCCTCACATCAGGCGCTTCTGCAATATATTCGTCCGGGGGCACAGAACCAGATGAAAGTTATTCTGGCCGAAGAAGCCCAGCGTATTAAAAACGATAACGTGAATTCTGCTTTTTTCCAGACCAGTGTCCGTGTCTGGCCTCAGTATGGCCGTGTGGAAATTCGTGGAGTGCTTAAAACCTGGATTGGTGATTCAAAACCTTTCACTGATATCAAACATTACATCCTTATTCTGAAGCGGGAAAACGGGGTGACCTGGCTGGATAATTTCGGGGAAACAGACGATGAGAAAAAATAATACGGCAATAATATTCGGCGGCCTGTTTTTTTCCTGCAACGTGATGGCCGGAGTCGGTACGCTGGCCCCCACAGTGGTGCCAATGGTGAACGGTGGTCAGGCCAGTATTGCCATCAGTAATACCAGCCCGAATCTGTTTACCGTTCCCGGTGACCGGATTATCGCCGTGAACAGTCTGGATGGTGCCCTGACCAATAATGAGCAGACTGCTTCCGGCGGTGTGGTGGTGGCCACCGTCAACAAAAAGCCCTTTACGTTCATTCTGGAAACTGAGCGGGGTCTGAACCTTTCCATTCAGGCCGTTCCCCGTGAAGGCGCGGGGCGTACCATTCAGCTGGTCAGTGACCTGCGCGGAACCGGAGAAGAAGCCGGCGCGTGGGAAACGTCCACGCCTTACGAATCCCTGCTTGTGACCATCAGCCAGGCTGTCCGTGGCGGAAAATTACCTGCAGGCTGGTATCAGGTTCCTGTGACAAAGGAAACCCTGAAGGCCCCTGCGGGTCTGTCTTCAGTGGCAGATGCAGTATGGATGGGGAATCACCTGAAGATGGTCCGCTTTACCGTGGAAAATAAAACGCTGTCTGCCCTGAATATCCGGGAAAGTGATTTCTGGCAGCCGGGAACCCGTGCCGTGATGTTCAGCCAGCCTGCCAGCCAGTTACTGGCAGGTGCGCGCATGGATGTGTATGTCATCCGTGACGGGGAGGGCAACTGATGGCCAGTATCAATACCATTGTGAAACGCAAGCAGTACCTGTGGCTGGGGATTGTGGTTGTCGGTGCAGCCTCCGCGATTGGTGGTGCGCTGTATCTGTCTGATGTGGACATGTCCGGTAACGGTGAAACCGTGGCTGAACAGGAGCCTGTGCCGGATATGACCGGTGTGGTGGATACGACCTTTGATGACAAGGTGCGTCAGCATGCCACCACCGAGATGCAGGTGACGGCAGCGCAGATGCAGAAGCAGTATGAGGAAATCCGTCGTGAGCTGGATGTTCTGAACAAACAGCGCGGTGATGACCAGCGTCGTATTGAAAAGCTGGGACAGGACAATGCCGCCCTGGCAGAGCAGGTAAAAGCCCTGGGTGCTAATCCCGTCACGGCGACCGGTGAGCCTGTACCGCAGATGCCTGCCTCACCGCCCGGCCCGGAAGGCGAACCACAGCCAGGAAACACCCCCGTATCCTTCCCGCCGCAGGGCAGCGTTGCTGTTCCACCGCCGACGGCGTTTTATCCCGGGAATGGTGTCACGCCACCACCACAGGTGACGTACCAGTCTGTGCCGGTGCCTAACCGGATACAGCGTAAGGTGTTTACCCGTAATGAGGGAAAACAGGGACCATCACTGCCGTACATTCCGTCAGGAAGTTTTGCGAAAGCCATGCTGATTGAAGGGGCGGATGCCAATGCCTCTGTCACCGGTAATGAATCCACGGTGCCGATGCAGCTGCGTATCACCGGCCTGGTGGAAATGCCGAACAGCAAGACGTATGACGCAACGGGATGTTTTGTGGGTCTGGAAGCCTGGGGGGATGTGTCCAGTGAGCGTGCCATTGTACGCACCCGCAATATCAGTTGCCTGAAGGACGGCAAAACTATTGATATGCCGATTAAGGGGCATGTCAGCTTCCGGGGTAAAAACGGTATCAAGGGCGAAGTGGTGATGCGTAACGGCAAAATCCTCGGCTGGGCATGGGGCGCGGGATTTGTTGACGGTATCGGTCAGGGAATGGAGCGCGCCTCCCAGCCGGCTGTCGGGCTGGGTGCCACAGCCGCTTACGGGGCTGGTGATGTCCTGAAAATGGGTATCGGTGGCGGCGCATCGAAAGCCGCACAGACGCTCAGTGACTACTACATCAAACGTGCCGAACAGTATCACCCGGTGATACCGATTGGTGCGGGCAACGAAGTGACCGTGGTGTTCCAGGACGGCTTCCAGCTGAAAACCGTGGAAGAGATGGCGCTGGAACGCACGCAGAGCAGAGCGGAAGAAGACAATCCGGAAAGTCCGGTTCCTGTTCCGCCATCGGCTGAAAGTCATCTTAACGGCTTTAATACTGACCAGATGCTGAAGCAGCTGGGCAACCTGAATCCGCAGCAGTTTATGTCCGGCAGCCAGGGAGGGGGCAACGATGGCAAATAATATGTCGTCCCGTCAGGCGTGCCATGCCACCCGGTATGTTGTCGCCCGGGTTCTGCGAGGACTGTTCTGGTGTCTGAAGTACATCGTCATTCTGCCACTGGCCACAATGGCCCTGATGGCTCTGTTTGTTTTATGGAAGGACAACACCACGCCGGGGAAATTACTGGTTAAGGAGATTAACTTCGTAAGACAAACAGCACCTGCCGGACAGTTCCCGGTCAGTGAATGCTGGTTTTCTTCCTCTGATTCTTCAGGCAGATCAGAAATACAGGATATCTGCCATTACCGCGCGGCTGATGCTGCAGATTATGTCAGGGAGACTGACCGGTCACTGATGCAACTGGTCACCGCATTATGGGCAACACTGGCACTGATGTATGTCTCGCTGGCAGCGATCACCGGGAAATATCCGGTGCGACCCGGAAAAATGAAATGTATCCGGGTGGTAACCGCAGATGAACATCTGAAGGAAGTTTATACGGAAGACGCTTCCCTGCCGGGAAAAATCAGGAAATGCCCTGCTTATCTTCCTGATGACAGAACAAACAGAAACAACGGAGATAAAAATGAACATGCGTAATATTAATGTTATTACAGCCCTCTCTGTGCCAGGTAAAACCGTGTCAGATGATTTTATGCATGCTGTTCTCTGTAACTGCACCACAAGAATCGTACTTCCTGCACCGGAGAAATTCGGTTCTGAGTCATTGCCGGACAATTTTAATATGACTGCTGTCGGTGTGATGAAGAATTCAGAAATATAAGGAACCCTTCGATGAATAAGCTGGTTTCTGATGGCAGCGTCAAAAAAATAAATTATCCGGTGCTGTATGAGTCCGGAATAACACCTCCGTTATGTGAAGTCAGTGCACCAGAACCTGATGCGGGGGGGAAAACGCATTGTGGCATATGTTTATAAATCATCACGGAGTACGGTTTTTGAAAATCCTGACATTGTAAAAACCTGTACGGTCAGGGATTTGAAGAAGGATTTTGTGAACTGCGATGAGAAAGGTGAGGGACAATGAAACAGATTTCTTTATTTATTCCTCTGCTGGGGACCTTATTACTTTCCGGCTGTGCCGGAACCAGTACGGAATTTGAGTGTAACGCCACCACATCCGATACCTGTATGACGATGGAGCAGGCCAATAAGAAGGCCAAAAAACTGGAGCAGTCCTCAGAAGCAAAGCCGGTTGCGGCATCACTGCCGCGCCTGGCTGAAGGGAACTTCCGGACAATGCCGGTGCAGACCGTCACCGCGACCACTCCGTCCGGCAGCAGACCTGCGGTGACAGCACATCTGGAGCAGAAACTGCTGGTACCACGCCCGCTGTTTACCGCTGCCCGGGAAGTGAAAACGGTTGTTCCGGTCAGTTCAGTTACGCCGGTAACACCTCCTCGTCCGCTAAGAACGGGTGAGCAGACGGCAGCATTATGGATAGCGCCTTATATTGATAACCAGGATGTTTATCATCAGCCATCCAGCGTGTTTTTTGTTATTAAACCGTCTGCGTGGGGAAAACCACGTATTAATTAACTGGCCCTGAAGTTGTATATCAGCCGGCAATGCCGGCGGGCTTTCTGTATTCAAAATCTGCCTGTAAAACGAGTGCCCTGTGCGTGAAAAGGGATGGGCGGTAGCGTGTCAGAACATGTCGGGAGGAATATTCCGTGAGTGATGAAGCCGATGAAGCATATTCAGTGACAGAACAACTGACCATGACAGGAATAAACCGGATACGCCAGAAAATAAATGCTCATGGTATTCCTGTTTATCTCTGTGAAGCATGCGGAAATCCTATTCCGGAAGCCCGGCGGAAAATATTTCCCGGTGTGACGTTGTGCGTTGAATGTCAGGCGTATCAGGAAAGACAGAGAAAACATTATGCATAAGTCAGTCGCAGAACATAGTGATTTAATTCCGGATGAACATGAGTGGATATTCAGAAAACAGAAATCTTTGTATATGCGCCGGGAAATGGCGCGTTAATTACAGGTATTCCCTTCATGGCTACCGCATTTCTCGCTTTATTTTTCAACTAAGGAATTCATGTGAATAACCCACTTGAGGCCGTCACTCAGGCGGTTAACTCCCTCGTCACAGCACTGAAACTGCCTGACGAATCCGCAAAGGCCAATGAAGTTCTGGGCGAAATGAGCTTCCCGCAGTTCAGCCGTCTGCTGCCGTACCGTGATTACAACCAGGAATCCGGTCTGTTCATGAATGACACCACGATGGGCTTTATGCTGGAAGCCATCCCCATCAATGGGGCGAATGAGTCCATTGTGGAGGCCCTCGATCACATGCTGCGCACCAAACTGCCGCGCGGTATTCCGTTGTGTATCCATCTGATGTCCAGTCAGCTGGTTGGTGACAGGATTGAATACGGGCTGCGTGAGTTCTCCTGGTCAGGTGAACAGGCTGAACGGTTTAACGCCATTACCCGGGCCTATTATATGAAAGCGGCAGCGACACAGTTTCCGCTGCCGGAGGGGATGAATCTGCCCCTGACCCTGCGCCATTACCGGGTGTTTATCTCGTACTGTTCTCCTTCGAAGAAAAAAAGCCGGGCCGACATTCTGGAAATGGAAAACCTGGTGAAAATCATCCGGGCGTCGTTACAGGGGGCCAGTATCACCACACAGACGGTGGATGCACAGGCCTTTATCGATATTGTCGGGGAGATGATTAACCATAACCCGGACTCCCTGTACCCGAAAAGACGTCAGCTGGACCAGTATTCTGATCTGAATTATCAGTGTGTGGAGGACAGTTTTGATCTGAAAGTCCGGGCTGATTACCTGACGCTGGGCCTGCGTGAGAACGGCAGGAACAGCACGGCCCGCATCCTGAATTTCCATCTGGCCCGTAACCCGGAAATCGCCTTCCTGTGGAACGTGGCCGACAACTACAGCAACCTGCTGAACCCGGAACTGTCCATCTCCTGTCCGTTCATCCTGACGCTGACTCTGGTGGTGGAAGACCAGGTGAAAACCCACAGCGAAGCCAACCTGAAGTACATGGACCTGGAGAAAAAGTCGAAGACCTCCTATGCCAAATGGTTTCCGTCCGTGGAGAAAGAGGCGAAGGAGTGGGGGGAACTGCGTCAGCGGCTGGGCTCCGGTCAGTCCTCCGTGGTGTCCTACTTCCTCAACATCACAGCATTCTGCAAGGACAATAATGAAACGGCGCTGGAAGTGGAGCAGGACATCCTGAACAGCTTTCGTAAAAACGGTTTTGAGCTGATTTCACCGCGCTTTAACCACATGCGCAATTTCCTGACCTGCCTGCCCTTTATGGCCGGGAAAGGGCTGTTTAAACAGCTGAAAGAGGCCGGAGTGGTTCAGCGCGCAGAGAGCTTTAATGTTGCCAACCTGATGCCGTTAGTGGCGGATAACCCCCTGACACCGGCAGGTCTGCTGGCACCCACCTACCGTAACCAGCTGGCGTTTATCGATATTTTCTTCCGGGGGATGAATAACACCAACTACAACATGGCGGTCTGTGGCACCTCCGGGGCTGGTAAAACCGGGCTGATACAGCCACTTATCCGCAGCGTGCTGGACTCCGGAGGCTTTGCCGTGGTGTTCGACATGGGGGATGGATACAAGTCCCTGTGTGAGAACATGGGCGGGGTGTATCTGGACGGTGAAACCCTGCGTTTTAACCCGTTTGCGAACATCACCGATATTGACCAGTCAGCGGAGCGTGTCCGTGACCAGTTGTCAGTGATGGCCAGCCCCAACGGTAACCTGGATGAAGTGCATGAAGGTCTGCTGTTGCAGGCGGTCAGAGCCTCCTGGCTGGCCAAAGAGAACAGAGCACGTATTGATGACGTGGTGGATTTCCTGAAAAACGCCAGTGACAGCGAGCAGTATGCCGAGTCACCGACTATCCGCAGCCGTCTGGACGAAATGATTGTGCTGCTTGACCAGTACACTGCCAACGGCACTTACGGCCAGTATTTTAACTCTGATGAGCCGTCCCTGCGGGATGACGCAAAAATGGTGGTGCTGGAGCTGGGCGGACTGGAAGACCGTCCGTCACTGCTGGTTGCGGTGATGTTCTCCCTGATTATCTACATCGAGAACAGGATGTACCGCACGCCGCGTAACCTCAAGAAACTGAACGTTATTGATGAAGGCTGGCGTCTGCTGGACTTCAAAAATCACAAGGTCGGTGAATTTATTGAGAAAGGCTACCGTACGGCCCGCCGTCATACCGGTGCCTATATCACCATCACACAGAACATCGTCGACTTTGACTCTGATAAGGCCTCCAGTGCTGCCCGCGCGGCATGGGGTAACTCCTCCTACAAAATTATCCTCAAACAGAGTGCGAAGGAGTTCGCGAAATACAACCAACTGTATCCGGACCAGTTCCTGCCACTGCAGCGCGACATGATTGGTAAGTTTGGTGCGGCCAAAGACCAGTGGTTCAGTTCCTTCCTGCTGCAGGTGGAAAACCATTCCTCCTGGCACCGTCTGTTTGTGGACCCGTTAAGCCGCGCCATGTACAGCTCTGACGGCCCGGATTTTGAGTTTGTGCAGCAGAAGCGTAAAGAGGGGCTGAGTATTCATGAGGCGGTGTGGCAGCTGGCGTGGAAGAAGTCAGGGCCGGAGATGGCTTCGCTGGAAGCCTGGCTGGAAGAACATGAGAAATACAGGAGTGTTGCATGAGTTCAACGCAGAAACCCGCCGACGTCACGGCAGAACGACGCAGCCACTGGTGGTGGACGGTGCCGGGATGCCTGGCAATGGTGTTACTGAACGCAGCCGTCAGTTACGGCATTGTCAGACTGAACGCACCGGTGACTGTCGCCTTCAACATGAAACAGACCGTGGATGCGTTTTTTGACAGCGCCAGTCAGAAACAACTGTCAGAAGCGCAGTCAAAAGCCCTTTCAGCGCGTTTTAACACGGCACTGGAAGCCAGCCTGCAGGCGTGGCAGCAGAAACACCACGCGGTCATTCTGGTGTCGCCTGCTGTGGTACAGGGGGCACCGGATATCACCCGGGAAATCCAGCAGGATATTGCCCGGCGAATGAGGGCGGAACCATGAGATGCCGGGGGCTGATTGCCCTGCTGATATGGGGGCAGAGTGTGGCCGCCGCCGATCTTGGTACCTGGGGCGATCTGTGGCCGGTAAAGGAGCCGGACATGCTGACGGTGATCATGCAGCGCCTGACGGCACTGGAGCAGTCCGGTGAGATGGGCCGGAAAATGGATGCCTTTAAGGAGCGGGTGATCCGCAACAGTCTGCGGCCCCCTGCCGTGCCCGGTATCGGACGCACGGAGAAATACGGTAGCCGGTTGTTTGACCCGTCCGTCAGACTGGCTGCGGATATCCGGGATAACGAAGGGCGGGTGTTTGCCCGTCAGGGTGAAGTGATGAATCCGCTGCAGTATGTTCCTTTTAACCAGACGCTGTATTTCATCAATGGCGATGATCCGGCGCAGGTGGCCTGGATGAAACGCCAGACGCCGCCCACACTGGAGAGCAAAATTATCCTCGTGCAGGGCAGTATCCCGGAGATGCAGAAGTCTCTGGACAGCCGTGTTTACTTTGACCAGAACGGTGTGCTCTGCCAGCGCCTCGGCATTGATCAGGTCCCGGCACGGGTGAGCGCCGTTCCCGGCGATCGCTTCCTGAAGGTGGAATTTATTCCGGCAGAGGAGGGCAGAAAATGAAGCGAAGCCTGTGGCTGCTGATGTTATTCCTTCTCGCCGGTCATGTCCCTGCAGCGTCTGCGGATTCTGCCTGTGAGGGGCGTTTTGTAAACCCGATCACGGATATCTGCTGGAGCTGTATTTTCCCGCTCTCGCTGGGCAGTATCAAAGTCAGTCAGGGTAAGGTCCCCGACACGGCGAACCCGTCGATGCCCATTCAGATTTGTCCGGCACCGCCGCCGCTGTTCAGGCGTATCGGGCTGGCCATTGGTTACTGGGAGCCGATGGCGCTGACGGACGTCACCCGATCACCGGGATGCATGGTTAACCTGGGCTTCAGCCTGCCGGCTTTTGGTAAAACGGCACAGGGAACGGCGAAAAAGGATGAGAAGCAGGTGAACGGGGCGTTCTATCACGTTCACTGGTACAAATACCCGCTGACGTACTGGCTTAACATCATCACATCGCTGGGCTGTCTGGAAGGTGGTGACCTGGATATCGCTTATCTTTCTGAAATCGACCCCACCTGGACGGACAGCAGCCTGACCACCATTCTCAATCCGGAAGCTGTCATCTTTGCCAATCCGATAGCACAGGGGGCCTGTGCAGCAGATGCCATCGCCAGCGCCTTTAATATGCCTCTCGATGTTCTGTTCTGGTGTGCCGGTTCGCAGGGCAGTATGTACCCGTTCAATGGCTGGGTGAGTAATGAGTCCAGTCCGTTGCAGTCTTCCCTGCTGGTCAGTGAACGCATGGCGTTCAAGCTGCACCGTCAGGGCATGATTATGGAAACCATCGGGAAAAATAACGCCGTCTGTAATGAATATCCGTCCCCAATCCTGCCCAAAGAACGCTGGCGTTACCAGATGGTGAATATGTACCCGGACAGCGGACAGTGCCACCCGTTCGGGCGCAGTGTGACCCGCTGGGAAACCGGGAAAAATCCGCCCAATACAAAGAAAAACTTCGGCTACCTGATGTGGCGTAAACGTAACTGTGTCTTCCTGTGAGGTGAATGATGAAGCTGAGTATGAAATCTCTGGCAGCACTGCTGATGATGCTGAACGGGGCGGTTATGGCGTCAGAAAACGTGAACACTCCTGAAAACCGCCAGTTCCTGAAGCAGCAGGAAAATTTAAGCAGACAACTGCGTGAAAAACCTGACCATCAGCTGAAAGCCTGGGCGGAGAAGCAGGTGCTGGAAAACCCCCTTCAGCGTTCAGATAACCATTTCCTGGATGAGCTGGTTCGTAAACAGCAGGCTTCGCAGGACGGGAAACCCCGGCAGGGTGCTCTGTATTTTGTGTCGTTTTCCATTCCCGAAGAGGGGCTGAAACGAATGCTGGGCGAAACCCGGCACTACGGTATACCCGCCACACTGCGGGGCATGGTGAACAATGACCTGAAGACCACCGCTGAAGCCGTGCTGTCCCTGGTGAAAGACGGCGCGACTGATGGTGTTCAGATCGACCCGACGCTGTTTTCACAGTACGGCATTCGCAGTGTACCGGCACTGGTGGTGTTCTGCAGTCAGGGATACGACATCATCCGGGGAAACCTGCGGGTCGGCCAGGCGCTGGAGAAAGTGGCCGCCACGGGTGACTGCCGGCAGGTGGCTCATGATTTACTGGCAGGGAAAGGAGATTCCGGGAAATGAAACGTATTTTACCTCTGATACTGGCTCTGGTTGCCGGCATGGCACAGGCTGACAGCAACAGTGATTACCGGGCCGGCTCTGATTTTGCTCACCAGATCAAAGGACAGGGAAGCAGCAGTATTCAGGGCTTTAAGCCACAGGAGAGTATCCCCGGCTATAACGCGAATCCGGACGAGACAAAATATTACGGTGGCGTGACTGCCGGCGGGGATGGCGGCCTGAAAAATGACGGCACCACGGAATGGGCGACCGGTGAAACCGGAAAAACCATCACAGAGTCATTCATGAACAAGCCGAAAGACATTCTTTCACCGGATGCACCGTTTATCCAGACCGGCAGGGATGTGGTGAACCGGGCTGACAGCATTGTGGGAAACACCGGGCAGCAGTGCAGTGCGCAGGAGATTAGCCGGAGTGAATACACGAATTACACCTGTGAGCGGGATTTACAGGTGGAGCAGTACTGCACACGAACTGCCCGTATGGAGCTGCAGGGGAGTACCACATGGGAAACCCGGACGCTGGAGTATGAAATGAGTCAGCTACCTGCACGTGAAGTGAATGGTCAGTATGTTGTCTCCATTACCTCTCCCGTTACCGGTGAAATTGTCGATGCGCATTACAGCTGGAGTCGTACTTACCTGCAAAAGAGTGTACCTATGACAATTACAGTACTGGGAACACCACTGAGCTGGAATGCCAAATACTCAGCAGATGCCTCATTTACACCAGTACAGAAAACACTGACTGCCGGTGTGGCTTTTACGTCATCTCACCCCGTCCGGGTCGGGAATACAAAATTCAGACGTCATACGGCAATGAAGCTGCGTCTGGTTGTCAGGGTAAAAAAAGCCTCGTACACCCCGTATGTTGTCTGGTCTGAAAGCTGCCCGTTCAGCAAGGAGCTGGGGAAACTGACAAAAACAGAATGTACGGAGGCTGGCGGGAACAGGACGCTGGTGAAAGACGGTCAGTCATACAGTATGTACCAGAGCTGCTGGGCATACCGGGACACGTATGTCACACAGTCAGCAGACAAGGGAACCTGTCAGACCTACACCGACAATCCAGCCTGTACCCTGGTGTCACACCAGTGCGCCTTTTACTCCGAAGAAGGTGCCTGTCTGCATGAATATGCCACGTACTCCTGTGAGTCAAAAACATCCGGGAAAGTGATGGTCTGCGGGGGAGACGTCTTCTGTCTCGATGGCGAATGCGATAAGGCTCAGAGCGGGAAGAGTAATGATTTTGCCGAAGCCGTTTCTCAGCTGGCAGCACTGGCCGCTGCAGGTAAGGATGTTGCGGCGCTGAACGGGGTGGATGTCCGTGCTTTCACCGGTCAGGCGAAATTTTGTAAGAAGGCTGCAGCCGGATACAGCAACTGCTGTAAGGACAGCGGCTGGGGACAGGATATCGGGCTGGCCAAATGCAGCAGTGATGAAAAAGCCCTGGCTAAAGCAAAATCAAACAAACTGACCGTCAGTGTCGGAGAGTTCTGTTCGAAGAAAGTGCTGGGTGTCTGTCTGGAGAAAAAACGCAGCTACTGTCAGTTTGATTCGAAGCTGGCGCAGATAGTCCAGCAGCAGGGGCGCAACGGTCAGCTGAGTATCAGTTTTGGCAGTGCGAAGCATCCTGACTGTCGGGGGATTACGGTTGATGAGCTGCAGAAAATTCAGTTCGACAGACTGGATTTCACTAACTTCTACGAAGACCTGATGAATAACCAGAAAATCCCGGACAGTGGTGTTCTGACGCAGAAAGTGAAAGAGCAGATTGCTGACCAGCTGAAACAGGCAGGACAGTAAGGTAGGGAAAATAACCGGGGAAAATGATGAAAGTCATATTCACGTCGAACCGTTTTATTGATTTTCTTATCCGGCTTTTGATTACAGCGATTGTCATTTCCCCGGTAATTATCTGGTCGTGGGATACGGTAAAAGAAACCACTGCAGGTGAGATACTTGCTGCTGCTTTCGTTATTTTTTACTCCGGTGTGCTCCTGTTTATTCTGTATTTTTGTTTTTCTGCCCTGACTGACCTGCAGAAACCTGATGAAAGAAAAAGTGATGAAAGGAATGAAGATGAATAAAGCATTACTGCCACTGTTACTCTGCTGCTTTATTTTTCCGGCGTCAGGAAAAGATGCAGGCTGGCAGTGGTATAACGAGAAAATAAATCCGAAGGAAAAAGAAAATAAACCAGTACCTGCAGCCCCCCGTCAGGAGCCGGACATTATGCAGAAACTGGCCGCACTGCAGACGGCAACAAAGCGGGCGCTGTACGAAGCTATTCTGTATCCCGGCGTGGATAATTTTGTGAAATATTTCCGGCTGCAGAATTACTGGACTCAGCAGGCCGGGCTTTTCACCATGAGCGCCAAAAAAGCCATGCTGGCGCATCCCGAACTGGACTATAACCTGCAGTACAGCCATTACAACGGCACGGTCCGGAACCAGCTGGCGGCAGACCAGGTGCAGCAGCGACAGGCCATTGCGAAACTGGCTGAACACTACGGCATCATGTTCTTTTACCGGGGGCAGGACCCCATCGACGGGCAGCTGGCGCAGGTCATTAATGGCTTCAGGGATACCTATGGTCTGAGTGTTATTCCCGTTTCCGTGGATGGCGTGATTAATCCGCTGTTGCCGGATTCCCGGACTGACCAGGGGCAGGCGCAGCGCCTCGGCGTGAAATATTTCCCGGCCATGATGCTGGTTGACCCGAAACAGGGCAGTGTTCGTCCGTTATCATACGGTTTTATTTCGCAGGACGACCTGGCAAAACAATTCCTGAACGTTTCTGAAGATTTTAAACCCAATTTTTAATCGCGGATTTGATTTATGAGTGAAGATTATTTGAAAATGTTTACAGGTGTTGTTCTGTTAATATTTGTCATTATTGCCGGTTATTTCTTTTCTGAGCGTAATGACAGGAAAATGTTTCTCCTGAGCTCACTGGTTTTCCTTGTTATTAATATCGCGTGTTTATATGTGCTGACTGCCAGTCTCTGGTTTCTGTGTGGTGCAATTATGAATCAGGGCGCAGCAATGGTTGTTCCAATGGTTATTGGCTCATTACCGAACGTTACGAGCTAAGAATATTTATCTGTATTATGTTGTCATCAGTATGGTCCGGAGTGATGTGGTTTTTTATAAGGGGGCTTATGACAGGCTAAGTCATATAAAACGGTAATAAAAACCATACAAAATAATGAGGTTGATCTGATTAATATCACACAAACGCGAATATTACAGACATAAATACTCTCATGTAAATAATAACCGGAGTTTAACATGATAAGTAAACGCAGATTCTCTTTACCCCAGCTTGATATTACGGGAATGTGGGTATTTTCCTTGGGTGTCTGGTTTCATATCGTCGCCCGTCTTGTTTACAGCAAACCCTGGATGGCTTTTTTTCTGGCGGAGTTGATTGCGGCCATCCTTGTGCTGTTCGGCGCATACCAGGTGCTGGATGCATGGATTGCCCGTGTCAGCCGGGAAGAGCGTGAGGCACTGGAAGCCAGGCAACAGGCCATGATGGAAGGGCAGCAGGAGGGCAGACATGTCTCTCATTAAATCACTGTTGTTCACCCTGTTGCTGGCAGCCGCTGCCGTGCAGGCCTCCACCCGGGATGAAATTGAACGACTCTGGAATCCGCAGGGCATGGCCGCGCAGCCTGCACAACTGACAGCAGGCACGTCAGCCAGGACAGAAAAGCCAGCCCCCCGCTGGTTCCGCCTCAGCAACGGCAGGCAGGTTAACCTGGCCGACTGGAAGGTGGTGCTGTTTATGCAGGGGCATTGCCCTTACTGTCACCAGTTTGACCCGGTACTGAAACAGCTGGCACAGCAGTACGGCTTTTCCGTTTTTCCCTACACCCTGGATGGTCAGGGGGATACCGCCTTTCCGGAGGCATTGCCGGTGCCACCGGACGTGATGCAGACCTTCTTCCCGAATATCCCGGTGGCCACACCGACCACCTTCCTGGTCAACGTCAACACGCTTGAGGCATTACCGCTTTTACAGGGGGCAACGGATGCTGCCGGTTTTATGGCGCGGATGGATACCGTTCTGCAGATGTACGGAGGGAAAAAAGGTGCGAAATAAGCAGGTGGTGTTACTCATTGCCGGAATATCCGGCATCGCGACGGGAATAATCGTCAGCCTGAATATCCCCTTTATCCATCAGGGGCTTTTTTATCCCGCCAGCCCTGTAGAAATTGTCGTTTCGCTGTGCCTTACCTTTTCTGTTTCTGTTGTGTTTTTTGTGGGGGCAATTGTGGGATGGATTTCGGTGTCTGAAATATATTACAGCCGCAGGACTGGACGGAAATATCGGGATATTCCTGCTGAAATGTCGTATGCGCCGGGAGAACAAATTAAGGGAGGGCAAGAATGATGCCACGCATTAAACCTCTTCTGGTTCTTTGTGCTGCTTTACTGACGGTCACACCCGCAGCGTCAGCGGATGTGAACAGCGACATGAATCAGTTCTTTAACAAGCTGGGCTTCGCCTCCAATACCACACAGCCGGGCGTCTGGCAGGGGCAGGCCGCCGGTTATGCTTACGGTGGCTCCCTGTATGCCCGTACTCAGGTCAAAAATGTTCAGCTGATTTCCATGACGCTGCCGGATATCAATGCCGGATGTGGCGGCATCGACGCCTATCTCGGCTCGTTCAGTTTTATTAATGGCGAGCAGCTGCAGCGTTTTGTTAAGCAGATTATGAGCAATGCTGCCGGTTACTTTTTTGACCTTGCCCTGCAGACAACGGTGCCGGAAATCAAAACCGCAAAAGACTTCCTGCAGAAAATGGCAAGCGACATTAACAGTATGAACCTCAGTTCCTGCCAGGCGGCACAGGGGATTATCGGCGGGCTCTTCCCCCGGACGCAGGTGTCCCAGCAGAAAGTCTGTCAGGACATTGCCGGTGAGAGCAATATTTTTGCTGACTGGGCGGCTTCCCGGCAGGGATGTACCGTTGGCGGGAAATCTGACAGTGTCAGGGATAAAGCCAGCGACAAGGATAAGGAGCGGGTGACCAAAAACATCAACATCATGTGGAATGCGCTTTCCAAAAACAGAATGTTTGACGGCAACAAAGAGCTGAAAGAGTTTGTGATGACGCTGACCGGCTCACTGGTGTTTGGTCCTAACGGCGAAATCACACCCTTGTCAGCCAGAACCACTGACCGCTCAATTATCCGGGCCATGATGGAAGGCGGCACAGCAAAAATTTATCACTGCAACGATTCTGATAAATGCCTGAAAGTGGTGGCAGACACACCGGTGACCATCAGCCGGGATAATGCACTGAAGTCTCAGATTACTAAACTTCTGGCCAGCATTCAGAACAAGGCGGTCAGTGACACGCCTCTGAATGACAAGGAAAAAGGCTTTATTTCCAGTACCACCATCCCCGTCTTCAAATACCTGGTTGACCCGCAGATGCTCGGTGTTTCCAACAGTATGATTTACCAGCTGACGGACTATATCGGTTACGACATCCTGCTGCAGTACATTCAGGAGCTGATACAGCAGGCCCGGGCGATGGTGGCCACAGGAAATTATGACGAAGCAGTTATCGAACATATTAACGACAACATGAATGATGCCACCCGGCAGATTGCGGCGTTTCAGTCACAGGTGCAGGTACAGCAGGATGCGCTGCTGGTTGTCGATCGTCAGATGAGCTACATGCGTCAGCAGCTTTCCGCCCGCATGCTCAGTCGTTACCAGAACAACTATCACTTCGGAGGGAGCACGCTGTGAATGAAGTTTATGTGATTGCCGGTGGTGAGTGGTTGCGGAATAACCTGAACGCCATTGCCGCCTTTATGGGAACCAGGACGTGGGATTCCATTGAAAAAATTGCGCTCACATTGTCTGTTCTCGCGGTGGCCGTGATGTGGGTACAGCGGCACAACGTGATGGATTTGCTGGGCTGGGTGGCCGTGTTTGTGCTTATCAGCCTGCTGGTTAATGTCCGCACATCGGTGCAGATTATTGATAACAGTGACCTGGTCAAAGTTCACCGGGCGGATAATGTGCCGGTCGGACTGGCGATGCCACTTTCACTGACGACCCGTATCGGGCATGCAATGGTGGCCAGTTACGAGATGATCTTCACGCAACCGGACAGTGTCACCTACAGCAAAACGGGGATGCTGTTTGGCGCAGAACTGGTATCAAAAAGCACCGACTTTTTGTCCCGGAATCCGGAAATCGCCAATCTTTTCCAGGATTATGTGCAGAACTGCGTGATGGGGGATATTTACCTGAACCACAAATATACGCTGGAGGAGCTGATGGCCTCCGCTGATCCCTACACGCTGATTTTTTCCCGCCCCAGCCCGCTGCGGGGCGTTTATGACAGCAATAATAATTTCGTAACCTGTAAGGACGCTTCGGTTTCGCTGAAAGACAAGCTGAATCTGGACACACAGAGTGGCGGAAAAACCTGGCATTATTATGCCCAGCAGCTATTTGGTGGCCGCCCTGATCCGAACCTGCTGTTCAGTACGCTGATTGGCGACAGTTACAGTTACTTCTATGGCTCAAGTAAATCAGCCAGCCAGATCATCCGCCAGAATGTCACCATCAATGCGCTGAAGGAGGGGATCACCAGTTATGCCGCACGTAATGGTGATTCGGCCAGCCTGGTGAATCTGGCCACCACGTCATCGATGGAGAAACAACGTCTGGCACATGTATCAATCGGTCATGTGGCGATGCGGACACTGCCCATGATGCAGACCATCCTGACGGGGATCGCCATCGGTATTTTCCCGCTCCTGGTACTGGCGGCTGTATTCAACAAACTGACGCTGTCTGTCCTGAAAGGTTATGTGTTTGCCCTGATGTGGCTGCAGTCATGGCCACTCTTGTACGCCATTCTGAACAGTGCCATGACATTTTATGCGAAACAGAATGGTGCGCCGGTGGTGCTCTCTGAAATTTCACAGATACAACTGAAATACTCCGATCTGGCTTCCACTGCCGGGTATCTTTCCATGATGATCCCGCCATTATCCTGGCTGATGGTCAGGGGGCTCGGGGCAGGATTTTCCAGTGCGTACAGCCATTTCGCTTCCTCTGCTATCAGCCCGACCGCCAGTGCAGCAGGCAGTGTGGTTGACGGTAATTACTCCTACGGCAACATGCAGACGGAGAACGTGAACGGCTTCAGCTGGAGCACCAACAGCACCACGTCGTTTGGTCAGATGATGTACCAGACCGGCAGTGGCGCAACCGCCACACAGACCCGTGACGGTAATATGGTGATGGATGCAAGCGGAGCGATGTCCCGTTTACCGGTCGGTATCAATGCAACGCGTCAGATTGCAGCGGCACAACAGGAAATGGCCAGGGAAGCATCGAACAGAGCAGAAAGTGCCCTGCATGGTTTCAGCAGCAGTATTGCCAGTGCCTGGAACACGCTCAGTCAGTTTGGTTCTAACCGGGGGAGCAGTGACTCTGTCACCGGTGGTGCTGACAGTACGATGAGTGCACAGGACTCCATGATGGCCAGCCGTATGCGCAGTGCAGTGGAAAGCTATGCGAAGGCGCATAATATCAGTAATGAGCAGGCGACTCAGGAACTGGCATCCAGAAGTACGAGAGCTTCTGCCGGGATGTATGGAGATGCTCATGCTGAATGGGGGGTTAAACCTAAAATTCTTGGTGTTGGTGGCGGCTTAGGTGTTAAAGGTGGTGGTCGCGCTGGTATTGATTGGGAAGATAATGATGCGCATACGGCAAGTAGTAATACTCAGTCGAGCCATAATGCTCGTCATGATATCGATGCCAGAGCTACACAAGACTTTAAAGAGGCCAGCGATTACTTTACCAGTCGCAAGGTCAGTGAGTCCGGCAGCCATACTGACAATAATGCTGATTCCCGTGTGGATCAGTTGTCTGCAGCCCTGAATTCAGCGAAGCAGAGTTACGACCAGTTCACGACGAATATGACCCGCAGCCATGAATATGCTGAAATGGCATCTCGTACTGAAAGCATGAGTGGGCAGATGAGTGAAGACTTGTCGCAACAGTTTGCACAGTATGTAATGAAACACGCGCCACAGGATGCAGAAGCTATTCTGACAAACACCAGTTCACCGGAGATTGCAGAACGTCGTCGGGCGATGGCCTGGTCTTTTGTGCAGGAACAGGTACAGCCTGGTGTTGATAATGCCTGGCGGGAATCCCGTGGCGATATTGGTAAAGGAATGGAGAGCGTACCTTCGGGTGGTGGCAGTCAGGATATTATTGCTGACCATCAGGGACATCAGGCCATTATTGAGCAAAGAACGCAGGACAGTAATATCCGTAATGATGTAAAACATCAGGTTGATAATATGGTCACAGAATATAAAGGGAATATAGGTGATACTCAGAACAGCATACGTGGCGAGGAAAATATTGTAAGAGGGCAGTATTCTGAACTGCAGAATCACCATAAAACAGAGGCATTATCTCAGAATAATAAATATAATGAAGAAAAGTCGGCTCAGGAAAGAATGCCCGGGGCTGACAGTCCACAGGAACTTATGAAAAGGGCAAAGGAATATCAGGATAAGTATAAGCAATAATACTGTTTTTGGGAGATGATAATGAGATGTTTAACCCATATTGCTCTGGTAACGGTGATACAGTTTATCGCCTGTTATCTGGCTGGTTGGGAGAATGCCGAAACAATTTTTATGCTGTTCTTCATAGTACTATGGCAGGGACTGTTTATCTGGTTGTTCTCTCAAATACGAAAAAAACGGAATGTGTCGGATGAGTTTAAGTTTAGTAAAGGCGTTTGGTATATAACGATGCCAGTATCTTCCTTACTCTCTCCATTATTAAGCCTGATGGTTTTTATCATTGGTACACTATACGAATTAAGGCGAGTTAGTGGTTGTGTAAGTGTAAGAGAATGGATGCAATCTCAGGTAAATGAACAAACTAATGAAGATTTGCATCTGGATTTTGATAATATGGATTTTCATCGTACTAATCCTGCAACAGGGTTACCTATGTCAGGTATTGGTGTGGATATCGGTGGTAATTCATATGGTTATAGTTCAAAACGATATGATGAGTGAATCTTAATTTGTATATTATGACGTTTTATTCAATATGAAGGAACATTGATGAAAATGAAAAAATTGATGATGGTTGCATGATCCTACCCACGTAATATGGACACAGGCCTAAGCGAGGTTCTGGTTTTCAAAT
>ERZ1026864.286-NODE-286-length-34055-cov-8.801176_pt1 | contig 34055 bp, 46 predicted proteins | sample MGYA00380162_ERZ1026864 | MGnify/ENA primary metagenome ERZ1026864 (study PRJEB33269, sample SAMEA4719798) | human gut metagenome | biome: human-associated habitat; feature: organic feature; material: feces | place: Cameroon | collected 2013-10 ... | reverse complement strand
TACGAGATAGGAGTCCGTCTCGTGGGCTCGGAGATGTGTATAAGAGACAGGTATGGAAGTTTTGAACCGCCGATGATAAATCATAAGGGCGGAATAGTAAACGGGGCGTATCACTTAAATTTGCCCTATAGAATTAAAAAATAGAAAGGGAATTATATTATGAATAGTGTTCAATTATTAGGAAATCTTGCACGTGATCCGGAAGTGCGTTACACGCAATCCGGAAAGGCAGTTGCGACTTTCACGATTGCAGCCAGCAATACATATATTGATAGCGCAACAAACGAAACAAAGGAACAAACGGCGTTCGTTAATTGTGTAGCATGGGGCAAGCTGGGCGAAGCAACTGGCAATTATAGAAAAGGGAACCGCCTATTTGTAGAAGGGCGTATTCAAACAAGAAGTTATGAAGCGCAAGACGGGCAAAAGAAATATGTTACGGAAGTAATCGCCGGTTTTGTAGGGTTATCCGCTTTAAATGATGCGGAAGCTGGCAGTAATTTCGATAATTTTGCAGATGATAAGGGGAATGACGAAAACGTTCCGTTCTAATAGGTGGAAAAATGAAATCTCCGTGTAAGGGGTGTGAGTATAGGGTGTTAGGCTGCCATAGTGCATGCGCAGCCTATACCAAATACAGCAGCAGCAGAAAAAAAAGAAATAGAAACCCGTGATATCCGGGGCGATGTGTACGGGTATGTAAAAGACAATAACAACCGCATCAAGCGGCGTATGGGTAAATATTAGGAAGGTAAACATGTTAAGAATAAAAGTATTTCAAAATGGCGTAAACAGAATTTATGTTACTAATTCATTTGGAAAACGCATTAACAATAAAAGCGAAACATATAATTTCATGTATGAAATGGTAGAAATCGAAAATGGATATAAAAAGATGATCAGTTTTGAAGATGCAATGACGAAAACATATGTTTATGTATCACCTCTTACGTGTTTAATCGAATTTGAGGAAATGGCGGACGAATAAATGACGTATATAGAAAACTGGTTAGCGTTAGGTGCTTGCATATACACAAGAAAAACCGCAGATGCAGCACTAGCCGCATTAGGGTTAAGAAAGGCAATAAAAAGAAGGTCGATGCACCCCGATATTGATGTAAATACATTGATTGCATTGCGTAATGAAGGTTTAAGCATTCGGGAAATTGCGGCGGAGTGTAAGGCATCTTATACATTTGTTAGAAATCGGTTAATAGCGGCTGACATTAGTCTTGAAAGGCGGAAGCGGTAAATGAAGTTTATAGATTTTTTTAGTGGCATAGGCGGCTTTCATTCCGGTTTAGAACGTGCTGGAATGGAATGTGTTGGTTGGTGTGAATTCGATAAATTTGCGCAAGCATCATACCGTGCAATGTACGATACAGATAATTTGTGGTTTGGCAGCGATGTAACGAAGGTTAAGGGGAAAGACTTGCCGAAGGCTGATTTATGGACGTTTGGTTTCCCTTGCCAAGATGTGAGCATCGCCGGTAAACAAAAGGGCATTAAAGAAGGTACTAGAAGTGGATTATTTTTTGAAATAATGAGGTTAATTGATGAGTGCGGAGAAAATAAACCCAAATGGCTTGTGTGTGAAAACGTTAAGAATTTGTTATCTATCGACGGGGGGGCGGGTTCCTCACCGTTGTTAGTGAAATGGCAGAAAGAGGGTACGGTATCGAATGGAAAGTGTACAATTCCAAAAACTACGGAGTACCGCAAAATAGAGAACGTGTGTATATTGTCGGATATTATGGAAACGGAAGTTCCGGAGGTTTACTACCTATCCCAAGAGAAAACACAACAACTCTTAAACAAATCGTTGGCGGTTCCCAGGGAATGAGGGTATATAACCCAAATGGAACTAGCTGCACATTATCCGCACAGGGTGGCGGAATGGGTGCAAAAACTGGTTTATATAAAATAGCTGAAAGTGGTGTTCACAATTTAGGAAATGTATCAGCGTACAAAAACGATTACACAGTACATGAAACAGGCGTTATGCGTACCTTAATGGCTTGCAGTTATAAACATGTTCCCCAAGTGGTTTTATCTAATAATGTACAACCGGTTAGGATTAGAAAATTAACCCCTAAAGAGTGCTGGCGATTACAAGGATTTACAGATGAACAGTTTAATAAAGCGGCAGCGGTTAATAGCAATAGTCAGTTATATAAACAAGCTGGTAATGCCGTTACTGTAAACGTAGTGGAAGAAATAGGAAAGCATATTATGAAAGTGAACGGTGAAAACAATGAATGATAATCAAAAATGGCTATTAAAACAAATGCACCAAGAAGGGTATAGAGATATTAAAATCATCGGTGTATACGCATATTTTGTAAATCCGAATTTTATTGAAAATGGCGGTAACTTCAAAGTGCGGGAACATACGCCACGCATTCCGTGTAAAGTGCTGGGGTTGAGTCCTAAAACTGATAAATATTCTATTGCATCGCTATTGGGTATTGTGGAATGGGAAAAGGTTCCGGTTGATACACGCATTATTGTTGAAACTACATATGAAACATTGAAACGATATTTCGCTGAATATGACGGCGAGAAAGTTTGGTATTTTGACAGGGGCGCAACGAGTTGGACTACAAAACAAATCATAGGCACTAAACCGCATAACGTGAGGTTGGCAGAAAATGAGCGTGATTGATATTACATTAAAAGGCCGTCCGATCACGAAGAAAAACCACGGGCAAATAGTGAAATTTGGAAACAAACGGGGTTATATTCCTTCAGAAGCCTATAGAAATTATGAAGATGCTTGCTTATGGCAGTTAGCCGGCAAGAAGCTGCATATATCTGGCGTTGTGGTTGTTGAATGTAAATATTATCTTCCAAATAAAAGAAGTTGGCCGGATTTAATCGGATTGCTACAGGCAACCAGCGATATACTGGCAAAATCCAAAGTAATCGATGATGATAAATGGATATGTTCATATGGTGATAGCTGCATAGCTGGTATAGACAAAGATAATCCACGGGCAGAAATAAGAATTATGGATAGAAAAAATAAATTATTAGAGTCCTTGCTAAAATAGGGGAAATATCAAATGAATACAGTAATGAGCAACGCAAGCGGTTCCGGTGTTCCGTTTAATTGTCAAAATTGGCTGGCGTTGGGTGTAGTGATCTTTACAGAAACGGAAATTGACGATGTACTACAACAAATAGGCCTAAAGACTAGCGGAAACCAAGAAGAATGGCGGGAAGCGAACAAGGGAAAAATAATTGCATTAAGAAAAGCCGGTTTAAGCGTAAAGGCTATTAGCCGCCGTCTATGTGTAACAACTTACGGCGTGAAAGTAGTATTAAGAAATGCGGGGTACTTGAAATGGGTATAATCAACAATATTAAGCGGTTCTTATTTGGTGATAAGCGATACAATGCGGATATTATTAAGGTTAAACGGTGCTTACCCGGTGTATTGTTGCCTAAAGTTGGCAGCGAAGATGCTGCTGGCATGGACTTTTATCAACCAGAAAGCGTAGTGATTGAACCGCATCAAACGCAGTATGTATCGCTGGGGTTAGCGGTAGAAATTCCAAAGGGGTATATGTTAATGTTGGCGCCACGATCTAGCCTAAGTAAAACGCCGTTAATTGTTCCGAACTCCTTCGGGGTAATTGATGCAGATTATCGGGGCGAAATTAAAGCTATTTTACATAATACCAGCGATGATGCGTATTTAATTCAAAAGGGCGATAGATTAGTACAGGGTATTCTTGTACCGGTTGGCGCATTAAAACTGTTAGAGGTTGCACAATTAACCGAAACGGTGCGCGGTACCGGTGGTATTGGAAGCACGGGGAAATAAATCATGATTAAATTTCTATTTGATGCTGCATTGGTGTTTTCGCTAGTGGTTGCATTATTTAAGCTGGTATCAGCATTTACAATGTAGTAGATAAGGGGTGAAATAAACGCCCCTTTGATATAATATTAGTAGGCGAAAGGGGAAATGTGTAATGCCTATTATTAACCCGATGTATTTGTATTTGATTGAAGTATTACATAATTTAGATGTACTAAATCACCTTGTTTTTATCGTGCTGGCGGCTTGTGTGTGTTGTGTTAGCGCTTTGTACGTAGTTGATGAACGAGCAAGGGAAGAAATGAAGGCAAATAAATCGAAAGTTATGTTTTTGTTTGTGGCGTTTGTCATTAGCAGTATGATCGCAGTATTAGTTCCTACGAAAGATGCCATGTATAAAATGTTGATTGCCAGCTATGTTACAACTGACAATATCCAAATGGTAAATGATGCAATAAAAACTAATTTACAAGACTATTTAAACATGTTGGGGGAAACGGTTAAGAACATGCGATAAGGGGCAATATATGACGGATAAAGAATACAGGGAATTAGCAAAAGAATATTTAGAACCGATTAAATTAATCACAATGAAGATTAACTCATTGAAAGAAGATTTAAAGCATTTACAATCAGATATTACAAGTATAGGCGCCGTGGACTATTCCAAAGAACGGCTAACAGGCGGCGGAACGCCGGGCGGACTAGAACAACAAATTGTAAGGCTAGAAAGCAAGCGTGATGCCGTACATAAAGAAATCGGTGCATTAATTGATGAGCGGGAAACCGCAGCGGATATCATAAACACATGCACCGAAGGCAAAACGAATATATTATTAATGCGTGAATACATCGACGGCAAAAGCGCCAAGCATGCGCGGTATTTTACAGACCTAGAAAAGTCGCAAGCAGCAGAACTAAAAACGGCTGGCCTTGTACAAGTTGGGTATTATTTACACCATACATATTACGCGTGCATGTATACTGCTAAATCGGTATAAGTCGGACTAAATCGGACTATATCGGAAACCGGCGGAAACGCCATATATAGTATAATTATATTGTCATATGATGCTTAAAAGCCATTGACGTTAATTCTCCTATTAGATGCATACAACACATGGGGAACTTTGGGCCGTTCCCCTTGCGTGTTGTATACAGTACCGGCATAACTCCTTTCAATAAACACAATGAACACATGCTATACAATCCTTGTTAAATATGTACTTCCTAATAACATAACTGCTTGTACGAATTCATAGATTGCCGGTATTGTATAGAACATACAAACAAATTGAATAAAATTATCAGAATATGAGGTATATCCACGGCGATATATCTCATTTTTTGCATAAAAGGAACATTTGATTATTGAAAACTGAACATGCTGCATTTTTTTATTAAGGTTTTAGACCAAAATAACCCGAATTGTTTCCATGTCATATCTGTTGTGGCGTGTTCGGTTTTGAGTAATTAAAAAAGCCGCTATTTTCTAGCGGCTAATGTTTGGCGTATTTTGTTATTCATTTCTTTTTGGTATTCATCTACGGTATCGAAAACGGTTTCGCGTAGGTTGAATGCAGCGAATGCATCATATATCGAATTAGTACGGCGACGAAGCAATTCGCATTTTTCAGCGATGTAACGAAGCATCATAACAATGTTGCTTAAATCGTCATAACCTAGTGTTTGAATTATACCGTCATTGTTGTATTTAATTCCGGTATACGCTGCTTGTAATGTTTCGATACTGTTTAATTCGTTGTATCTGATCGCGTTTTTAATTTCTTGAATAGTCATTTGCATTGTTTTATTCTCCTTTTTAAATACTTGCGTTTTCTGATGTATCTTATGGCTTAATTATACTTGCGTTTTCGCAAGTAGTCAATAGGGAAATTAAAAATTTTTCAAAAAGTTTGTAAAGGTGGTGAAAAGCTAGTGAATATTATATGTACAAAATCAAAATGTCTTAACAATAAAGGCGGCCAATGTTCTGCCAACGAGATATACTATGACGGCCTATGTCAAACATATTGCACTAGCCAACACGCATCTAAGCAAGCGGCGGGAATATGCCAGCGATCACATGGGAGAATGAAAGCAAAAGATAACAACATACTACGATAGGAGGTGAAACAATGGCTAAGACTACATATAAGGACTGGGAAACAGATGAAAAGATTTTACTGCTTCAAGGCTGGGCGCGTAACGGTTTAACCAATGAACAGATAGCTAGCAATATGGATATTGTTGTTTCTACCTTATGGGAATGGCGCAAGAAATCACCGAAAATATCAAACGCCTTAAAAATAGGGAAAGACGAAGCCGACATACAAGTTGAAAATGCACTCTATAAAGCAGCGCTTGAAGGAAATACAACGGCTATGATTTTCTGGCTTAAAAATCGCAAGTCTAAAGAATGGCGCGATAAGATACAACAGGAAATCACAACCGAAAGCGCCGTTAAATTGGTTATTGATAATAATGAACTGAGTGATACAGATGAGTAAAACAAATCTGTTTCGTGATGTGATACGGCCAACGCCTAAACAAAAAGAATTCTTGCGGGCAGTAAAGCAAAATATCTATACACTATATGGCGGTGCTGCTGGTGGTGGTAAATCGTATATACTCCGCTGGGGTTTGATATGGCTTTTAATTGATTGGTTTATCAAAACAGGAATTAAGGGAATACGGGTTGGGTTGTTCTGTGAAGATTATCCAAGCCTTGATGATCGTCAAATCTCTAAAATTAAAATGGAGTTTCCCGAATGGTTAGGAACCTATAAGGAAAGTAACCATGAATTTACATTAAATGATGAATTAGGCGGCGGCGTGATATGTTTCCGTAATTTGGATAAGCCAAGTAAATATCTTTCTAGTGAATTCGCTGCAATAGCAATAGATGAGTTAACTCTAAATAGCCGTGATGTATTCGACTTCTTGCGTATGCGGCTTCGTTGGACTGGTATAAGTGATACTAAGTTAATCGCTGCAACTAATCCGGGCGGTAAAGGGCATATGTGGGTAAAGGATTTATTCATAGATAGAAACTTTACAAAAGAAATGCAACCGTTTGCCGATAAAATCGCATACGTGCAAGCAAGGGCAAGCGATAACCCGCATCTATCACAATCTTATATAGATGCACTTAACACATTGCCGGAAAAACTACGTAAAGCGTATTTAGACGGCGACTGGAATATATTCGAAGGTCAAGTATTTACAGAATTCCGTAATGATAAACATGTAATAGAACCGTTTGAAATACCGCATCATTGGCAACGATATCGTTCAATGGACTGGGGCTATACGAAACCATATGCAGTATATTCTTATGCCGTTGATTATGACGATGTACTTTATATAACTGGTGAGTATTACGGTTGTAAGCCGGGTATGCCGGATACTGGTACACAGGAAACCGCGCGGGAAGTAGCACAAAAGATAGAACACTTGAAAGACTATCAAGGTGTTGCAGATCCCGCCATTTGGCAACGTACAGGGCATGACGGGCCAACGATTGCGGAAATATTCGCAACGGAAGGCGTGTATTGGGTGCGTGCTGACAATGATAGATTAGCCGGACTTATGCAAGTACATCAGCGCTTAAAGGAAGGCAAGCTAAAAATATTTAGTAATTGCGTACACTTGATTAGAACGCTGCCGGCTTTAACGTATGACAAAATCAAAGTAGAAGATGTGGATACGAAACAAGAAGATCATGCGTATGATGCGGTGCGTTATATGTGCATGGCAAGACCAGTTAAATCAGTTAAACCAGATAAGCCGTTTAATGACGGTTATAGATATGTTGACGATAGCGAAGGAGATACAAGCGCATGGGGCGTATGAGTGAAAGGGCGTTGCGTGATTACGCCTTTAAAGTTCTTAAATCGGAATACGGCGAACGTGAGGAAAAGGGCGTTATTATTCCGGCGAAATATACCGATGAAGAATTAGCGGAATTTGCAAAAGCAATGCCACAATGGCAACTAGAACAAATGTACGATATGATTTATGGTTCTGAAATGGTGGAGTAATGAACATAGAACAAACAACATTCGATATATACGAAGCGAAACAAAATGTAAAAAGTGCATTAGCCGCCACGTCAGAATGGCGCAAGGCTGCTGCCGAAGATTTTGCATTTATGCAAGGTAAGCAATGGCAAGACGGCGACTTAAAGAAAATGCGTGAAGCTGGACGGCCAGCGATTACAATCAATAGAATTAGACCGGTTATTAATCTATTATGCGGTTATGCATCGCAGAATGAAACGGAACCGGACTTCTTACCACGTAGCGAAGAAGATGATAGAATTAGCCGGGTTGCTAAAGGTATTACAAAATACTGTTTAGACCGTGCGAATTATCAACGCAATAAGGGCAAGTGCTTCCGTGATAAGATTATTTGCGGTTTAGCCAATTACTGGGTATCCTATGAATTCGACTATACGAAGTTAGACGGCACAATTCAAATTGAACGTGTTTCTCCGTTTGATGCGTTCATAGATCCGGAATGTAAGAAAGATGATTTAAGCGATGCGCAATATGTTGGCCGTTATAGTTGGGAAAGTTCAGCGAAACTAAAGCAAGTGTACCCGGATAAGGTTAATGAAATTGATGCGCTTAAACATAAATACGATGATACCGAACAGGAAGCCGGCATAGTTGAAACGGTGGACGGTGAGGCGTTATGGTACAACAACAATTACAATAAAATTCGTGTAGTGCAGTATTGGTATAAGGAATACGGCAAAAGAAATGTGTTCATGACAAAAGAGGGGTTAATTGATGAAGCTAACCCGCTATTTGTTGTATTAATGGCTACAGGCAAGAAACCTACAAGCATTCCAGATACTAAAATCAGATACGCGACATTCGCCGATGATGTACTACTTGAAGAAGGTGAAAGTCCTTATAAGCACGGCAAATTCCCGTTAGTACGTGAATATTGCTATTACACAGGTGAATTGGTAGACGATGAACTAGAACCGGCTGGCGTAGTGCGTGATATTAAAGACGCGCAACGTGAGTTAAACAAGAACCGAAGCCAACGCATGCACGTTGTTAATCAACAATCGTTAGGCGTTAAATTCTGGCAAGGTCAATTAACCGAACAAGTTAAGCGCGATATTAAAAATAATAGTACTAAACCGGGCGCGAATATCTATCTTCCTCCGGGTGTAACGTTCATGGACGGTACACCGGCAATGGATAGCAATATTAATATGGCTCTTGAGCAACAATCAAGCAATGATTTCTATTCTATCAGCGGTATCACTCCGGAAAGCCTAAGTGGTAGCGTTGGCAGTATGAGTGGCAAGGCAATCGACTTGCGGCAATCTGTAACAACGGTTCAAACGGCTGGCATCTTTGAGCAGTCAAAAGAAGCAGAACGCCAAATTGTTAAACTCTTATGGGGTGAGAAAAACGCACCGGGTTTAATTCCGCAGTTTTATAACGAAGCCAAAGCAATGCGCATTATGGGCGACGACGGTCAAAAGGAATTTGTACAGATTGCACCGGGTTTAAATCAACCTATGCAAGAACAAGTGTTAACCGATGCACTAGGGCAACCGCAAACAGATGCGGAAGGTAATCCGATTAAACAAGTGCTATATGATCTATCTGCTTTTGATTTCGATATCGTAATCAGTACAAGCCAAGCAAGCGCAACAGCACGACGTGCTAACCTTTACCAATTATTGGAAGCTAAGAAATCCGGCGTTGACATTCCTATGGATATCATTCTTGATTTTATGGACTTCCCGGAAAAAGAAACGGTTAAGAAACGCATGCAAGAAGCGGCAGAAAAGCCAGCACTTCCAGAATTGCGTGTTAGTGGTTCACTTGATGATATGCCGGCGGAAGCATTAAGTATGTACTTGCAAACGCTAGGCGTTCAGATTTCACCGCAACAAATCATGGCGGAACGGTTAGCCTTGAAAGGTAAACAACCAAACATTCAAAATGCACCGCCAATTTTACCGCCTATGAACGATTTAGGCACTATGTAATATAAACTATCAAGACAATATTAAACGCTCCGTAATGGGGCGTTTTTTATATTATTTCGCCCTAAGTAACGGCGTTAAAAGGCTTGCTTATACATTATCGCCCGGCAACGGCGTTAAACTGCCATATTCTTATATTCGTCCGGCAATGACGTTAAAAGGCATAAGGGGTATTTGATATGAAAGACGAATTAGTAAACATCGAAGAAGCTGGTTTCACTCCGGAAGATTTAGAAAACGCGGGCGTAGAACTGGAAGAAACAACCAAAGAAACGGATACACAGGAAACTGCAACAGATGAACCCTCTACAGATGATGCGGCGGAAAGTGGTGCGAATGATGCGGAAGTAGAACCGGAAGCGCCGAACACTAACGAAGATACGGAAGAAAATCATGCGAACGATCACAACTTAAAAGCGGCACTTGCACAGGAACGCGCAAGACGTAAAGCGGCGGAAGAACGTGCTAGACAATACGAAGCACAACAACGGCCAATTACATTGCCGGAAGAAGAAGTATCAAATATTCGCGACTTTGTACGCCGTGAAGCATTAAAACGCTTTAACATTACGGCGGAAGATTTAGAAAGTCTTATGTTTGAAGATGTACAAAAGTACAACGATTTCATTCGTTTTGAAGCCAATGCAGAATACACAATCACTAATCAGCAAATGGCGGTACATCAACAAAGACAAACAAATTTAAATTTCGTAAATGAAATTAAATCATTGCCGAACTTTGGGGAACTATATCAACGTGGATTAGAAAAGTTAAACGGAATGACGATGCGCGATGCACAACCGATTAATGATGCGTTCTATCGTGTTGATGTGGGCGAAGGTACAGAGGCCGATTTTGAAACAATCAGAAACTTTGTAGCAGAATTGCAAAATGAACGGGCGACAAGTACCGAAGTACCGAATAACCCTTTACAAGTTGCGGCGACGCTCCCGAAAGCTGGCGCGTTAAATGGTGGCGTTCCTACACCTAACAAGGTAACGGAAGAAGATATTTTGAAAGCGTATAGCACAGGCAACCTTGATGCATTGCCGGACGATGTACGCAAATATTTTAACGAATTATAAGAGGTAAACAATGGCAGATCAAAGAAATCAAGTTAATATTCCTACGGCTTTAGTTCCTAAAGTATGGGCAAAAAAAGTATGGCACGAAGGCTTAAAAGAAAGCTATTTCGATAAGTTCACGGCGTTGGACGGTTCTAATGTAGTGCATAAAAACAAAGATTTAGAAAACGTAAAAGGCGATAGCGTAGTATTCGGTTTGATGATGAACCTTAACGGCAGCGGCGTAGAAGGTAACCGTCAAAAATTAACCGGTGCAGAAGATACATTGAACATTTACGATTTCACTGTAAACACTCAATTAGTACGTAATGCGGTTTCTCGTTATGAAGCGGACGACCAAAAAACGCAATATGACATGTTAAAAGAAATCAAAGGTGCATTGAAACAATGGTTATCTGATTGGTTGGATAACAAGTTGATTAGCAAGCTAAGTGCAGTTAGTGGTTTGACTTCTGGTGGTGAAACAGTATATGCAAGCGCTGCCGGTACACAATCCAGCATTACGGCAAATGATAAATTAACAACCACAATTATTTCTCGTGCTAAACGTAAAGCGATGATGCATGCGCCAAAAGTACAACCGATTAAGGTTGACGGCATGGATAAATATATTATGCTTATTTCTCCGTGGGCGGCACGTGATTTAAAAGATGATGCAAAATGGTTGGCAGCACAACAAAACGCAAATGTTCGTGGTTCTAAAAACCCTATTTTCACTGGTGCGTTAGGTGAATATGACGGCGTTATTCTTTACGAATACGAACGTGTATTGAATGATGCAACAGGCGCATCTAGTGCTAACGTATGCCATAACTTGTTACTGGGTAAACAGGCTGCATGTTTCGCAGTAGCTAGACCAGCGAAACATATCGAACAAACAGACGATTACGGCAACATCGCTGGTAATGGCATTGCGTTCTATGGTGCAGTAGAAAAAACAAAATTCAATAACCAAGACTACGGCGTTATTAATGTATTAACTGGTGGCGCAGTAGAACGCTAATTTTTGAATTATGGGCGGGGTAAAACCCGCCTTTATTCTATATGGGGGCGAAATGAACGTAAAACAAATAGTAAATAGGGCGTTCATGCAGATAGGCGATACATCGCAAGAAACGTATACACCATACCAGTTATTGGAGTATTACAACGAAGGCAATCACCTATTGAACGCTTTAATTAGCCAATATTGCCCTAGCCTTGCAACTGCCACGTATGAAGATAGAGGAACGGGGCGCATCGTGCTTCCGTTCCAATGTATCGGAGTATTGAAGGTAAAAGCAGATGATGCGGAAGTGCAAGGGTATCATGTGTTGAATTTACAAACAGTGGTATTTGATGCGGATCACGAGCAGAAAATAACCGTTGATTATATAAAAACTGCCGGATATAAAGGCTTAGATGATGAAAGCGGACTACCGGCGGAACTTGAAACGTTGTTAGTTGATTACATCGTATATCGCATAATGAACATGGATATTACCGGCATTACTGGCAATATGGTTAGTGCGTTGCAATCAATCAATAACGGTTTAGGAAATAATGAAAGTGTAATTGCGGAAGGGTATTGGAACTATGGTTGTAAAAGAACTGATTACTCTAGTTAATGTAGAGTCAAACGAAATACTAGATGAACAGTTAGAATATATCCAGTACATTAACGCAGCTATTGACTGGCTAACTACTATTCTAGTCAGCATTAAAGACCGTGAAGTAGTTAAGAATACGGATATACCAAACTTAAAAGGCGTACCGTCCGACTTTATGGGGTTCGTTCCTAAGAGTGGTTATCCTATCCGCATCATTAACGGAACATTTGAAACGTATGACGGGCAAACGGTTAAAGAGGTATTCTATAGCGTACGTAAAAACCACGTAGACGAAATGGACGATACTATACCGTTTTCTGAATTCTTTCATCAGTACCTAGTGCAGTTAGTATCTTTCATGGTTAAGAAGAAATCACTCATGACTGATTACGCTGCCTATGATAAGCAGTTCATCGACTACTTAACGGAACAAATCAAAGTGGCAAGGGGTATAACATAATGGGCGTAAAACAGGTGGCAACTACAAACGGTTTCCGGCTGGGCCTTGATTGGAGCAACCCGCCGGAGAATATCGACGTACAAGCCTTAACACAAGCTAGACAATGCGAATTTGATAGAACAGATAACGCACTACGTACTGTTCCGGGTGTTCGTATTATGTATGATTTCGGGCAACCAGTCGAAACCTTGTATTATGATGTGTACCGTAATAAGTGGTACTTTTCTAGCGGCCGCAATTTGTATGAAACAAATTTTAGTACCCATAAGTTATTAGGCGCTTTAAACGGTACTAATAAGCCTAAATATCATGCATTTGGCGGTGATATTCTCATAGCAAGCGGCGATAAATTACAAGTTGTTTCGGGTGCTGGTAAGTTGGCAACGCTAGAAAGTCCGGTATGTGATATAGTATCAAGTCATTCCGGCCGTGTACTCATTGCATCGACTAAATCGCATCGGTTAAATTGGAGTGCGGTAGGCGACTACAACGCATGGACTCACAATAATAACGATGCATCAAGTGCGCAATACGTAGACGTTGGCTATAAAGACCAAGGCAGTATTATTGCCGTAGATTTCTTATCACGTGCAATTATCGTGTATAAGGAATATGGCCGTGTGTATCAAGTAGTTGGCACGCCAGATGCGCGGGATTTAACTATATACCCTCTTTCCTCTACTGGCTATTGTAGCGGTGCAACGATAAGCATTGATGATCGCAGCTATTATTTAGGCAATCAAGGGTTTATGTCTTTCATGCCTACTAATACGTATGCAGAAATACAACCGTTTGAAACTGGCTTAAACATTAATTCATATCTATTGAAGTACATTACGAAAGATTGCGAAGTATGGCATATATCCAGTAGGAAGCAAATCTGGATTAAACCATATAACGGCGATACAGTCTTTATATATCACTACTTGCCACGCTATGAGGACGGGCGCGGAGTTTTCACATCAAGAAAATTCACGTACAACATCAATGATGCGGTGAATGTAGATAAAGAAGTATACATAGCCTACGGCAATAAAATCGGTATCCTTGATGAAACCATAGATACCGATGATAACGTACAAATCCAAACATCTATAGTTAGTGGCAATAGGCTAGCGACAAGACAATTCATATTGATTATGAACTACAATTTTGTAACGCATAACCTTATTTCTGGCTATGGTACTATTGGCATTTCAAACAAGAAACCTAAACCGATTGAATTCGCTAGCAAGTCAATTAAAACCTACTATGCGAACTTTAAGACCTACGATTATAAAGCGTTGATGAACGTCAACGAATACACAAAGGCTTATAAAATCGGTGGCGGTGCTAATCGTAATGTTCAATTTAAAATCAATGTTCAAAAGGGCGCTATTTCATTACGCCAGTTAGATTATACATATGAGGAAGTTTAAATATGGCTTATAAAGAAAAATACCCTTTGGATATTACGCCACAGGGTGATACAGTTCCGGAAAGTATCAAGAAAAACCGCGATGAACTGTTAAATATTGCGCAACAAATAGAACTAAAAGCCGGCGGCGGTGGTACTGGTGGCGGTGGTGGCGGCTTACGTAACAGGGTTTTAAGCGGCAAGGTAAGCAATGGTGAATTTGCTTTCTTGACTGGTGATAACCTAAGCGTAATGATTGACGGAAGCCAAACGCCTGTATTAGTTTCTTTCGCTGACGGGTTCAACGATTACGGGGCAGTTGATTATATTCAAACGATTAACCGTAAGCAAAGCGCATGGAGCCTACCGGCTAACAGTACATCGTATTTATACATTGAACGTTCTGCATCTGGCGGCTTAACCTATGGCAGTACAACGCTTGAACCGTTACGCCAGCCAAATGCACCAGCAGCGGCAACAGATAAAATGTACTACAACACCACAAACGAAAAAATGAATGTGTACACAGGCACATACTGGAAAAGCATTTTACGTGTAGTGGTGGCAATCGTAGTAACAGATGCAACCCGTGTTAAGTCGATTAAGTATTATGATCCATACCTAAATACGGCAACTGATGCGGTAATCGGTAAACGTACGGTAGACGGTAAAGACTACATGCTTACTGATATCCTTAATAAAATGGCGGAAGCTATTAAAAAGATTGCTGGTGATGCTAACTTTACCAATAACCCTAGCCGTACATTGGCTGCAATATCTGATACCGTGAATGGGTTGAGTAGTGTATATTATCGTAAGACCGATACCGTAGCACTAGCAACAAGGGCGTTAAATGCTGACAATGCAACAAGTGCGGGAACGGCGAATATCGCAACGCAAAACGTTAAAAAGTCCGGTGATACTATGACGGGTACATTGAAGGTTCCGGGGTTTACATGTAATACTCTTGATTTTAATCGTTTAGCTAATACCCGTGTTGGGTATTCTGGCATGCTGATTGGTGAAGTAAATAACTACGAAGTATGGGGTGCAAAACGTTGGGGTATTGGCGTTGCTTTTCCGTGGACTTTTGGCAACGACCAAAGGATATTGGGAACACAGTTATATTTTGCTAATACTCATGCGGCTTATATTCGCTTTGATAAAAACGGCGAAGCGATGGGCGAATGGCAACGTATAGCAACGTTTGAAAATAACAATACTTTGACATTCCCTAATGGCGCTAAGTTAAAGGTGGAATAATATGCCTAATCTAGTACTTGAAAAAGGTGGCCAAACATTTCGGTTCGGACTGCACGAAAACAAAGGCGTAACACGTGGTAAGTTTATTACTGTACCTTTTAACGGTAAAGACTACTACGCACGATATGGCGATACACCAACACCGCTAAAGGTTGAAAAAGACGGGCGAACGTATTCTATTCAATATGAACCGGTTGAATTTACAACGTATTCATGGGCCAAAAACGGTAGACGTAATGGCGTATATGAAGAAAGTGTATTCTTACCGAATGGTAAATATAGAGTTACGTATACGTACACCTATAGAGGCTCTGACAATACACTGAAAACCGGAACGGATAGCGAAGAATTCACTATGAGTACAAGCCAAGAAGTACCTATCAAAGTAGAGTATAACCAAGAAGGCGTTATTCATAGAATATGGGTTACAATTCAGAACGTGTATAACGGTTATCAAAATAGGTTATATGGCGATGTTAGCTTTACAATCGAACGAATAGGGGAATAACAATGCAGCTTGATAGCTTAGAACATATGATAAAAGACTATGAACGGCGCACGGGCGAACGTGTTAGTTTTGAAGGTTTTTATTTTGATAAAAACAATAATTACAAAGATAAATACAACTACTACTTTAAATGGTTCCCTAATGCGGGTTTTCTATTCTGGACTATTAACGAACATGAGGGCGAACGGTACTTTACCATTTGGCAAACATACGGCGATATGAAAGTAATAGGTAAATATATTGTTGAAGTAATGAAGATGAATGATCTTGACGTAATTGTAACGGCAACACATCGCAGCGTGCGCGGTTTCATTAAAAAGTGGAACATGGAACGTGTTCCAACTATGGACTATTCCTATAATGGTTTTGATTACAAAGTACTGAAAACGGTGCGTAAGCATTTAGAAGCGACTTTGTAGAAAGGAAAAGCATGTTCACTTTTAACTTGCAATTATTCGGAGGCGGTGGCAAGAAATCGAAAGTAAGCAGCATTGATGCTAAACTTCCGGAAGCAACGGCCGACGAAAAGCAACTGTTACAAGGCCAGATGAATTGGATAAATAGCACCAATCAAAGCGCCAACACCTTGCAAGGTATGGGCGATAGGGCCTTGAACAATGTAATAACGCCAGAATACGGCAGCATGTACAATAATTATCTAGGTACTAACCGTGGCAATCAAAATGCAATCGGTGCGTTACAAAATCTAGTAACAACCGCCGGCGCTAAGAATGTAACGGATAACACTAGATATGCCAATCAACTGGCGGCAAGCGTTGATACCATGAACAACGGCGCAAGCCAACTGGCTAACGAATATAACGGCGCCTTGCTTAAAAATCAAAGTGCAATGAATAGCATCACAAACGGCCAACTTCCTACGGCTTATGCAGATGCTAGACGTCAAGCACTCAACAATGATTTACAAGCAACCGTAGGCAATGCGGTTTCTGGTTTGGCAAGCCGTGGTATTGTGAATTCATCTATCACAGATAGTACATTGAATGATATCAGCAAGAACGCATCTAATACACTTGCGGCACAATATTCAAACGATTTAGGCCAAGCGGCTGCACTCAACACGCAAGCGCTTAATAATAATTTAAGCGGCATCGGTGCAAAAATGGGTTTATGGGGTAATACCTATAACAACCAACAAAACGGCATCATCAATCAAGCGAACTTGTTAAATCAAGGATACGCCAATCAGATGAACAACGCCGGCACCGCGGCGGGTTTAGTAGGCCAACGCGAAGGGTTAGCACAAAACCCAATTAATACAGGCGCAACAACACAAAGCGCAGCTATTCAACCGGCTAAGGATTACTACTCTATGAGTCAGTTGAATAACGCAGATCAAGAAGATTTACTTAATAGATTTATGTCATTACGCTATGGCCTAGCACAACCAGCACAAACAATGGTTAAGCAAGGTTCCGGCGGTTTCTTTGGAGGACTCATGAAAGGTTTTTGCTTCGTAGAAGGTACAGAAATTGCAACGCCAGAAGGTGGCAAGGCAATCGAAACATTTGTTAATGGTGATACAGTAATCACATTAGGCGCGGTTAATGATGTAATCGCATTGCATGATATGGGCGATAAAGAAACATATCAATTACATACTACTGATTGCGGCGTTGAAACAACGGCAACCGAAAAGGTATTGACTCCGAACGGTTTAAAATTGGTTGAAGCGTTAGAAATCGGTGAACCAATTATGACGGTACATGGCTATCAAGTTGTTACAGTATGTGAGCCAACAGGCGAAACAAAACATGTATACGAATTGCAATGTACTGGTGATAATCTATTCTACGCTAACGGTATTATGGCGGAAGGTATCAATGAAGATGAATTGAAAGCTATTGCCGAAGCACCGAAGGAAGATAAGCCGGAAGAAAAACCAGCTAAGAAAACTACAAAAAAATCCAGTAAGAAAGATGAAGTTGTAGAGGAAGCAACAGAAGAAGCTGAGAAAGTAGAGGAGTAACACAATGGGCGTTATCTACGTAAAAGACTTTGAACCGTGGGCGGCGTTAGGTGAATTAGCTGGGCAATACTTTTCGCATCGCTTAGGCGCGTTGCAAAATAACAAAATGGCTAAAGGCTACCAATCTATGCTAGGCGGTGGCGGTGGTGGCGGGGAGCAAGATCCCAACACGCCGCAAATCGTTGATAATAATAACCGCATGGCTGGAATGGGTATGCCACAACCTAATAGCGCGGGGCAAATCAATCAGTTACTGGCTAATTCTAATAACCCTATTGCCAATAATTTGATGCAAAAAAATAATGTTGGTTTATGGGGCGGGCAAAACCCATCGGCACCAGCACAACCGATGCAAGCGAACACAAACACACCAACAACAACGTTTGATGATGCACGCTTTAATGGTTATGCAAATGCGCCAAGTCCTACGTTACAACAACAATTACAGGCGCAACCACAGGCGGCGCCAGCACCACAACAAAACACGGGGTTATGGAATTTCCAAAACCTAAACAATACTGGTATTAATACAGGGGTACCGCAATCATATCAAGAAATGATGCAACAACGGGCGAACGCACCTTTTCATGGGGCGCCCAAATCGGTAGAAAATGGTAATACTGATGCGGAGAAAGCGCCGGGCCAATACTCTATACCAGATAAAGCAACTGTAACAAGTGAAGCACGCAAAAGACTAGGGGCCAATACGTTGGCCCTAGTTAAAGCGGGTTTTGACTTTAAAACGGCACAAAGCCTTGCAAGCGATCAATACCAAAATGACGTTAGCACGATGTATGCGCAACAAGTCAACGAATATCAAGACAAAGTACTTGAACCTATGCGGCAACAAATCATGAATAGCCTTGTATTCACGCAAGATAAAGACGGCAACCCGGTTGTAGATACCTACAACACGAAACGGGTTAAAGGGTTAGCACCAGCCGTTGCAAGATACAATTATCTAGCGGGTAAAGTAGGCGCTGGCACTATTGATATGAACAACTTGAATTCCATTGCGGCACTTGATAAACCGGACTATAAATTTAGTTCCGCACAAAACGGCCACATTGTACGTTACAACATGGGCGACGGTACTATTCAAGATATGGGCGGTTATGGCAAGGTTGAAACTAAACAATTTGCTAACGGCCAAGTTATCGTAATGACTCCGGACGGACAAATGAAAAATATCGGTAATTTCGGTGCTAAAAATATTAAGGTTATGCCGGACGGTAAAACCTATATTGTTGGCACGGACGGCAGCATGAAGTATGTAGGTACTCATGTTAAACCGCCAACGGCAACACAAACAGGCACAAGCGGATATAATGCACAAGTATTACGTACGCTATCGGCGCAGCATACGGCATGGGTGAAAGCTAACCCGGATAAAGCGGAAAATGAAAGCCCATACTACGGGCAGTTACAAACTGCTTTAAGCGGTGCGCCTACTGCTGGCGGTGGTGGTGCTGGAGCGCCTACGGTAAAACGTGAGCCAACATATTCAGCCGAAGAACAAGCAGCAGTTTCCAAGCGAATGAATGAACTTTCAGCGCAAGGCTGGAGCGATGAGCAAATAGCGGCGGAACTCGATGCGGCTGGATACGGCAAGTATAAATCGTGGTTAAAATCTTATTAATAAAAGGGGTAAGCTATGGGTGCGTTTGATGACATTACAGGCCAATACGGCAAGGCAACTGGAAACAGTAACGCCTTTGAAGATATTACAACCGAATACGGTTATGATGTAGGCAACGCGCCCAAGCCTACATTATGGGACGGCATCAAGAATAATGCTGAATGGGTAGCCAACGGCGTATCTAATCAAGTCAGCACAACGGCTGGCAATATGAAAGGTACGGTTGTTAATTGGTGGAACGATGCAACCGAAGCCGTAGGTGCTGCACGTGATGCACGCCGGGCATCTATTAGTAATTCAGTAGATGCATACCGTAGGGGTGAAATTGATGCTACGGAATTAGGTGAGGACGGTTTCAACGAAGATTATAAAACGGCTGATTATGATGCCAAATCACAGGCGGCATATAATACCGTTGTTGGACGTCCGGCCGGTTATTTAGCTATTACTCCGTACGTTCCTACGCCTGTTCGTGCTGGTGCTGGTTTATTGGCAGCACCTACAATCATAGGCGATGCGCAAGATATGTATGAACAGAATTCTAGCGATTATGCGGAAGGTAATACAGAAAATATTATTGCGGATAGTCCGGCATTGACTACGGCAAAAGGGTTTTTAATAGATCCTGTTACTAATCCGATTGGCCGTGCGATTGACTCACCGGGCGCATTTGCACAAAATATCGTAGATAACCCATTTAACGCATGGGAAGATGTATTCTTGCCGGCTGGTATGATACATGGGGCAACACCTAAAAAGGTATCTGGGGCAATCGGTGAACGTGTAGGGCGTGTTAGTGAACATATCAAAGAGAAGGCATCTAATGCATTTGAAGATATCGGGGAACGCTTCAAAAAAGAAGAACCGCATATGCAAGAAGGGGTTATGTATAATGCGTTCGATGATATTCCAGTACCGGAAGAAATTAACACAGTAGAACCGCGCGAATACTCCGAAGGTGGATTGAGCGGGCAACCTATGGAGGGTGAAACCGGTAATATCCAAGCGGATATTTATAACCGATACCGCATGAACGGATTGAGCGACGTGGAAGCGGCTGGCATGACTGGTAATATCGGTGCAGAAAGTAGTTTTAGCACTACTGTTACAAGTGGCGACGGCTACGGTTCCCGTGGTTTAGTTCAATTTACTGGTGATAGATTGAACGGCGAAAACGGCTTATTGAAATTTGCGGAGCGTAAGGGGTTAGATCCGTGGGATTGGCGTACGCAAGTTGATTTCAGCGTATGGGAATTACACAATACGGAAAGCGCTGCACTTGAAGCCATGCGCGCAAGACCAGATGCAACACCGGCGGAAATGGCCCGTATCATTCGTGAGAAATACGAAAGACCAGATCCAGCCGTAGCGCATGATGAAGTTCGTGCAGAAATTGCAGAAAATACCTTTAAAGGCAATTACGGCAAATATGAAAATGGGCCACGTGATACATCATTCAAAGATGAAACGTTAAACCCTAACTATAGAAATTATGAACAACCGTTTAAAGATGAATTCATAGAACGGGAAATGTCAAAAACCGAAGAACCTCACGCCGATTTGAATAGTATGATAGAAAATACCGATAAAAAATCAGTTAAAAACGAAGATTTAGGTATAAACTATCAAGGCGAAGGCGAAACGGCCCGTACAAGCGAAATAAACGAATTTCAGCCGAAAGACCGCATAAATACTGAGTTTATAGAGGGTGAAAAACCTAGAATTCAAGAAAAAGCGGTTGAAAGTGATGTAAATAGTCAATTTCGCTATGAAGAAGATGCTCCGAACGTGAGCTTAAAAAATGCGATTGATGAACTACCGCAAAAAGCACGTGAAACAATCGTTAATGAATTAAAAGACGTTGTGAAACATGATGCATCTGAAACACGATTTACTGAATTAGAAAATAAAGTACATTCTAATACAGAAATTTTGCAAGACTTGAACCGGGCAACAAAACCGGATATTCCAAAAGCGGAATTAGAAACGGTAAAAGTCAAATTGTCAGAAAAGTTAGACGTACCAGTTGAAGCATTGAACCATGAATACATGGAACGTGTTAGACGTGATCGTGCTGCCGAACTAATCACCGATACGCAAGAACTTAAAACGTTACAAGCGGAACCAGTAGAAGGTGGCGTGAGCAAATACGCGCAGCAACCTAGCCAATTACTTGAACATGCAACACATGAACAAGTACACGAAGCAATGGTAAAAGCCTTTGACGGCAACGAAGCAATGGCAAATCGCTATTTGGAAAGTAAAGGCGTTAGACCTACGGAACCACTACAATATAACGTAAAGGGCAAGGAAACGCCGCATACTGGCGTTGACGAAGTAGGGCGTTTAGGCCGAAGCGTAACACGTAGGGAAATATTAGATGCAGTTAATCACCTATTTAATCAACGTGTTAAAAGTGGCCGGCTGGGGCGTGATACAGTTCGTGGCTGGTACAATACCAAAACCGATGTAATTCGTAGCGGTAATTATGGAGAAATTCCAGTTATCATGCACGAACTAGGGCATTATGTGGATAACTATTTTAATTTCAGTAAAGATGCACGATTTAATAGCGAATTTAACCGTGTAATTCAAGACCGCTTCGGTAAGGCGTACAACAAGTTAGGTATGGAAGGTATACGCGGTGAAGGTTACGCGGAATTCTTCCGTGATTATGTGAGTGATCGCACCAAAGCAAAACGGGAATTTCCGGAATTTTATAAACATTTTACGGAAGCGATTGCAAAAGAACCGGAACTTAACGGCATTACTAACAAATTATCTAAACTGGTTCATGAATGGCACCGTCAAGGCGCCGCAGAACGTGTAAAGGGTAGTATTTCGTTTGAAAATAAAGGTAAAGTAAGCCAAGCTATTGATGCGGTTAAACGTGGTGAAACGCGCGACGTTATCAAAAAGGCAATTAGTGATGTATACACTAAACTAATTGATGAACTTAACCCATTGAAGGAATTGGTCGAACAAGTCGAACGTGAAACGGGCGAAAAGATTGCCTTTGATGATAACCCATATATGCAAGCGTGGCTTGCGCGTGGCTGGGCCGGTAAAGCGGAAGCACTAATAGAACATGGCTCTCCGGAACACGGTATAAAACCACTCAAAGACATTTTGAAAGGCATAGGCGAAAAGGAACATAAGGAATTCTCCGCATACCTTGTAGCCTTGCATGATTTAGACCTACACAAAAATAAACAAAAAGCAACGTTTGAATATACCGAAGATGCGGCAGTATTAGGCAAGCACGCCGGAAATGAACGCTTTCAAAAAGCAGCGCTTGAAATCTATAAATATCAAGATTATCTATTGGCAATGCTAGTAAAAGAAGGTATGCTAACGGCTAAGGCGTACCATACCATGCGGAAAATGTACCCGCATTATATTCCGTTCTTCCGTGATATGTCAGATGTAGGCATGCAATCGTTCTTATCTGGCGGGAAAGGTTTTATAGATGTATCTAGTCCGGTAAAACGGTTAAAAGGTAGTACGCGCGATATTATAGATCCGTTGGAAAGTATCATAAAAAATACATTCCAATTTTATAATGCAATCGAACGCAATCACGTTGGCCGTACATTTGCAAAACTTGCAGATACAAAGGGTAACGGGAAAATTGTGGAGCGTGTATTTGGCGATAAGGCAAAAACTGACAATACATTCAACGTATGGGAAAATGGCGAAAAAGTAACGTACGAAACAACACCGGAACTTATTGAAACTATGCGCATGTTGGATAAAGAACAATCCAGCATGATTATGAAGATTTTATCTTATCCGGCGAATTGGTTGCGCGCTGGTGCTACATTATCGCCAGAATTTATCTTGCGAAATCCTGTACGTGATATGATAGGCGCAGCGATTTATTCTAAACATGGTTTCATTCCTATTGTTGATACTTTCAAGGGGTTATCCTTATATCTAAAGAAAGGGCAAACATACTGGGAATATAAAAAATCCGGTGCAGCACATGCGGCAATGGTATCGTTAGACCGCGACTATTTAGGCGGCCAATTACGCGATATTATGAAGCGTGAAAGCAAGTTTACTAAGCTAATTAAAAACCCTATCGAAGCATTACGCGCTATGAGCGAAGCAACAGAAATGGCAACACGATTGGCGGAATACGATAATGCAAGAAAGGGTTATACTGGGTTAAGTAATCGCCTATTCGGTAAAGAAAGAAAGCCATTATCAGCACGTGAAGCAGCGTTAGAAAGCCGTGATATTACGCTAGATTTCAGCCGTAGAGGTACCAATACAAAGAAAGCAAATCAAGTAATAGCCTTCTTTAATGCAACAATTCAAGGCGCCGATAAAATGGCCCGTGCATTTAAAGAAGATCCGCGCGGTATGACGGTTAAAACAATGCTATACATTACGTTACCAAGCGTATTGTTATGGTATATAAATAAAGATGATGAGCGATACCAAGAGATACCGCAATGGGAAAAAGATACATTCTGGATAATTCCGGGTAAAGAAAATATGTATCGTATTCCTAAGCCGTTTGAAGCTGGCGTACTATTCGGTACGGCGTTTGAACGTATGTTACAGTACATGGACGATGAGAAAAACGGACGTAAGGGCGTAGGGTTTAAAGGTTTCGGGGAGCGCGTAATTGAAAGTTTTGCACCTAGCTTTATGCCTACTGCCATGATACCTATAGTTGAAGCAACAACAAATTATTCTTTGTTTAGACAACGCAATATTATCCCGCAATCTCAAGAAAACTTACCGGCACGCCTACAGTACGGCGCTAATACTAGCGAAGTTGCAAAATTCGTAGGCGATAAAATTAACGTTTCACCGTATATTGTAGATAACACAATAAGAGGGTACGGCGGCGGACTTGCTGGGTTAGGTTTAAGCGGTATTGATGCGGTTTCTGGTGCAAAAGAAAATAATACCGCTAAAAAGTGGTATGAAGCGCCGGGTTTAAGAGGGTTCACGGCGGCACCTTATCAATCATCTAATAGCGTGCAGCGTGTATATGATGATTACAAGGAACAAGAGAAATTACATAATGAATTCAAATTAACAGGGCAACGGCCGGAAGGTTACGATGCTAAAGAATTTGCAAAACTCAAAAATGCAAGTGATAGCTTAAAGAACTTAAACAAAGCATCTAAGGCTATCATTAATAACGAACGCATGAGCGGCGAACAAAAGAGGGAACAATTAGATAAAATCAATATGCGAAAAGCCAATATAGCGCGTAGCGTGTATGGCTTAGGTAAAGTTAAGTAAGAGGTATTGAATGGATCATTTCACAAGATTTATTGTTGAGGGGTGGAACTCCTTAACAGAAAGTTTTATATTGAAAACTCTATTAAGCGGCGCCGGTGCGTTAGGCATGTGGCTAATTGGTGTAAAACACGTTCAAATATTGGGCGTGTTTATTTTATTGGTATTCGTTGATTTATTCACAAAATGGGCGGCAATCGCCTATCAAATGTTAATTGATGAATACGGCTATAAAGTCGAAGATATTGCCGTATGGGAAAAATACCGTGCAATACCGGTGGCGTTTGAAAAGGGTAAGATTTCCAGCAGATACATGCGAAAAGGTTTTGTATTTAAAGTGGCGACATACGTCGCCGCTACACTTGCTGCCTTTTTGTTTGACGAAATGAGCGGTCAAAAGCAGTTCGCCGTTTCGTTAGTATGGTTGTATCTTGGCTCCTGTGAATTTTTATCTATCATGGAAAATCTTAGAGACGGCGGAAATGCCATGCTAGGTAAATTCTTAGATTTAGTTAGAACAAAAATTGAAAACAAAGTTAAATTATAGGGGGTACCATGCGAGGTATTGACGTAAGCGAAAATAACGGTGTAGTTGATTGGGGCGCGGTTAAGGCAGCGGGGTTTGATTTCGCTATTATCCGCATCGGTTACGGCCGCGGTAATTTGGATAGTGAATTTTATAACAACGTAAACGGCGCCATTAATGCCGGTTTGGCTATTGGGGTATACCACTATTCCTACGCTATGAATGAAGAACATGCAGCAGATGAAGCTGAATTTGTACTAAATACACTTAATGATGCCGGCTTAACTGTGGATAAGTTGCCTATGGGTGTATGGTTCGATATGGAAGATGCTGATGATTACAAGGCAGAACGTGGCATGCCAACGGGCCAACAATTAACAAATATTTGCAGCGTGTTCATTAATAAGCTATGGCAAGCTGGGTATGTAAATACTGGCTTATATGCCAATTATGATTGGCTAACAAACATTTTAGACGTTAGTCAATTAGGCGGTTGCGCTATCTGGTGCGCACAACTCAATAGCCAATGCGACTATGAAGGGGCCAATTTGTGGCAATACACGTTTACCGAAAATATCGAAGGTAAAGAATTCGATGCCGATTTAGTATTGAACTGGCCTATATAATGGGGGTAATTATGGATACTATCAAGCAAATGTTAAAAGGCTATACGCCTATTATCACCGTGGCAGCACTTATGCTGCTTGTGGTGGTAGTTGGTTTATTGTCTTATAAAATAGCTTATACAAAGAAATTACAAGAACCGATTATCTTAAATCAAGCAATAGTAAAGAACCCGCAGAAACTGGCGGATACATTGAAAATCACGCCAAAGGCAGCAACGGAAGTTATTGCATATAAAGAAAGTGCGGAACCGGTTGCAACGTATTATACACAGGCGCCAACGCTACATGATGCGGCAGTAATTACGAAGAACGCTATTCAAGATAAATCTCCGAACATTCCAAAGGAAGCTATAGAAAAAAGCGATAGAACCGCAGTTGTAGAAAATACCGATGAACAAAAGATTGATGTATATAAAATCAATCTGAATAAAGCACATCGCATTATGGGTGGTGTTACTGTACTAGATACAGGGAAGGTATACGAAACAATAGGCTATCAAGCTGGCGACTTTCAAGGCCTAGCGCATTTTGACGGGAAGCATTTCAAAGGGGCCAGCGCTTTATATACATTTGCGAAATGGTAGGTGATCCAATATCTCCGTGTTGCACGGTATGCAACAGTCAACCATTAGTTTACAGTTAGAAAGGTATATCATTATGAAAACATTTACATTTGAAGGTAAAACGCATATGTTCGCAGAAGAAGTAGAGCCAAAGAAAGACGGTTTATATACGGCTACATTAACAGACCATAACAACGTACGTTGTGAAATGTGGTTTATTAACGGCGAATTGAAACGTCTTGTTGAATTAGACTAATAAGAAAGGGGTACCATAGCGGTACCCCTCTTTTTTTGTTTTGACGTCAAAAATACGGCAAAAATTTCATGCAAAACTATATAATTTTGTGGATAGAATTTTTAAATTTACGTTGTGGCCAATCAGCTAAAAACTACGATATGCGACATTATGGATAAAAATTATTAAATACGCTATAATTAATTGATATAAAATATAATGATTAAAACCCTATAAAATATGCGTTCTTATGTTAAAACGTCATAAAAACGTCAAAAATTCTTATCCAAAAATAGCGGCAACTTTATCAGATGCCTTGTTTCGCATATCATCGGAATAATGAACGTATGTTTTTAATACCGTTTGTAAGCTATCACCTAATAATGCGGATACGGTTTTTATGTCTACACCGTTAGACAATAATTTAGTGGCGTATGTGTGGCGTAGATCATGAATAGAATTCTCCGGCAAGAACCGTTTCATAATCTCCGTAGCAACTCCGCTGGAACTGATACGGGTATTAAACAGGCGCTCCGTAGTGCATGTTTCCTTATATTCCAGTAATATACTTTTTAATACTGGCGGTATTGGGATTTGCCTATAACTGTTTTTAGATTTCAACCCTTTTAAGGCGTATTTATTGTATCCAATAGCGGCGAATTGTTGCACTATATTAATAGTATTATTATCTAAGTCTATATTTTCCCATGTAAGGCCCGTTATTTCGCCGTATCTCATGCCAGTATATACCGCAATACAGAACAATACATAATAGAAGTAATTAATAGGCTTAACGCCGTTCAATAACATTTCTACTTCATCATCTGTTAGTGCTTTAATTTTAAGCGGTTTATTATCTACATATCGTGGTATTATTTTTAGTTCATTAATTGGCAGTATCTTATATGGAAGTACGGCATAGTTAAATAAACGCTGAATTATGCCTAATGCAAGGTTTTTACTGGCGCTTGAATATAAACTATCATTCAATATCCGTTTCACTTGATACGGCGTAATATTCGTTATTTTTTCTCCGTGTATTGGTTTAAATAAATCAAAAGTGCGTGTATAAGTCCGTAACGTGTTGAATGTACGCGGCTTATTTTCTCTAATATAAATTTCAAAAAAATCAATAAGAGTTATATTTCTAAGACTATCATCGGTTGTGGTGATAGTCTTTTTTAATTTATCAATGATCGTTTGGGCGTGAATTTTAGCCGCTTTTTGTGTTTCAAAACCCTGTTTAGATTTCTGGCGCCAGCGGTTGCCGTCTTTATAAGATACGATGCATTGATACCCTTTATCTTTCTTCCTTATCGTAATGTTGCATTGCATCGTCTAATTCCTTTAATGAATAACTTGCTATAAATTGCGCACCGATAGTTAAGGCGACAACTATAAACATCAAAATATATCTGTGTTCTTTCCAATCCATAAAACCTAATATCATACCGATAATAAGATATAGAATACTTTGATAAAAGGCCACGTTAATTGCATCTTTTTTACTCATGGTAAACCCCTTTATTTAACAATATATGTGCGAATGTATCCGCATCATGTTCCAGCTTTATGCGCAAATCCGCATCTATTTCCTTAAATAAATCATAATCCTTATGAAGTAATACATGCCCTAATTCATGCGCAAGTGCTATGCGCTGCTGCCGCCTACTCAACCGGCTATTTATTATAATAGCCTTCTTAATCTCCGGTTTAATCAGCACACCGCTAACACCTACGGGCATACGTTTATAAAATACTTTAATGTTTAACTTGCTTGCAATGTGGCGCGGTTCATTTGAGCCGCACGAATTAATTAAGTCTAAAACCATATTTAACATACTAACAAATCCCCTTGAATATATTAATCGTCCAATACTGCCTTTAATACTTTCTGCAATTTCGCTTTTTGCGCTTCCGTCAATTCGCGATCACCATAATAACAAATCAATGTACTATCTGTTATTTTCTTTAAATCAATTTTTCTCTCAGTAGTTTTAATTTTAGGCGTTCCCTCTACGCCGTCAGTAAAATAACCTACCGGTACCCCAAAGTATTCCGATAATATTTTAATATTTTTTAAACTGGGGTTACTTTCTCCTTTCTTCCAACGTGAAAATGCACTTTGTGGAATTTTGGTATCTCTTGAAACTTGATATGCTGATACGCCAGTTTTTCGCATTAATTCCTCAATTTTGTTGTATAGCATAATGTACCTCGCTAAATATAAACATACTGTTTAACATTTTTAAAAAGTGTTTACTAGACTACTTACTAAAACGGAAGTACAATATAGCCATAAGGTACTTATGAAATCGTAAGTGTCTTGAAGTTTTGGTATAGCAAGTGTGGCGTCGAAAATCATCACTTGCTATATCGCAAGTATACCATTTTAGAAAGCGGGGTGTAAACCATAAAAACAGTAACAAAAAATGTTTTTAAACTCATGGATAGTAACGGTGTTACCGCTTATAAACTATCCAAAGAAACGGGAATTTCCGAAAGTGTTATTTCCCGTTGGCGTAGCGGCGAACAATCGCCAAGCCTTAGCAGTCTTGTAAAGGTTGCACATTTTTTTAATTGCGGTTTGTCGGAACTGATGAAAGGAGTAACAAAATGAAGATAACGTATACCGTAGATGAAACGGCCGAAGTGTTAGGTATCTCTAAATCGTCGGTATACAACCTTAGAAACAATGGTGTAATTCACCAATTAACAAAGTTACCGGGCGTTTTGTTTTCAGTCAAAGAAATTCAAGAAATAGCCGGATTAGAAACCGAAATAAATGCGGTTAATTACCGGGCGTTAAAAGCAGAAAATGAAGAATTGGCGAAAGAAAATGCAAAACTAAAAAACGATATTAAAAAAATCGCCAGCAGCATACTGACGATCACGGGGGAATTATGACAACGGCTTTTAAAATCATAGGCGCTCTATTACTGATAGGCACGCCGGGCAGCTTAGAGTTAGATAACATAACGCTATATGAAGCGTTTTTACAAGGACTGCTAGGGGTGGCGCTATTATACGGCGGCATCTATATAGACCAAATAAAAAAGGCCCAATAGTAACGGCAATTACTAAAGGGCAGATGCGAAAAGTGAGTTATTAAAGCATCTTAACCGCATATTATCATATGCGCGTTGAGGTGGCAAGGTGGAAACATGATTAAAGATGAAATTATAAAGGCATTTGAACGCTTTAAGGAAATCGAAGCACAAGGGAAAGCGGCAAAACCAAATGTACATATTGATTTCAATGTAAGGGTTAATAGATACGGTACGTTTTATCATTATTTGTTTGTGGAAGATGTAAGTAACGATACTCAAGCACTTATGAGTATAAAAGGTATTGACGGTTTACCATTTTCTCATGAAATCGAAACATTTGAAGATATTGTGAAGGTATTGGGGGCATTAAACAATGGCTAGTATTTACGAACTAAATAAAAATTATATGGAAGTTGCTGCAATGCTTGAAGAAGCAGAAACCCCAGAAGATATTGAGGCAATCAAAAACACGCTTGAAATGATTGATTTATCAATCGAAGAAAAAATCGAAAACACGGCCAAATACATGGTTAATGTTGAAGCCGATATTCAAGGTATTAAAGCCGAAATTGATAGATTGAACAAAATCAAAAAATCAAAAGAAAGCACTATTGAAACCTTAAAAAACAACATCGAATATTCTATGAAACAAAAAGGCATTGAAAAATTAGAAGTTGGCACCTTTAAAGCTGGTTATAGAAAATCTGAAAGCGTTGAAATTATCAACCTTGATATTATTCCGGCTGACTTTACAAAAGTAGAAATCAAAGCCGATAAAACGGCCATTAAAAAAGCTATTAAAGCCGGTGAAACGGTGGAAGGCGCACAAATTCAAACAAACATGAATTTCTATATTAAGTAGGTGATCGCATGGCAGCAAAAACATTACAACAAAAGTTAATTGAAATACAGGCGGAATTAAAAGCGCCTAAAAGCCAATACAATAAATTCGGTGGTTATAACTATAGGAATTGTGAAGATATCCTAGAAGCGGTTAAACCGCTATGCGCTAAACATGAAATTGTGCCGTTATTAAGCGATGAAATCGTTATGATTGGCGATAGATTTTATATTAAAGCAACGGCAAAAGTAACGGACGGAAAAGACGAAATCGCAACTACTGCATTTGCCCGTGAAGCACTAGATAAAAAGGGCATGGACGAAAGTCAAATTACCGGCTCCGCTTCTTCATACGCCAGAAAGTATGCATTAAACGGCCTATTCTGTATTGATGATACAAAAGATGCCGATTTTATGGATAATTCGCAAAACAAAAAAGCAGCAGCATCAGCACCAGCAACCAAGCAAAAGCACGTAGCCGGTTATGAGGAATTTTGTAAACTTGCCAAAGATAAGAATGTACTACCAGCAGAAATTACAAGATATCTTGCCGGCACTTTTAAAAAGCCTAAACTTGCTTTACTTGATGAGTTTGAAATGGTTGCAGCCCTTGAATGGTTGAAGAATTACGGAGCGAAAGAGGAAAACAAAGGCTTTACTTTATATGACAATGAGGAACAAGCATTATTACATGAAGATGCTGGAGACCGCATTTAATGAAATGGATAACAAAGGGTATCAATTTAATAAAGTCTATTGGCTGGAATATCTTGATACCCGCGCCAAAAGATGAGGCGTTAAATAGGTTAGATCCGGAAGCAGAATATATCGTTGAAATCCGTAAAAAGGTAAAACGCCGTTCGCTAAATGCTAACGCCTACGCATGGGTTCTATGCGATAAGATAGCGCGGGAACTTTCAAAGAACGCCTATATCTCAAAAAATGACGTATATAAGCGTGTTTTGATTGAAAGCGGTACATTTACCTATTTACCAATCAAAAACGATGCCGTAGGCCGATTTATTGAAATTTGGCACGGCCACGGGTTAGGCTGGCATGCAGAAGATGCTGGCCCAGCCAAAACAGAAGGTTATACAATCGTTCGCGCCTATCATGGCAGCAGCGTCTACACAATAGACGAAATGCGGCGATTAATTGATGCATTAGTTGATGAGTGCAGCCAGTTAAACATACCGATTGAAAACGATGAATATATAAATTCACTTGTAAGGGGATGGGGCAATGAACAAAAGGAAAAAACTTGACAATATCTTGTATGCCCGTACAAGAAAATGGGCGTACGAAAGAGATAACGGCCTATGCGTGCTATGTGGTGCAATGGCAACCGAAGTGCATCATATAACTTTCAGAAGTCAAGGCGGCTTATCAAATCTTAGTAATCTGGCTTGTCTATGCCGTGATTGCCATACAAAAGCGCATGGCGTAGAAGCTAAAAAAATACGCGAAGTGTTAAAGGAAAGGAATGAGGGTATTAAATGGCAGAACGAAGAATGATGTCTAAAAAAATTATTGATACAGATAACTTTTTAGATATGCCGCAAAGTACACAATGCCTTTATTTCCATTTGTTATTACGTGCAGATGATGACGGCTTTATTCAATCGCCAAAAAGCATTATGCGCATAACTGGGTGTAAGGAAGATGATTTGAAACTACTTATTGCCAAAGGTTTTGTTATTGGTTTTGAAACTGGTGTTATCGTTATCCGTCATTGGCGTATACATAACTATGTTCAATCTGATAGGTATTCAAAATCAGAACTTCCAGAAGCGCAAAGAGTGGAACTGGTTAATAAGGTATATGAACCGGTTGAAATGCCTGTGAGTGCAGATAATAACTACATGGATACAAAATGTATACAAAATGGATACAATCTGGATACACAGATAAGAATAGATAAGATAAGAGAAGAAGAGAATAGAATAGAAACACTATGTCATGTTACACATGACGATGTGGATAAATCTCACATTGAAATTATCGAATATCTTAATCTTAAAACCGGTTCTAAATTTAAGCCAACAACAAAACCATATATCCAAGCAATACGATCACGCTTGAAAGAAGGTTATACGGTTGATGATTTTAAAACGGTGATTGATAAAAAATGCCGTGAGTGGAAAGGTACAAAGTTGGAGAAATACTTAACGCCTAAAACTCTATTTGCGCCAAGCCATTTTGATACATATCTTAATTCCAACGAAATGGCAGCCATGACGGATACAGAACGAAAGGTTGCAGAATTAAACGCATTGATTGATGCGGTAGAAAGGGGAACAGATGAAGCCGGAAACATTGAAGGCTACGGGCCAATTATTGATATATGACAAATTCGATAGTTCAAAAGTTCAAATGTACGCCTACATGCTGGAAGATATCAACCCGGTTACATTGGCCGAAGCTATCAAGCAATGCATAAATACATGTGAGTTTCTTCCAGCAGTTGCCACTATTCGCAAGAAAGCGGCGGAAATTTCTGGATACGTGAATTGTAAAAACGAGCGCTTAATAGCGCAAGATGCATGGGAAGTAGTCAGAAAGAAAGCCAGCCAAGTAGGTTATGAAAAAGGCCTTGATGAGTTGGAAGGAATAACAAGGCTTGCTGCTAAAACTGTATGGCGTTTCTTTGATCCACGCAATAGCCAAAGCTACAACGAAAGCGCCGCAATGAGCCAATTCTGTAAGGCATATGAACAACTGGCAGCACGCGAACAAAGAAATATGGAAATCGCTGAAAGTATTAAAAGTAACGGCCTGTTAATGGAAGCACGGAAACGCGCAGAACTTAATATGCCAAAACAAACAGAAATTAAGATGCTAGATAACGGCCATTTGGTTGAGGTTGAAAAGCATGAACCTATAGACCTAAAAGGAATGGTTAAAAATGCCGATATTTCGGAAGAAAGTAAAAAGTTAATTCTGGGGGTATTGGAATGAATAAGAAATATAATGTGTTCCCGAAATTAATCGAATGTAGGGAGTTATTAAGATATACACAAGCCGATATGGCTGCAATGGTTGGCGTAGGACGTGAAACATACAAAAAACATGAACGAGGTGAATTTGATTTTAGATTAACAGAAATGTTAGCTATTAAAAAGTTTATCAACAATGAATTACAAACAAATCTTACATTAGATGATTTGTTTACACCGAA
>ERZ1026864.283-NODE-283-length-34205-cov-9.506940_pt1 | contig 34205 bp, 24 predicted proteins | sample MGYA00380162_ERZ1026864 | MGnify/ENA primary metagenome ERZ1026864 (study PRJEB33269, sample SAMEA4719798) | human gut metagenome | biome: human-associated habitat; feature: organic feature; material: feces | place: Cameroon | collected 2013-10 ... | reverse complement strand
TGGCGAATGAAGTTCCTTTCGGAAAGAATTGACGAAGCAAGCCGTTGGTATTTTCATTCGTGCCACGCTGCCATGGAGAATAAGGATCGCAGAAAAACACTTTCATGCCTGTAGCCTGAGCCAAAGCTTTATGTGCAGCAAATTCTTTCCTGTTATCGACAGTAAAACTCTTTTTCAGCTTCTCCGGAATGGAAGAAAAAGCTTTGATCGTGGCGTAATTGAAAGCATTGTCCTGTCTGTCATCTATTCGGAATGCAACAAGATATCCTGATTTACGCTCTACATGTGTGCCAAAACAGCCTGTTTTCCGCATACCGAGAACGGTATCACTTTCCCAGTTCCCATATCTCGAACGATTCTCAGCACCGGCTGGACGCTCGCTAATGGGCGTAGTATTGGGGATTTTTCCACGATTGTCTGTTCCTTTGCATTTTTTATGCTTCCATTTAAAACGCATGATCTTTTTCAGCTGCGGCGTTAAAATGCCGGAAATGAAATACTGAATGGTTTCTTATCACGTCTGGCTCGCCCTGCGATCTGCTCTGGAGACCAGCGTAGATTCATCTTTTCCATGACATAATTGCGTATTGCATCATCCAGCAGTTTTGCCTTTCTGCCGCAGTTCTTTCGCCGTTTTCGATATTTCTTATCTGCATAATGTGCTGCATAATCACCGTTGGCATAGCAGTTTCTTCGGAATTCGCGGCTTACAGAAGAGGGCGATCTTCCAAGTTCTTTGGCAATTGCCCGAATGCTCAGTCCCTGTGCTTTCAAAACTCTTGACTTTTCTCTCTCTTCTGTGGTAAAATGGGTGTAATGACACATATTGCTTCCTCCTGTTTTATGGTTGTGTGGTGACTCCCATATTATAACACGAGTGGCTTTATGTGTCATTCTTTTTTTGTGTTGTACTTATATTGTAAATCTATCCTTTTCCTCCTGCTTTTTCGTCTTTTTTCTATTATACCATATTTGCTGCGTAATGGGAAGATTTATTCAGTGTTTCCTTTATTCAGTGTTTCCCTAAGTATAATAAATAATTTTTAAGCGGAATACAGCAATGCATTTTGCACTGTGGGATTGGAATCTGTTTCTACCTGTTTCAGCATAGCTCGCAGCTTATCGGAAAATGTGCTCAAGTTGCAAATGTAAAATTGATAGAAATACTGCAACAAATCCATTTGCTCCAAATCTGTCAAACTTGTCTGTAACAAAAGATAGTGATCCGGAATAATTCCAAGTGATTTCCCAATTTCATGCAGGTGGAGATAATTATTGAAGTTTCCACCTTTTTGTTCTGTCGCGAAAACAGAAGATCCTACGGAAAAACAACAGTCAATTTCGTGGGCAAGTTTTCCATTTTTCTTCAATTCAACGTTAGTCAGGACAGAATAGGGAAGTTGATGTTCAGCTGCAAAAGAACTGACAATGTCTTGTGTGATACAAGCAGCATAAATCTCGAGCCATTGTCCTGTAATGAACCGAGTGGTTCTTGGCATTGGATTGACAATGCCACTGATAGTGTCTTCTTCTATGTTAGATGAAAGAAGAAGTCCAAAATGTGTAAAGTCTTGTACGGTTTTTCGAATGATGTTCTTTTCTTCTTCAGGTTCTTCCAATAAATAGGAAAATCGACGTGTGCCGTTGGAATCTGGATAAGGAATACATTGTCGAATTGCCTTTAAAAGCTTATTGATCTGCGGTAAATTCTGAACGATTGTAAAGGAAAGCTTTTGAAGAAAAGAAAAATCTGTAGGTTCTTGGGCATTTGTAACGGTATAGCCGCGAGATTCAAAGTGATTGAAAATAATGTTATCTTTACAACACAGCATAGTAAAATCCTCCTAGGTTCGCTGAAAATGTATATTTGCCTTCTATGTATAATATCGAGAAATAGAAGTGAACTTCAAGAAACTCCTAAAAATTTTTCTTTGTAGAATCAGATTTTCTTTTTTGCTTGTAAAATCGGTCTGTCTGTCCATCAATTTTTTGCATTGTGGAAAAGTTGAAAAAAGTTTTCTTTGCTGCTTTCCTTGATTGATAGATTGATTTAAATATGATTTAATATTGATTTAATATTGATTTCGGATGTCAAAAGCACCGAAATTGCGTCGTTTTCAGAATCAATAAGCAACATTGCATTGCACAATAAGCAACATTGCATTGCACAATAAGCAACATTGCATTGCTGGAGTAGCACCACACTATTGACATTGTTGTTCATGTGTGATATACTATTCTTTGGGTGATATTATGGCAAAATTATTTAATACTGCAATTATTGAAAAACGAAATGTTTTAAATGAATTGCGAAGCAACAATATGACTGTTCAGGAATTGCGATTTTTCAGTATTTATTTATCTAAAATCAATCCTTGGGATATTTCTACAAGGGTGGTTCGGTTCCCTATTGATGAATTTCAACGGATTATGGGATTTGGACGGCTTAACATGGCTCAAATTCGATCATGCACAGATAGCTTATTGACAAAAATTGTGCATATTCCGACAGAAACTGGCGGATATTCTGCATTTCAGCTTTTCAAGGAGTGTAAAGTAGACCATGACGAGAAGGGGAAATGGTTTATGGAAATCGATGCTCATGACAAAGCACTTCCGTTGATGTTTGATTTCAAAAATCGCTATTTTAAGTATGAACTCTGGAATGCTCTCCGTTTGAAAAGTCCCAATCAGGTTCGAATGTACGAAATTTTAAAGCAATACGAGAATATTGGGCAACGAGAACTTTCTGTGAAAGATTTGAGAGAACTCCTTGGCATTGCCAAAAATGAATATGACCGCTGGGAACGATTCCGTGTTCGTGTTCTTGACAGCTGTCAACGAGCCTTAAAAGAAACTACGGATATTTGTTATACTTATGAGCGTGGGAAAACTGGGCAGGGCGGAAAATGGCTGACGATTATATTCCATATCTTCAAAAATACTGAATATCAAGACCCTCTCACATTGCATGAGTTTATTGATATACAGCCAGAACCGGAAATTGTGGAAGGGAATACTGTCAGCGAAGAAATAGATCCAGACTGGGAAGCGATTTATGGTTCCGAAACCCTTGCGATTCTTGCGGAAAGCTGTGGGTATGAATTTCAAAAAGAGCAGATGGAGCAAATTTCGCGGGTATTGGTTCGCATTGATATTCCCAAAGATCGCATGTCCGGAAGCATGCTATTCGGCAGACAATTTTATCTGCGTGAAAAATACGCCGCATTAAACGTAGAGAGTGCGAAAAAAATTCAAAACGGAGAAATGCCTATCAAGAATCGCTTTAAGTATTTTCTCCGAATGTTGGAAGATGATGCGTTTCAGCCGGCGGCGTATTAAGGGAATATTGTGAAATGTCCGTTGCATTTGGATAAGTAGTGCCAGAAATCGCTTTAGAACGTCTACAATGCCCCTCACAGGCGTTTTTCTAGAATTTCCTAGAAGCTAGAAGCTGAAGCCGAATGTGGCTAAAAAGGGCAATAAAATGCATTTTAGATGGTATTTCGATATTGGGATAAAAAAGAAGAGTTTTCGTGACAGTGAGGTTCGCGCCAAAAAATCAGAAGAAAACGCAATGAATCTGCAAAGAATCATGTCGGAACAGAAACTTTTTTGGGAAAAAGGCTTGACAAGTGCAGCAGATTGTTGTAAAATAAAAAGCATCAAGGAACTGCTTTTGTGCAGATTCCGCTACTACAATCCACGTTTGTCGTGGATACTAAAACCCTAATCCATATGATTCAAGAATTTTATTGAGTTACTACAATCCACGTTTGTCGTGAATTGTAGTATTTTTATTTTTACAAACAAAAAATCCCTCTCGTATTTCTAACGAGAGGGATTTTTCATTTTTAGAGAAACAACAAAAATTTTTTTCTAAAAAATCTGAAATGGGTGCTATAAGTACGGTATATCTAATAGAAAAACAAATCCACCGCAAAACAGAAAGAAAAAATAGAAGGAAAAGGAGGAAAAAACAATGGTGATCTTGAATGCATGTGGCACACGGACAAAAGGAAGCATGATTCCGGTTTGTTATAACTGGGTACAGTAAGGAGGAATGCTCTTATGAAAAAGAGTAGTATTTTTACAATCGCAATTGGTGCATTGACGATAGCATCAAAAACACTTGAGGTCTTGAAGCACGAAAATTCGTGAGAAAGGAGGGATAGCTATGGCATCGCCGTTGATTTCTATTGGTAAGATCGTTATACACATTTTTCTTTGAACTTTGAAATAAGGACGTAAAGATGATCTACATATAACAACTGAAATTTTCGCATAAGAAAAAATCCCCCTCGTGTGCATAAAATGACACGAGGGGGATTTCTACGTTCTATTTAAGAGATATGAGCCAATGGATTATGTCGTAATAAATTGAGAATTGTTTGCGGGAGATGCTTCCTCTTTCGGTTCAGCTTCGAGTTCATGCCGGTCAAACAATTCTGCAATGGACAAATTTTTATATCGCGGAATGCAGTACGCAAATGGCAGGCACAGCATATGCAGGAAGTCTTTGCAGTAAGAATGGTATTGCTGTACTTTTTCCAGAGATTTTTTTGTATACTTGCTGCCTTGGTTAGATTTTTCCAGAATATATTCTAACTCTCTTTGCAGCAAATAGTGGTAACAATCGAAATATCGCTTCATTGCTCCCATTTCTGTGATAAATCTATCTGCATCACGAATGATCCATAGGTGAGCGACGATGTTTCGGAAGGCAACGATTGCATTTTTGTCTGCATTTTCCAAATTTTCTCTTGTTTTACAGTTCCACTTGACATTTTTTAAATGCCGATTTTTTGCAGCTTCTGCCTTTTCGTATATCGTTCGAGTATCTTTTCTTCTGGCTTTTTCGTCTGTTTCATATCCTAGAATCATTTCTGTTAATGCGGTATATCGCTTTTTAAGATTGATGGAGGTATTGAACTTTAAACTGTATAGGATAGCATCTCGCTCCAGACAATGAAAAGCGATGATATAGCGGGCGTTGATATTAACCAGATTCTTGATCAATTGGTAAAGTACAGTCAAGTACAGACTGATAATGGCTTTATAACGTTCTTTTTTTCGTTTTTCTTCAGCAGTGATTATCTTATCAGACTGCTTTACGTCTTGAAATTGATCGTAAGACATATTGGTAAGGATCTTGCACAGGAAGTTGATCTTTTCTTCTTCTGAAACAGACCAGCTATTTGTTCCACCGCATGTTTCATAATAGCGATCAATCTGGTTTTTTCCATTCATTCCTTGTACACGCTGATTCTTGGCGATACGCGACAAAACAAATCTGACAACAGTTTCATTTTGTGAAAGAGTATGCAATTTTTGCGGATTGCCATAGCGTATTAGATATTGGAATCGCGTATTTGAAATAACATTGTTTCCGATGAAGTTCCGCATGCCGTGTTCTCCAGCATTTAGCTTCTTTCCATTTTTATCACGGAAGAAGAAGCACGCCATACTTTGTAATTCCTGTTCTGATTTTTCTGTTCCTAAAATCTGAATGGCATCTACCATCATGACTTCCTTTAGGTTAGAAATCGGGTTCCCCATTCTGGCAAAGCTTTTTAACTGTGTAATTTCTTCGCAAAGACAACTGCTCTGTTGGAAGAATGTATAATCTTCTTTGAATGTCGTTTGCAGTTCCAGTTGTTCCATTGTTTTTAGCAGACTGCTGATGTTGTCAAACTTGTTGATCAAGGTCGTCAGCAGGTCGTTGATTTCTTTACCATCTAAGAACATCGTCAACAAATACATCAACTTTGTGAAGCAAGTCACTTGTTCCGCTGGCTTTAAGATATTTTGAATCTGCTTCTGAATGGGGATTGGCATGTTTTGGCTTGAGTACTCTTTTACTTGAGCACCTTTGAAACCTCGAATTCTCTTGAATAATTCCTGATAGCTTGTCCACAACTGATCCGCTTCGTTCTGATAGACTCTTTTTTTAGCATCTTCAGTGATCGCACTTCTCAAATTACTTGCCAATGCATCTGCTTTTGACTTTCGTTCATTGCTATAAGCATATACCAGAACAAAATCCATCATCTTATATAGCTTACTTCGAATACTGTCATAAACATTATGATTTTCTCGGATTTCCTGCAAGTCAGGTTGATCCAGCAGCATTTCCCGCAATGTTTTGATGGAAAATCCGAGGTTTTTATATTCCTTGGTGATGATAAACCGAAAATATGGTTCTGCTAATTCTGAAGCGTTCTTCCCTAAAATTTCAGCTAGAAAGTTCAAATTGGGTGCATTGGTCTTTTCGAAGTCTTTTTGAAGTCCATAAATCGTGCTGTTATAACAATTATTCATGGTTTCCTGATACTCGCTCGAAAGTGCATCTTCCAATTGATATAGCCAAAGGCGAGAAATACCGCCTTCAGTACTATGCGTAATCCACTGGCGTAAGCTTCCGATCAATGTAAGGATATGGTAGACTTCTTTAGCTGTCTTCTTTACAATTTTTCGTTCAGATTCCGCATGGAAAAATGCTTTTCCAAAGTAACCAATGCGATTGTTTTTGAAAAAGTTAAAGAAAAGATCCTGCTGTTTTTTTACACTACAGATAACATTGTCTTTGTTCCCGAAGTGCTCACGGTGTTGTTCCGGATTTTGAAACTCATCCCACTGATTTCGAGTACTGAAATTGGACAAGAAATCGTCACTGCAGCCGGATACATTGTCAATTGCAAAAACAGCATTGGTGGTATATTCCGCTAAGATCTTTTCAATATCCAAAATATTGTAGATCAAGCGAATATGAAGATCATTATTAAAGCTGCGATCAAAGTAACGGTTTTCAAGAACGTCTTTTAACTGCAGCATGTCTTCTCCTGCAGATTTTTTTATTGTATTTTTCTGCATAGTTGTATGAAGCGGGTTATCAACAGAAATTTCCGGCAAAACGATTCTGCCATTTGAAATTCCAATGGAAGTCGCTTCTGTAAGTTCTGTTTTTGCAAATTTCAACTTTGCAGTAAAAGTTTCTTCTTCTGGGAACGTTGTGATTTTTCCGTCTGGTGTAATTTTCTTTTCCAGAACAGTTTCATTTCCATTTCCGAATGTCGCTAGGTACAGGTCATCTCCAACAACAAATACAGATTTTACGCCAACAGCTTTTACACGAGATCTACGACCTTCTGCACTGGTTTCTTCCCATTGTGCCAGATTTTTCTTTTCTAGTTCTTCTCGTCTTTTTTGTGCTGCTTCTTCCGCCAATTTTTGTTTTTTTAGAGCTTCATTTTCTTGACTCTTTTTTATTTTTTGTGCTTTTAGAGCTTCTCTAGTTGCTCTGATATTCTTCTTTTTCATAGCGGTCCTCCTTTCCTTATTACGTTAAACCTTGGTTATTCAAACAATCCTGCATGTGCTTTTGAAACGTCTTTCGTTTTTCAGTAATATTGCTATCGTTTTTGACATGGAGAAATTGACGATATACAATGTTTTCCAATGGGAATCCGCATTCACGTGCATATTTAGGATTTTGTTCTTCAGGATGAAAGTCTTGTATCTTTTTGAGTGGACATTTTCTGCTTTCGGAAATATTTGTGACAGATTGCTGTAGGTAGGAATTCAGGAAATCTATATTGCAAGTTTTTGTATACAACTTTTCATTTTGATATACATGCTCTGCGAGTTGCTTATCTTCCCGAATCATTCGTGAAACAGTTTCAGTAAAAAATAAATCATCATTGCAACGAATCAAATGTTTTCTACTATTTACAGTATCCGCGAATGCTCTCAACCAGAAAATTGCCATTTGAGATCCGCTTGTTTCTTCTTCCGGAGAAAATCCATCATCTGGCAAAAGAGATCCAATAGTATTTCCATTTGCATTATCGTTACGAATAGGTGCATCTATGGAGATATTTTTTTCTTTTTCAAACTGTTTTTCTATTTCTTCCTTTTTTGAGAAGTTGAGTTTATAAATAGACAAAAAATTTCCTGCAAGGGGATTGTAATTTTCATAGGTTTTCCAAAAAGTCTGATCAGCCTGCATTTTTTTACTGCTATTATCTTGCGAAATGTCATAACAATAATAAATGATTTTATTTAAAAGGTCAGAAATGCTGTCATCTTTTAAGAAATCCTGTAAACAAGCATCTGCAAGCCACCAGAGCGTATCATATCTTGATGTTTGCAATTGTCTATGCTCTTTGAGAATGGAAAGGCGTAGCGGTTCTTCTAGGGCTTTGATGCAAGCAGAAAATTGCTCATCTAGTTGTTCTTTTATAGAGTTTACCTCTTCAGTTGTCCATATCCATTCCTTAGGGTATAATGCAGAAGGCACTACCTGCTTTAAAAAATTTCTTCCAGCTTGTTTCCGGAAATAAAAAAGCAGTATTTTTACTCGTTCAGGACTATGATCTCCATTTTGATACATGGCTAAATTTCTTTGCAGTAGATCCGTTTCTATGACAGAAATAAATGTAGTGGTCGGTTCTGCTTTTCCTTTGTTATCTTTGAAAAATTTTTCTTCCCATTTGAAAAAAAGCTCTTGGAAATTTTCCCGATTTTCAATGCAGTCGAAGCCCTTGGCTTTTTTTACACGTTTTTTTACACATTTCGAAATGGCATCCCATTTTTCAGTTCGTTTTTCGCTGTTTATACTTTTCTGCTGTTCAGTAATTTGGTTGTTGTTTCCAGAATGACACTGTTGAATTATTTCTTCTGACCATGTTTTGACTTCTTTCCAATCTTCATATGCGTTGGTCTTTTCCTCTTCATCTGTATTTTCTTGAGACGGTACTTCTTTACTTTTGGGAACAGAATTTATCCCTTCAATCATTTCCAACTAAACCTCCCTTTGAAATTATTCATTATCATCAAGCATCATTTTTTCAATGAACTTAATCGGATTTGATACATCAGATTTTTCCAGATTGATAATCGAACTCTGCAAGAACAGTAACGAGGAAACATCATAGAGCGAAGATGTTTCCTTTCCGTTGTATTCGAACGATTCATAGCTCATGCATTTCGGAAAGATTCCATCTCCATGCTGATAAGCATAAGTCAGTGCCATATTCATCACAATCGGAATCGGTTTGGAACCAAAAGAAAGATCTACATAAATGTCTTCGTCCAAAGAATTCTCTAAAGTTTGAATGATCTGAAACAGCAGTCGTACCTGTGTGTCAGGTTTTTCATCGCACGGAATTTCAATAGACTCGATGTCGCAATGGAATAGCGGATTTTTTTCCTGATGAATACGATCAATCTCCGCCTGTCGCCAAGTCATAAAATCATTGTCGATTTCTTTGTTGTCACGTTCATTCTGCAATTTTGTCTGCAGCTGTTTCTGCGTAAGACCTTTATAGTACGTACGATAAAGACCATATAAGTCGTAGTCATACATGATGGCATCCAATTCACTCAGAAAAGTGGTATAGTTTTTCTCGGTGCAGTCGTGTCCGACTTTTTTGATGACAGTCACCTTAACAGTTTCGCCTTCTGATACTGTGTTTTTCAGTGAAATCAAAATCGGAAAGCTTACTGGAATATTGATTTGATCCAGACAGGAGAGTTGGCTGCAGTTTTCCGTGAAATTCGATGTCAATTTTCGAGGTGCCATTGTAGGATTGGCAAAAATATATCTTTTCATAAAATAAGATTCCTTTCTTTTTTCTAAAAAGCACTCAAATAACACTAATCCATTATCGAAATAAATGAAATATTATTTATTATATCATATTACATTCTACTTTTCCACCTTTTTTGATTTTTTTATGTTTCTTCTAAAGATGAAGTACTACCAGCAATTACTGTCACTTTTTCTGCAATGAAGCATTTTGTTCCAGAAGTTTATGAGCATTTGCATTTCAAATTCCATTATCATTTCACTTCCTTGATAAATGATGTACGGACTTACAGTCCCAAGATAATGTCCAGAATCTCACCAATTTCTCCAAACAGGTTTTTCTTTGTCATAATATATCACCTTCTCTCAATTACATAATAATTTAAAGCCACCGAAAGGGGCAAAATGGATTACATATGATGCACTGACGGTATTTGCACATAATATCACCTCCTTTCTTTTTTTGTTTTCACAGTCCCAAAAGGATATCAAGAATTGTACCAATCTCTCCGAACAAATTTGTTTTTGCCATAATGTATCACCTTCCTTCAATAACGGATATGCTTATTTGCATAAAATCGACGATGATTTGTATCTGCTTCTGTAAAACATAATACATTTTCATTTTCCAAATACATTGTCATATTTATACCTCCTACAAATGTTTTCCAGTATCATATAACTTTTGAGAGTTTTATTGACAGCAAACATTGCATTGTGATTTTTATATAAAATCATAGCAGTCGCCTTTGCTACGCATTCTTGGTTTGTGCATTCTTATTTTTTTCTGCATTAAAAAATATCCTTTCTATTTTCTGGTGAATTCAACGGTTCCTAATATAGATACCGAACGCATTTCCTCATTTTCAAGTTTTTAAAAAAATTTTTTTGAATCCAGCAGAAAAACTTTGCCTGAAATCTTAGCTGTTTCTAATATAGATACCGGTTGATTTGACTTGATTTCAAGTTTTTTTATCCTGGCACTGAAATTTTTTTTAAAATGGCTTCTTGGGGAAACAAGTGCATCTGGATTTTGATACAATTAGGTATTGCAATGTATCCCCCTCTGTGAATTGTATTCTATTTCAGCCAAATTTTCTGCCATTTTACATATTCAAACGAAAAATATCTAAAATAGAATCTTTACTTTTTATTTTTGTTGTGATATAATAAAATCATGCACATAAATCATGCGTATAAAACATATGCATGATTTATGTGCATAAAAGGAGGTAACAAATGAAGATTATCACAGTAGGCAACCAAAAAGGGGGAGCTGGAAAAACAACTACAGCTCTCAATCTCATTTTGGGATTACAGAAAAAACATCGTAGAGTGCTTGCTATTGACATGGATGGACAGTGTAATCTTTCTTATTTGCTAGGTGTAGAAGAACAAATCCTATCAGAATCAGATGATAATATCTACAGCATTTTGCGAGGAAAAAAAGATGCTGCTAGTTGTATTCTCCATACAGAAATGCATGTAGACTTGATCCCAGCAAGCCCTGCCCTTTATGAGGCAGATATGACGATCAATAAAGTTGGAAAAGAATATCGGTTAAAGAAAGCTTTGGAATCCATTTCTGAATATGAATATGTCGTAGTCGATACACCTCCAAATCTTGGGATCGTGACAGTTAATGCTTTTACTGCTTCGAATAGTGTTATTATTCCGGTGCAGGCAGATATTCTGTCTTTAGTTGGACTGAACCAGTTAGAAGAAACACTTAAAGCAGTGCAGGAGTACACAAATTCTGATCTGCACATAGATGGAATTCTCATTACACGTTACAATTCCAGAACTAGACTGTCTCAAGACTTTCGAAGTGCAATAGAACAGCAGGCCACTCAAATTGGAACTCAGGTTTTTCAAAGTAAAATTCGAGAGAGCGTAACAATCAAAGAGGCTCAGGTATCCAAGCAGAGTCTGTATGATTACGCTGGAAAATCGAAAGTAGCTATGGACTATATGAAATTCGTTGATGAAGTAGAGGAGATACAGAATTATGGGAAAATATAAAAATAGTGCAATCAGTAGCTTTGTAAACAAAAACGGAACTCCCAAAGAGCAACTGGAAAGAGTTCAGATTGCATCTATGGATATAGAACCAGAGGAACGACATAATAGAAGGGTGCATTTACTTATGAAGCAGTCTGTTTATCAAAAAGTAAAAAACGCTGCTGAACAAAGTGGTGTTTCTGTAAATCGTGTTATAGAAAGTTTGATAGAGAAGCACTTATAATTTTTACATGTTTGAAAGTCGAAATTCGGCATTATTAATCGATTTTTTATGATTCCTATTGCATTTTTAGTTATATTATGATATACTTTAAGAGAAATAATATAGCAGAAAGGAGCCCTATAAATGGAAATAGAACTCACCGCAAAAGCAAAAAAAATAAAAAAGTTATATGATAGAGACTTTTTTTCAAAAACGGATCTAAAGAATATGATGACAGATCTAGTTGCAGCAGAAAATGCCGAGAAACCAAAAATAAAAAAGGCTATCAAAGAGAAACTGAACACATTAGGATTCTCAGTAGACTCTAAAGATAATAATGAAAATGATGATATAGAGTTAGAGCAAATTCGAAAAAAGGTGACTCTAGCAATATCTAGTTATGCATGGGCAGGTTCCATTCGTTCTGAAATAATCCATACATTATATCATACTTTTCAGCAATATGCTGCCCCAGCTGATTTCCTGTTGCGTTTAGTGGAAGCACATGAACCTCGAAAAGAAGACACTCAGAAGTCTATTTTTCATGGTCAAAGATTGCGTCTGCGTTTACTGAAAATGGCAGCAATTATGCTGTTGGATATGCCTGCCGACAGTATGTTCTTAGACAATTATACTGGATATAATGGTCTTGGTTATATTAAGAAATACTGTATTGATAAATATTGTGACAAAAAAACATGCACCAAGCAAAAATTGAAAGTATTGATTGTTGAAAAATTAGATGATTCCATTTTCAACATTTTAGAAAACCCAAAAACAACAATCGAGCAGACTAGACGAAATGGCACATACGGTTTGCTGCGTATTTGTGATAATTTGGAAGACGGCTATTTTGATAATAAAACTAGAATGGATTTGTTTTTCTTTGCTGTTGCTTACCAATTTTCTGCTGAAGAATGTATTGAAAAATTATTTGAAGAATACTACATTAACAATCTCTTAGCTTGTATTTCCGATGAAAGAAATAATAGCGTATTGCCAGACGGTCATGGAATTCATTGGAAAGATTACAGAGATATTGTCTGGCTATACTATATTGACTGGCAATACAAAGATACTGATAACCGTTCTCCTATAGAAACACTTGCGAAGATTGAAATGGCACTTACAAAACTCAAAGGAGATACAACGTATCATTCTAAACACAAGACTTCTGCAAATACATCTTACTATGCTGATCTTCGTTATGATGTTCTTTTTAACATAAAAGAAGAGCAATTCCTTGATTTTATGAGGAAAACGTATGATTGCAATAGTACTGTACAGCAAACTGCCTCTGCAATACAAAACGAAGAATTTATGCAAACTCAATTGACGATGGATTCTGGTTTTACATTTTTTTCTTCTGATACAATAAAAGATGCGTGCAGTATACCTCGAGATGATTTTCAGAAGGGAACAAAAAGCGAAGCGTTTAATTCGTTTTTTAATGAAGTAGCAAAAATACTTAAAGAATCTGAATGCTGTAATCCTGAAGAAGAACATATAAAGCGATTTTGCAGAATGTTTTATCATGCAATTCGATATATGACAACTTCAGAAAATACTACAAAAAGAAAAAATGCGGTTATTACGAGAACAGAAGTTCTTGCACATTATCATGCATACTATAATCAAAAAAATAAAGGAAAACATAAGAATTTTTCTGAAGTATGGGCAGATTATACGCACCGAATTACAGGATTAGATCAGTATCTGAATGATGCAAATTTTATTCCAATGAGTGAAAAAAATATAATTGATATGATGTGCGTTCTTTCCAGCTATTATAGTATGCAATCTGACACAGATGGAGCTGAATGATGAAAAGAATTGTATTGAATCAAAATACAAAAATTAAGCTCGATACTTCTAATGGTAAAAATACTAGAGTTTTTACCATACTTGGAGAAAAGCCAATCGGAGATGGAGCATCCGCGATTTGCTACCATGCCAAAGATGAAAACGAAATTAAGGGAACACTCAAGGAATTTTATCCTGCAGATACAGCAGTATTTCAAAGAGATGCAAATGGGTATCTTCGAAAAGGAACAGGCTATCTAGTAGAAACTCCAGAAACATATTTAAAGCCTTATCGATTTCTGCAGGGAAAAGTAAGTGCATTTGAATTTATTCCAAATTTTGAGATATACACTGGTGTAGACAGCGTGTATGTCTGGACACCGCAACCTCCTTGTATTCCATTTGATGGATTTTTGAAAAAAGTTTATCATAGTCCACAAAGAAAGCCTGTTGAAAATCTCATTCAAATATTACTGACTATTCAGCAGCTTGCTGTCTGTGTAGAACAACTCCACTGTGCTGGACTACTTCATCGCGACATCAAACCCTCAAATTTTGGTGCATATATTCGAGGTGAAGAATTTTTATCTCAAACTCTTTGTTTGTTTGACATTAATTCTATTTGCGGTGTAGATGATGCAGACCAGATAATTGGAACAGAAGGCTTTATGGCACCTGATTCTGTTTTTACATGTAGAAGTGATGTGTATTCGGTTGGTGCAACGTTATTTTACGCGTTGACAAATCGTACTTTCTGTGCAAAAAATTATCCGCATATCCCGAGATTACTGAAATCTAGTGAAATGTTTCGCTGTAGTTCCCTGCAAGAAGATACTGAGATCCTGAAAATTTTAACGAAAGTCCTTCAAAAATCATTGTGTGAAGATCATGACAATCGTTATCCGTCCTGCGAAGCTTTTTTAAGTGATTTTGAAAAAGTATTCGCACCACTTCGGATTACAGAAATACTTAGAGGAAATGGAAATCATAATCGTTTTCTAACAAAAATCAGAAAGCAGATTGACACAGATGCGGAAAAAAACATTCGTTTGGTTTTACAACATCATTTGTATGACAATCCAATACTTCCGGATGAGTCAAAAAAGATTTCTGTATGCATTTGTGGATTTGACAATATAGGACAACTTTATTTGGACATGCTGCTTAAGGTATTGCATTTTCCAGATGTTAAAGTCAATTTCTTCGTGATTGATCCAGAATGCAAAAAAGAATTATATTTGGAACAGCGTCCAGCATTACAAGATTTTTATTGTGTTGATATGCACAAACCTTCACAAGATTGCTATGGAAATATCCATTTTTATACTGCTGTTAATCAACTTTCAGAACAACCACAATTGATTTTTATAGCAGAAAGTTCTGATAGTCTTACACTTCGAAATAGCAGAATCATACATTATCAATTTTCTGATTCATCATTGCAATGTGCTCTGGAAACAGAAAAAAAGTCACTTCCAGAATGGATTACTCCTATTTATATCAAAAAAACTATTCAAGCAAAACAACAAAAATTAATAGAACAAATGGCATGGAATGTGCACCTTGTTTGGAAAAAAAGTTTAAATATCACATGGCGACGTATTAAGGAAGAATTTCGACATCCATATAATTTCAATTCTTGTATATATTTTGTATTAACCATGAGACACAATTTAATGTACATGAATATTGATTTAAGAACAATGTCTGCTGAAGATGCTGCAGAAGCATATCTAGAAAAATTGTCAAAAAAGCGTGATATATTGATCTGTAATGAACATGGCAGATGGGTAACAGATAAAATTACAGACGGCTATATTTCAAAACTTTCTGACATAGAAAGTATGTCAAACTTGAAAGCCAAAGATGAAACCGAACGGCAACATGTTTGCATTGTTCCATCAAGCACAGAACATTTACTGAAATCATGGTCGCATCAAAAATGGGACAATTCTACACCAGAGGAACTAAAAAAACTAGATGCACTTGAACAGATGTCTGTACAATTACATCGTACTTATCAAATATTAGCAAAAAATATTCGAAAAAAAGAAAATATCCTTGGAGAACTCATGCAAAGCATGAGAACTTGCTTGCCTGAACATTCAAAAGATTCTTGGAATGCATTTTATCACTGGTTCAATACAGTAAAAGATGTTTTTCATGGAAGAACTGAAAAAACAAGGCTTTGTCAGTATATGAAGCAGAAATTTCTTGGCTTAATTCGAACAGAATCAAAAAGAAAAAAAATAGAAACAATCGTCAGAAATTTTTCTAATGATATTCTACCAATTTTTCGTGCAGCAGAGTATCGCGATTATAAAATAGATGACGAAGCATTGATAGATCAAATTCCATTTATTTTAACTTATCGAGATAATATCACACTTGCAATTCCATTTCAAGCGAAACAAATCATGAAAAACTTCTATGCACCTATGATCGTAAATCCACAGAAGATTGAGTATTTATGTATGATAGACGACCGAGATGCTATTCGAGAAATTTGTGATATTTTGCCAAGAATAAAGCTACTAAAAGAAAAAAATGTTCGTTCCTCTATAGAATTTGTATTTGTAGATCATGACTCTATGATAAAAGAGATAAATCTCAAAGCCATAAAAGACGAAGGATATAATGTTCGTATCTTTCCAGATGAATCATCATTGCTTGTATGGTTACAAAAGCAAAACCGTACAAATCAACTTTGTGCAGTAGAAAATAATCTTGGCTATTTAAGTGGATACCTTAAAGACAAAGATATTCCAAAGTATAGGTATAAAGATGGTGCCATAGTTACATTTTCAGATAAAAACGCACTCTCCTATATTAAAAAGGAACCAGTTTTGTTGGTAGATGATGTGTTCCGTATTTCTAATGCTGTCGGCAGTAGTTCTGATCAGCCAGAATTCCATGAAGATTACGAAAAACTTTTTGAAATCTATAGAAAGAATCCTTCTACATGGAAGAAACTCTGCAATTTTTTATACCAAAAACAGAATACAGTATATATTGCAAAAGGCGACGAAGAAACTGCATCTACAACAAAATTTCGAGTTTTACTGCCATCAGAGTGCGGAAATGGTGTAAAAAAAGTATTAGAGGCAGCAGTAGACAAAAATATTATTTCGGATTATGATTGTGAATGGATCAATACAGAAACATTTTCTGTTCAAATGTCTTGTACATACTCTCAGCAAAGCGGATTTTATCGATTGTTTGGAGAAACAAATGCATTAACACATCCTGAAAGAATCGAATTTAAGAATAACTCCTATTCTCCAGACAGTCTAATTATTCAAACTGGATCTTTACATGAGAATATCTCTTTGCGTTATAATGATTATAAAACACCATCAATAGAACAATTAGACCAATATGATCAACTACTAAGAGATTTACGAAATTCCGGATATTTGCTCAATTATGTTTATAGAAAGCCAAACCTAGATCAACAGAAAAATGGTTTCTTTTCTTTCACTTATGCGACTAATTCCATTCGAACACTTTTGACAAATGCAGGACGTATTTTTGAAGTTTATATCTACCATAAAGTAATAGAATCAGGTAAATTTGATGATGTTGTAAACAGCTATACTTGCAAATGGTCTGATAAAGTGAAAAATGAATTTGATTTCGTTTTAACAAAAGGCATGAAAACGATTTTGATTGAAGCCAAAGCAAGAAATGAAATTAATAATGATATTATTTACAAGCTGGATAGTTTGCAAAATCACTTTTCTTCTGATATAAAAGCTATTTTATTGGTTGATATTAATTCTGATATTCCAGATTATATTCGCGACCGTGCGAAAGAAGATAATATTACTATTATCAATGAAAATAAATCAATTGAAGATATTGGAAATGTACTAAACGAATTTTAGGTTATACAGCAGAGGAGAAAGGTGTATGAACATTAGTACGAACATCTCATATATACTCAAGCCAGATATAAAATGGCTATTGTTCACCAATAGAAGCTATACCGCAAAAATACAAAAAGCAGATAAAAATCGATTATATAATACCGACCAACCCGGTATTGTATACAATATTTTAGAAGACAGTTATGCACCTGTTGGAACTGGATATGTGGTAACTGGTGTTGCCGGAGAAATGTGGCCAATTGGCGAAAGTGCACTTTCAAAATATGATATTTCCAAAGAAAACATTACAAGTGAACCTCAAGATGTACAAACCAAAGAAACTGGAACCATTATGGCAGGTGTGCAGATTCCAGTGAATATCACATTTCAGTTGCAAACAGACTATGGCGAAAAAGTGTGGCTGAATGGCAATCGAAATGGCATTGATCATGGAACTGGTGACTGGGTACTCGTTTCTACCAAAAAAACAGAATCTGGATTATTGGTTCCGGACTTTACAGATAGCGGTAGAGTTATTAACGGAGCAATTATGGAAAAGCTGTACCGAAAGGTCTAACCACATCTTCTACAAAGTTCTTGTGTAAGTCTAATATTTTGCTCAATTATTTCGTAAACATACTTAAATACCCCCAGAGATTATATCTCTAGGGGTATTTGTTTTAATGAGTTGTGATATGTAATTCTCTTTTTTTATTCTAATACAGTTTCTCTAACCTTTCAAACGAATCAAAATCCTCTTACGCGACATATTTTTCAGCTGCTTTTCGACTTCCAGTGCTTCTTGATAGTACTTGTTCGCGTTGTCAGGTTGATTCATAGTCTCATAAAGTTTAGCTATATTGTCCAGAGTTATGAGATAATTATGTAGGTAGTTCGGATTCTGTGGATAAGTATCTTTTAGTTGTTTGGAAATTTCAAGATCAGCTTGATAATATCCAAGTGCATCATCAAGCTGATTCATTGCTTCATAGATTCCGGCAAGTCTTTCAAGAGATATGGAATAAGCACGCAGATAGTTTGGATTTTTCGGATAGGAAACTTTTAGCTGTTTTCTGATTTCAAGATCCTCTTGATAATATTTAAGTGCATCATCAAGCTGATTTATTGTTTCATAGATTCCAGCTACTTTATTCAAAGACATGGAATAATCACGTAGATAGTCTAGACTTTCTGGATAGGCATTTTTTAATTGTTTGAAAATTTCAAGATTCTCTTGATAATATCCAAGTGCGTCATCAAGCTGATTCATTGCTTTATAGATTCCGGCAAGTCTTTCAAGAGATATGGAATAAGCACGCAGATAGTTTAGATTTTTCGGATAAGAAACTTTTAGTTGTTTTCTGATTTCAAGAGCATTTTGATAGTATTTAAGTGCATCACCAAGTTGATTCGTTGTTTTATAGATTCCAGCTACTTTATTTAAAGACACAGAATAATTATACAGATAGACTGAATTTTCCGGATAGGTATTTTTTAATTGTTTGGAAATTTCAAGAGCCTTTTGATAGTATCTAAGTGCATTATCAAGCTGATTCATTGTTTTATAGATTCCGGCTACTTTATTCAAAGGTGCGAAATAAGAACGCAGATAGACTGAATCTTCTGGATAGGAATTTTTTAATTGTTTGGAAATTTCAAGAGCCTCTTGATAATATCCAAGTGCATCATCAAGCTGATTCATTGCTTCATAGATTCCAGCTACTTTATATAAAGACACGGAATAATCATACAGATAGACTGAATTTTCTGGATAGGCAACTTTTAATTGTTTTCCAATTTCAAGAGCCTCTTGATAATATCCAAGTGCATCATCAAGCTGCTTCATTACTTCATAGATTCCGGCCACTTGATTCAAAGACACAGAATAATAACGCAGATAGACTGAATTTTCTGGATAGGCAACTTTTAATTGTTTTCTAATTTCAAGAGCCTCTTGATAATATCCAAGTGCATCATCAAACTGCTTCATTACTTCATAGATTTCAGATATTGCACTCAAGCATATAGAATAATTATACAGATAGTCTGGATTTTCCGGATAGTCATTTTTTAATTGTTTGAAAATTTCAAGAGCCTCTTGATAATATCTAAGTGCATCATCAGGCCGATTCATTGCTTTATAGATTCCGGCAAGGTCTCCAAGAGATATAGAATAATGACTCAAATAGTCTGGATTTTCCGGATAGTCATTTTTTAATTGTTTAAAAATTTCAAGAGCCTCTTGATAATATCCAAGTGTATCATCAAACTGATTCATTGCTTTATAGATTCCGGCAAGGTCTCCAAGAGATATAGAATAATTACACAGATAGTCTGAATTTTCTGGATAGGCGTTTTTTAATTGTTTAAAAATTTCAAGAGCCCCTTGATAATATCCAAGTGCATCATCAAGCTGATTCATTGCTTCATAGATTCCAGCTACTTTATATAAAGACACGGAATAATCATGGAGATAGACTGAATTTTCCGGATAGGCAGTTTTTAGCTGCTTAAAAACTTCAAGATTTTTGTGATAGTATTGCATCGCCATATGGAAATTGTTTGTAGCTTCATAGCACGCTCCTATTCCACGATTTATAATTCCATACATATTTGCTTGCTTTCCATCAAATGTCAAAATATTTACTTTCTCATACACATGTAATAACTCATCATAGAATTTTATAGCATATGAATATACATGCTCTGTCTTTTGTAAGTGATCAGCATAGTCAATTACTTGTGTTATGTAGTTTTCATCATTCTTTAGAACTGCATACTGTTTCTTCCTTTTCGCCTCACGGCAAAATTTGGTAATATAAAGCAGCATATATGCATCGAGTTCTTCAGCATCTTCTTCATAAACCGCATAACATTTATCTGCAAGATTTCTGATGCCATCTTCAACTGATGATGCATATCCACACTCTGTAGTATTAAGCCATTCTGCAAAGGATTTATGAAAAAGCTGCAGATTTTGATCTGTTTTTACAAGCAACGTTGACAAAGGCCGACAGAATCGCTTCAGGTCGTTTTTTCCCCAGTCCATTAGCTTCATAAGTGTACTTGTTGGCATTGGTTCTGGTGATGCAGCGATCATTCCCAGTGCATCTCGCCATTCTTCTTCATAATCTCGAATCGTATATTGAGAATGACTCGAATTAAAATAGCGGTCCAGCGTTGCCGTATATAGCTTGTCCAATCCTTTAGGTATCGGGTATTCGTGAATGTGGAACAGATTATCTGCAATGTCTGCTAAGATATTATCACAAACACATTTGGCATAAGCAAACATTAAATCGCTAGCATCGATGAGTTTTTGAATGAAGGCATCTTTTTCTGGATATTTCGATAACGCCTCACCGAGTCTTTTCTCATAGTAATCTTTTAGATCGGCTTTCCCGGCCTCAATATAAGTGTCAATGTCAATTTTCGAACAGCTGCTAAACCGTTCTGTGATCTCAGGAATTTTTCTAGATGTAATCAGGAAACGCATGTAGTGTTTCATCATTGGTGCGTATTGATCAATAAACTTCGCAAGATGATCATTTTTCATTTCATCCAGTGCATCTATAATGATGATTTGAATCCCTCTGTCGCCATCAATATTATATTTTGCAAGTGGTGTGGCAATTAACAAATTGAACAACATGTTTTCGTCGCTATAATTCGGTCTTTTTTTGAGTATATTCAGCAATACGCTCCGATAATCCGGCATACGCAGTGCAAGACGGTAAGATATATTTCGAATGATGCTGTCCGTATTGCTGAACTCACTGCTCCTACAATCACAGGGGAATGCTGCAGTAATGTGCGGTTCATACATTTGCAAATGTGCAGCGAACATGCTTTTACCTGCACCTGGTTTCCCATATAGCATCATAATTTGACTTCCATGTGGATCTTCTACCCATGCTTTTATCTTCTCAAGAAGCCATGTACGACCAATCAATTCATTGCCAAGCAACTCATCAAATCTGGTAAGTACATCTGTTTCGGGCAATCCCAGCAGTTCTCGAAGTTCCCTGATTTCGCGGTCATACTCCTGTATCTCGTCACTATTTACAAGTTGAATGATTTTTTGTGCTTCTTCCTCTAGATATTTATCAAAGGCATTTTCACCTTGATCTATATAATCAGGATAGTTGCTCATATCACCCCATTGATATTCTGTTAAAAGGGAAGGTGGGGTAAAAGAGCCTGCAGGTTCCAATAAAATTGTTTTTATCATTCCATATTTGGAAGAAATAGCGATAGAGAGTTCATCTCTGCAAACAGACTCCTCTCTTGCAGAATAAGCAGACAAGAATGCGATAACACTACGACTTTCAATAATTCCTTTTGTAATTTCGTTTCTCCAATGCGAATCCCGTGGAATTTTATCCGTATCAATCCATATGTCCATGTTATCGTCAAGTTCCTTAATTTTTTCAGCAAGTCTATGCACTATTTCACTGTGATTATCATGACCATAGCTAAAAAATAATTTCATAATTATACCTCCTTTGATTTTTATTATGAGAACCACTAGAAGTTATCGCATTTCATTTCTTTCACATACTTATAAAACGTCTTCCTGCAAATTTTAGCCGCTGCCGCACACTGTGTATCATTCAGAGTTCCACCGAATCGCACAGAATTTTCTCGGATGAATTTTATTGCTGGAGTTTTCTTTTTGACATTAAGTGTTGTTCCCTCCGGTGTCCCAATACGCTTGTTGTTTCTCCGTGCTGTTTCGATTCCCTCTTTGATTCTTTGATGCGTGTCTGATACTTCCTTTTCGGATTGCTGAAACGCAATTTCTACTTGTTTTGTGGCAAGCAGTTGCAGTACTTCGTTGGTAGCTTTGATATAAATATCTGCAATGTCATTGCCGACAAACGCAACGCCATTGCTTAATGCTTGTCTGTAATTTGCAGTATTGATTGTCGGCTCTTTGAGAAACACAAGTTCTACACCTTTCTGGTAGAGTTCCATATACAAAGCTACTCCCTCGGCAGCATTTCTACTCATACGAGATACGCTGTCAAATACAATCGTGTCTCCGGACTGTACTTTGCTTAGAATCCTGTCAAACCCTTTCCGACACATCTTAGTTCCGGTGTAGGTTTCCTTGACAATCTTTGCTGTTGGATATACAGCAAGGATATTGCGGACTTGTCGTTCAATGTTCTGTTTTTTTGTGCTGATACGGCAGTACCCATATATCAATCGCATAACGTCATTCTCTTTTCTAATAAATGTGTAAAAGAAACAATTGTTAATTTTACACATTTATTATAGCATAGAATCTTGCAGTTGTCGATGACTTTTACACATTTTTTCTCAAAGGTTATTTTTACACATTTACAAAAACAATTTCTCTTTCAGAAGAGTTTTCAAACAAGAATTATGATTAGATTTCGAATCAATGCTCTGTAAAATTAAAGTTTTTATAGTGTACTAAAAAAATGATTGATTATTCTAGATTTTTTGTGGTATACTTAAAATAAGAGGTGATTCTATGGTTGAACGTAAGATCTACATGAATAAAATCAAAAAACTGCAGGATCAACAGATCATTAAAGTTGTAACAGGCGTACGCAGATGCGGAAAATCCACTCTACTGAAACAATTTCAATCTTATCTTTTGAATTCTGGCGTGGATCAGGAACAGATCATTGCAATCAATTTTGAAGATGTCGAAAATGAAAAACTGCTGGACTATCATGAACTGCATTCCTATGTGACAGAACGACTAGTTTCAGGGAAGATGACTTATATTTTTCTGGACGAAATTCAAGCTGTTCCTAATTTTCAAAAGGCGGTAGATTCCCTGTTTCTTCGTGAGAACACAGATATTTATATCACTGGTTCCAACGCACACTTGCTTTCTGGAGAACTGGCAACTCTTCTCTCTGGAAGATACATTGAGATTCCTATGCTGCCTTTATCTTTTGCCGAATATCTGGAATTATCAGGTCTTGAAAAGCATTCAGCATGGCAGAAATACTTTCAGTATGGAGGATTCCCTTATGCAGTGCAGATTGCAGATGACGCAATCCGACACGACTACTTGGATGGTATTTACCACACAGTTCTGATTAAAGATATTGCTTCTCGCAAGCGAATCAACGACATCAATTTATTAGAAACTGTGATAAAGTTCATGTTTGACAATATTGGCAATATTGTATCCTCCAAGAAAATTGCAGACAGTCTGACTTCTTTTGGACGAAAAACCACATCTCTCACAGCTGAAAACTATGTAACTGCTTTGACAGAGGCGTTTATCCTCTATAAAGCTGACCGCTATGATATACAAGGAAAACAGCATTTAAAATCTCTAGAGAAGTATTATGCAGTTGATATGGGACTTCGTCAGTTGTTGCTTGGAAATCGCAGACGTGACATTGGCCACATTCTTGAGAACATTGTTTATCTGGAACTGATTCGCAGAGGCTATCATGTCAGCATTGGCAAGGTTGGAGAACTAGAGGTAGATTTTGTTGCGGAACACAGCGGAGAAATCGCATACTATCAAATCTCTGCTACTATCATGCATGAGGACACTTTTGAAAGAGAAATTGTTCCATTAAAACGAATTCGGGATAATTATCCGAAGTATATCATCACAATGGATGAAATGCCGATGGACGAAGACGGGATCAAAATTATCAATGTGCTTGATTTCCTTTTGCAGTGAAATTGGAAATCTGGTATAACATTTCTTAATAATCAAAAAATATTACCTACTCAACGTCGCCAAAACGTTGAGTGGGTAATATTTTTTGAAAGAGGAGGAGTTACTTACATGCTGCTCTCGCTGACATTCACATCTGCAACATCTTTAGCGGTGCACTCAGAAGAATGCGTATCTCTACTCGAATCTGAAACACCAAAACTCTCTAAACCATCAGTTTGTACAGGCGTATCCAATTGCGATGTACCTGCGGTAGGAGTTGCTCCGAAGTCATTCAGATTGCCGCCTTGTGTTTGTGCAGCAGCATTAGAAAGATCCGGCTGGAACGTGCCAACCTTTGAAACCTCTCCTGTATTTTTTTTCTCTACCTCAACACTCCACGCTTCTCCTTTCTCAATAGGCGGACAGATGTATGTAGTTTCCTGATATGATGGATTTTCCAAATAACAGTAGTTTGCAGTTGTAAGGGAAGTTTGGTTTTCGTCTTTTGACTCATACTCGCCGGATCTGTTGGTTTTTGCCGATTCCAAATCATAGAGTCCAGCATTGTTAACGGTGTCGTTGAGCTCCCGTTGACTCATTCCCGCTTGGTCAGAGTATCTGAGAAATCCACGATTTTCCATTTCATACGTATGACTCTTATCTGGAGTCCCTTGGATCACTTCCTGCGTATGCGGATCAATGAAGTTTCCGTTCTCATCTTTTGGGGCATTATTTTCGATTTGTTCGTTTGTTGATTTTCTGATATAAGGTCTATGATTTCCCATATCGTTTATTCCTCCTTTTTGATTTCGTTGACAAAGAGATTTTATGATCTTCTTGGTGTGGCATTCCCCCTTTCACAATGGAAAATTTTATAAAAATGTGTATTCTTTTGTAGCGGTATTATAGAGAATTCCTCCTTCCAAATGCATGATCCAAGATGCAGGCAAGTACGGCCGTATTGACGGCGAATAAGATGTGGTGATCGACCGATTTCGATGCAGTAAAAGATCTGTGATCGAGGCAGAAGACAGCCGAAGATCTTTGGTTTCTGCGTGGGAAGATTCATATACAAGTCGTTCGCCAAACAGCCTTGACAATTTTTGAGAACTCTCGCCACCATGCCGACTGAAAATGTTGTATTGGAACATATTGAGAAACTGTTCTGTAGATTCGTTCTCTGTAGATGAACTAAAAACATCTGGTGTAATATACATAAACTTGACATTATATTGATACTGCATCTCTGCAAGAAGATCTTTCAGAACAGAGAGTGATGTATACGTTCCAGCATTGAAGATCAACAACAGTGGTTCTCCACGCTTTGCCCGATAACTGATGTCCGTTTTTAACTGGCGAATCAGCTGCGTATTCTTAGTGTTCATTGCCTGCGATACAGAAAACAGGGCAGCACATCCAGCTGGTACATCTGCTACACTCTGGACAGCATTTTGATTGTGGTACTCCATGCTAGCCAAAGTATGTTCCAAAGGGAGTAGATCTCTCCCACTTTGTGCCAAAACGGCATATAAATCGTTTGCGTGAGAAGGACTTACTTTTCCCTGAATCGTCAATTGCTTTACTGCGGCTGTCATGGCTGTTGCCGTATGTAAGCGGAGATAGTTTGCTTTGGTCAACCTCCCGTTGCCTTGAAGAATAGAGATTTCTTCCAGTGCTTTTAAGCAGTGCTTCATGCTGTCCCTCTGCAGTTCGTTCAAACCTGTTTGCTCAAAATAGCGATAAATTTTGTCAATGCTTTCGTATCCGTCTTCTGTGAACAGCGACACGTACTGATCACAGGACGTATTTACATAAAAGACAGTCGGAAAGAACTGCTGCAACATGGCCTGCATGCTTCTAGAATTTGCAAAATCAACCACTATTGCCGTTGTATTCGGCATTCTTTGAGAGAGAAATATGCGAAAACATACTTCTGATACCTTTGGATTGCTGCCGCTTATCAGATAGGAGCATAGCTCTGTTGGAAAAGACAACTGTATATGATTGTTGTTCATGATAAAATCTCCTTTACTTTTCAAAGTGAAACCAGTATGGATATTGGTTTTCGCCATTGCTTTCCATTTTTCTTTCAAACACAACTGCATCGCCCACGGAAAGCTGTGACAGAACGTATGCCGGAACGATTGGGACTCGTTCTATTGTTGTGGTGGTAGTAAAATCTAGGTTCAAATTTGTGACAGGCATTATTATTTCTCCGGCATGCTCAGAAAAATACCGAATGCTGTCTGCATCGTTACAGAAAAATACAATATTATTGACAAATCCAGCCAATAATGCATTCCCGTCTTTTTCTGACCAAGTGGAATACAATTGAGCCACAGATTGAATTCCGGCAATAACGCGGATACCTGATTGACGCCCGAAATTTACCAAATCCGGAAGGTATGTTAGTTTTCCGGGAAGAACTGGAAACTCGTCCAAGTAGAAATAGATCCGATCAGCGTTGCTTCCCGCCAATGCACCTTTCATGAGAATGTCCAATATCAGACGAATTGCTTTCTCAGAAGACTCTCTATTATCGAATTTATATTCGACAAACAGTTTTTTTCCCGTTCTATTTTTGATGAATTCCCGTAGAGAAAAATCACCGACCCCGAGAAAATTTCCACGGAATGTGCTTTGTAAACAATTTATTAATTCGCCGAGAACACCAGCGACTGTCTGTGGAGCCTCATTGCCAATAAGCTGTTTAGTAGATGCCAAATCTGTATACTGCTCACATGCATTTATCATCTCCTGTTTTTTCATAGAGCAGATCTTCTGAATAGCATCTCTCGTTGACGGTAAAGTATGGCAATGCCTGCACATGGCAATCAGCAAATTTGAGAACAGGTTGCAGGCTGCCTGTGGAAAATATGGGTTTTGTGAGCCTTGCAGTATGTCGTTAAAAATGGTCTGTGCCACCTCACGAGCATTCATCTCCAGCTCCCCATCATATGTAATATCTTCCAATAAATTCCATTTAGGCTGTGCCGATGCGGGATAGTTAGGCAGATCCGTGAGTGAAAGAATTACGTCTCCCGATTCAAAAAACTCTGAAAGATAGTCGCCCTTTGGATCGAAGATAATATGGATACTGTTTTTTCTTTTTCTTTGGGCTGTTTGAGAAAGAATCTTTTTAACAAAGTGTGTTTTACCGCTTTTTGTTGCTCCTGTACACAATAAATTGATGTCTTCCAAATCAACCGCATGCCTTTGTCCCTCATGATCTGTACCACGCACTGTGGCAAGTCTGCCGTAAGAAGCTGGTTTTGGAATAGGTTGATTTTGGTAAAAATCGTATGCAATCATAAAAAATCTCCTTTATATCACCTGAATTTGAGTTGCCTGAGATTCTGTCTTTTCAATATTGGCAATTCGAGCGTACGGGTCTGGGTGATCGCTCAACAACCGTTCCATAAGGCTTACTTCTACTCCTTCCGTTTGAGCAAGATCCTCAAGGAACAACTTCATTGGCAGGCTTGTTCCCAGTTTTACAGTAAAGGAATCCGCGGAATATTCCTGCTGTCGAAAAAATATAGCAGCTACAATACTGTGAAGCAGCACCAGCACTCGAAGAAACAGCCTGCTAAAACCACGAATCAATTTGGTGATTATTCCAGTGATCGTAATTGCTGCGAATCTACTGCATGCCATACAAAGCAGAATAAACAGTAGGAAGCCAAATATCAAAACGGCTCCAAATTCGACAATCAGAAATATACAGCAAGCCGCAAGAATATTCACTTGTAAAAGAGCAGAGAAATGAGAATCATAATGCAAGGTGTGAGATAGTTCGTGGCTCAACACAGCCTGAATAACACTGTCATTTTCTTCCATTAATCCCCGTGTAACAGTTATTTTATTGCCAAGACTGAATGCGTTCCTCGTTGGTGATGGATTGATGTACAATTTTATTTTTGGGCACTGCTTGTTGGCAGACTCGTATTTTCTTTTTATAGCCTCAAAATCTTTGACCAAACGGTTCCCCTCTATGCTTCTGCACTTTTGGACTGGTATTGCATGCAGAGAGAGAAAGTCGAAGAAAAAAAGAGCTGCAACACCTACTACAAGAACAGCTATGACTAAAAAAACGGACATGAGATTTCCAGTTGCCAGAAAAGCGGCAACTATATCACTAGAAACCAGAATGATGATTCCAATTCTACTCAAATAATCTCGAAGCATGTCGACACTTCCTTTCTTTTTTACATTTCTATTATCACAGAAAACGATGTTTTTTGCTTTGTCAGGTGGATCTTTTACATATGTGTATGTGTAGATTCTAAGAGTATTTTTTTACTAAATCTTCTGCTATTTTGTTTTCTACACTGACAGCTAGGACACAACGGTTTCGGACAGCAAGACTTTCGTCAAGGTTTCCGTTTTCGCCAACATCTTGAACGTGAAAAGGGGTGCTGTCATACCCCGTTCCGATGCAGATGATCTGTTCCTTGGAAACATCAAGCTGCTGTAGTATTTTAGCAACAGCCTCCGCACGCTGCCTTGATAGCATTTTGGCAGAATCTGCCTCTCCAGAAGTGGCTGTCATACCAATCAAAACACACTTTGCTTCTTCTGATCTCAACGTTTCAGCGAGTGGCTCCAGTGTCGCCTTAGAGGAATCCACATCTTGGAAATCTGCCGTATCTGGGATAAATGCCACTTTACTCTCCGGGATTTCAATAATATCACTATCAGAGAAACTGAGCGGTTCTGATGATGTTTCACCATTATACTGCTGATCACCAATGTTTTCTTTGACGCTAATTGTTGAAACACTAGGCATTTCTGCAGTGGTGCCTGATTCTTCTGCTGAAAAAACAGTACTCTTACACGTCGATGTCTCACAACCGCCGGCAGCAAATATGCCTTCCCAAAGAGAGATCAGGTTAGATCGGGCGACGCTTCCCAGTTCTTTCTGTGGTGATGAAACATCACCGATTCCATACGGAACTATTTCATCAACATTGGAGAAGTCTGGAATCTCCTTGTTGGAATCCAACATTGAAATCGTTTCAGCTACATTCAGATTCTCCAAGTAGCCTTGGGTCAAATCCAAAGTTCCAGTTGTGGACACGCAACTATCCATGATAATAAGGATTTTCTTTCCTGATTTATCGGACAATTCTCTTGCACCAAGCTGGATCGCTTTTATTGTGTTCACCTCAGCGGTTTTCGGGATCGCTTCAGTTTGAATCTTCTCGCTAACCTCAGCGATAAACCGCTTGGCTTTGCGTTCTCGATTCGTCGAAGAAATATTGGCAGCCGGTTTGCTGGCTGTTTCTCGAACCGCGATATAAGGTGATCCATCATCTTCGACTACAGTAATAGAGCCATATGTAGAGGCAGCATCCAAAAACTGATCCTCGATAACAGACAGGTCCGGAGTGGGTGCATTGTTGTGATTCCCATATACCACCACAATGTGCGTGGGATCACTTGCAGAAGCCGGTCCACACCCTGTCAGCACGTCACCGAAAGAAATCAATGCCGCAATTGAAATTGTAACGAATTTTTTAACTATATTCATAACAAATCTATCCTTTCTCAATATGTTTGCTGTGTAAGCGGAATTGCAACTGGGGCAGCAGCGGTTGCACTAGCTGCAGGAGCAGCGGCCGTCGGAGCGACTGCGGGAGTTGTCTGGGTGGTCAAGTTGGTCACAGACTTGTTATCACCTAAATGTTCTGCGAGAACTTGTCTCGCAACAATTTCCATTGACACTCCAAGTTTCTCCAAGCTTGCAATTGCTTCGGAATAGCGGTGGTTCTCGAAACTCAGCTGATCGAATGCCAATGTATTTTGCAATTCCAAAAGCTTTGCTTCTTCAAATGCAATCTCACTCTTGACTCTTGCGAGCTTCACTCTGGAATCCCAGATCGCTTTGTCTACTGAAAGAGCAAACGTAAAAAAGCTTGTGGCAATCGGTAAAATGGAAAGCATCACCATGCTCATTTGATGAGCGGATTCTGTGCTGGAAATTACGTCCGCAGCATCATTAAACATCAAGTCAGAACTGCATAAGCGTTGTGCAATGCTGGTAAGCAGTAAGACGCCAACGACAGCCAAGGACGAAATCATGACGATCTTAACGGTTTTTTCTTTGATTTTTAATAAGCTCGCCAAAACCATGGGCAACGAATCGACGATCACAACCAGACCAGCCGTAATGATGTTATTCATGCTTTGACCAATATTCTGAAAGTTTGCGTCCATGATCTCCTTATACGTGAGAAAATCAACGGTAACAACAAAGGCTACAATCAAAAAATAAACGATTGAGTTGCAGTACAAAGGTGCTTTTACAGTGTTTTGAATCGATTTTTCCATATTTAAACAGTCTCCTCCCCTAACAAACTTAATTTTTTATCCAACTTTGTTTCTATTTCTTTTAAAATTCTGATGTTGCTTTCGACAACTATTAAATCGGATTGGATATTTGCCTCTAATTTTGAAATGGTAGCCAGATGGCAGCGGTGTTGTCGATCAAGATCTTTGTAACCTTGTTGGACCTTAGCCCTAATTATAGAATCCATGTAGTCGCCATTAAACATGTCAAGGTCCGAATTCTGTATGAACCTTTTACATTCATCTTCGACACAAAATTTGGCCACCACAGCTGGAGTGTAAAATGCCATAGGCGTTGCTCCGCCATTCTTTGTGTAAAACTGGATATTTCTTCCATTTACATCTGTTTCACACGTGGCCGGAGCCGATTTTCTTTTCTTCTTTTTGAACATTTTTTTGCACCCACCTTTCAAATTGTTTCGTGAGAAATCAAAAATCGACTGATTTCTTGATCGATGCTATCATTGTTTTTGATGTAAATTCTCCAAGCAGGATGCTCCTCGAAATACATCTCATTTGGAATCACCTCATTGATTGCAGAATTTGCTCTGTGCATTCCAACAAAGTACGAGATCAACTTACTGCGATATCGAGCACCAACACCGAAAAGTGTTTGCTGCAGCTGTATTTGGTTCGTTCGAATCGCATCTTGAAGGCTGTGTAATTTCTGAAATGAAGCTTGACATTCCAGAAAATTTCGGCGATCTTCATCGCATGTCGAATCTGTCATTGACTTCTCAAGCATTGGATTCACCCGAAGTTTGGACAGAATTTGCGAAGCCTCAGCCCTTTTTGACGCCGTTCGCAATTCCAGATGTTTCAGTTCAATACTGGCGTATCTTTGGAATTGGCTCTTCTTCTTTTCACCAAAGCTGGAAATGCATTGAGTTTGCGTATTAATGAAATTGCCCCTCTTTCCATCCAACCAGCCCAACAACTTGCAGTACCAGTTTGGGGTGTGTAGACCACGCGGTTTATTTTTCTTCATATTGATCTTCCTTTCTCTAAGAAATCTTCTTGTTGTTGTCCCCCTTAACTATCTATATTATAACTTATTTCAACGTGACCTGCATACAGACGTGTGTAAAAGCTATACACATACACATTATAATTAAAATCCGATTTTTTTGCAAAACATAACCCCCTTTATAGTCGAAACTATAGAGGGGGTTATATGAAACTTTAAGCAAAAACAATCGAAGCATTAAAAACAATGGTCTGGCGATATTTTATGAGCTACTGGAGCAACCGCAGAATCTGCTCGGCAATCGGTGGGATCCCACCAGCTGTAAAACGGCGTAGGTTTTATTCTGCTTTGACTATCGCTGCTTAGCTTCAAAATCCTTGCGGTTAATGTGTCAAGTACTATTGACAATTTCAATCACAGTCATTCCTCAAGAAAACTATGCACCCGACACCACTCACAAGGTTTGTGGTATCCATCTTTCAGATAATGTCCGCAAGAACGTTTTTTCAACTGGGACTGATAGTGAGAAAGTGCAGAATAATATTCTGCCGCAGACGGACGTGCTTCTGGATTTGTTGCACCGTCTACGAAGCAGCGAATAAAAAGATTCTGCAATTCCGGTGTAAGGATCTCAAAATCAGGGACATCTTCCGGCAGCCGTTTTCCAATTACATGCTTTGCAAAAAGAAATTCTCCTTTCTTAGCTGCCTCAAACTGATTGACCGTCACATCAGAAACGTTCTTAGACGGTCCAAGAGCCGCCATATCCACACAGTTGCGATAAGGAGTGGCTCCGCCCATCAGCAGAGCAAAGATATGGAATCCCAAAGCATACAGATCCGTTTCCTGTGTAAAGGAACCACCCTGCACTGTTTCCAGATCGGCATGCTGATCATTGAGTTTCTTTCGAAGTTCTGGTGCAATCAGAGCTTCTACGCCAACCTGACACGGAAATGTTTTCACATTGCCGCCCTTGCTGTTCTGCACAGTGATGTGGAAACTATCTGTGTCTATGAGTTTTCCCATTCCAGTTGCTTTATCTAAGGCGATGTTTTTCGGATTGTAATCTCCAATCACCTGACCGGCACTGTGCACCAAATTTGTCATGACGCAAAGGTTCATAGCCACTGTAACCTTCTGTTTTTGATCCAAGTCATCACCAAAATAGATGTCCTGAAGCTCAGTGATGTTATTCACCCGATCCATAATATATCCCACAAAAGAACGACTTGAAGCGTCCTGATACAGTGGAACTAATGGGAAAACCACGGCATTTTTAAAGTATTTTGTTACCTGAAGCCTAGACATAACAGTGACCTTGTTTCGCCGTTCCAAGGTACGCTTCTCCGGCTTATAAATTTTAGCAACCAGATCTGGATGCCCTACTACCGGATGAAGCGTTGCCTCACCGCCCGTTTTGAACGGGGCATCGGTTATCTCGTAAGTGTTACCATTATTCTCATATAAAATCATAGCAATCTCCTCTATTACGCCTCTGCGGCTTCCGAATTCTTACTTGTTTCTGCATCTTTTTCGACCATATTTTGATCCTTTCCTGCATCGGAATCAGCTTTTGCCGGATAAATATACGGCTCCACAAATTCTTTTACCTGTTCTTCTGTAAAATCACTGTAATGCTGTCGCACAAATTCTTCAAACTGTCTTCTCTTTACGGAATCGTCATACGGTGTTTCCCGCAAAGCATTCCAACAGATCTGAAACCAATCCACTTCAAAGGGAATGTCCTCCGCTTCTAAGCAGGTCTGTGTGTTAATAACAGCAGCAATCGACAGATCATCTACCATTTCTTCGCATGCATCAGAGGCAAAAAACTTCTGAATGTTCTGTTTCTGAATTTTTGAATCAGCTTCTGCCTCCTCATCACTAGTGCCAAATGCATAGGAAACAAAGAAATTCAGCATGGGAACATCCATTTCAAATGCCTCGCCTTTCATTGCCCGCGGGAAACAGCGATTATAAACGCCGTCAGTCAAAGCAAGTACACAAGCTGGGTGAATCTTTGCCTTTCCAACATGATAGTGGCTTCGCCATGCAAGAGTATAAACCCCTCCCATCTCGTCATTATCAGGATGCGTGATGGACCACCATTTTCCGGTGTTCTCGTCAAGCCCTACAATGGCAGAGTCACCAACACTGAAGTAATAAGCAGTTTTGCTATTGCAAAGAGCCATCGACAGAGTTGTATGATAATCTTCCGGATGATCAGGATCATTTTCCTTACAATAGCGATCAACCGCATTGGCAGCTGTATGCCCAGCAATCAACAGCAAGCTTTGATAGTCTCGATCTGTCCCGTTATCTGGAAAAGATTCTTTCAGAACCCTTTCAACGGTCTCCACGGCGATCTGAGAAGCTACCTCCGCATGCTTACAGCTTCCGACGCCATCAGCTACAACAACGGCTTTCCATGCCGGAGAAATGTCGACTACAGTAGAATTGTCTTGGCAGCCTTTCCCTACCCGAGTATGAGAACGGCCTACCATAGAAAAAGAATATGATGTCAGCATAATAATCTTCCTTTCTGAATTAATAATGTTTCCTGTACGAATTTAACTCACACAGAGGATCCTGACTGCCTGCGAACTGGTAAATGTCATCATTTTCGACAATATCTACAGTGTCCGCTACCGTTGTGGCAATACCCGTCTTGGTATCCACAACGCCCTGAGATTTGCCTGGAACCATGTAGTTTGCGTTCATCTGCATGGTGAAGCGAC
>ERZ1026864.281-NODE-281-length-34355-cov-11.618338_pt1 | contig 34355 bp, 28 predicted proteins | sample MGYA00380162_ERZ1026864 | MGnify/ENA primary metagenome ERZ1026864 (study PRJEB33269, sample SAMEA4719798) | human gut metagenome | biome: human-associated habitat; feature: organic feature; material: feces | place: Cameroon | collected 2013-10 ... | reverse complement strand
AATTTCAAATAATTGCCTTTATTATGTTCTTATAGCTTTATTATAATAAAGAGCCCTGTGTTTTTCCTTGTCAAGAGGGCTGGCACCGTCCAGTCCTCTCTCTTTTTGCCAAAGTTTTCATTGTTTTTTCTTGCACACTGCCGAAAGTGACGTGTTCTCAAAAGTTCGCGTTTGCGCAGCGGAGCAGAGCAATGAAAGCCCCAGTGGGGCTTTTGTTGCTGCGCAAACGCGAGCTTGCCTTGGCAGGCGGAACAGGCTCATCACACTACCAGCAAAGAGAAACAGAGCGTTCCCGACGGGGAACGCCCTGTTGTACATATCGCTGTCGTATGCGGATTTAATCGCAAGTTTTTCAAGCAGGACAATTCTCAACAACTTGTTTGCGATATGCAATTCACGGTTGTTGCCAACAAATCAAATTGTGAATTGCGATGGCAGGGTGCGTCCTATTCCGGGGCGCACCCTGTTTTTGTTTTTATGGAAACTCATGCTGTTCCGTATGCAACGAGCGGGTCATTTCTGCGAACGCCCAGTGCAGTGGTCTCATACAAGACCTGCCCTGCAAATCTTGCACGGACCTCGCAGCTCTGCGTCCCATCGGAGCTTTTCCACCTGCCCAGCAGTTCATCTTTTAATACTTCCTGCCCGGCGCAGACTTCCGGGAACCAGTACCCATCCGCTGGAGCTTCTTCGTAGACGGCTTTTGCAATCTCTGTTTGCGGAACGGCATCGAACTCTTCTTTTCTTATTCCAAGATGGTTCATCAGACGGAGTACATCTTCGCAATCTGCTTCCACCTCTTCGGAAGTCCAGCGGCCATTTCCGCCCCGCTCCAACAGCAAAGCCGGGATTCCTTTTTGTGCTGCCCAGCTGTACAATCCATTTCGGGCTGTTGAACAGACCCGCATCGAAACAGAAAGAGCCTGTGCCGCCCTGCGGGTCTCCTGCTCCACTTTTTGCCCGGCTCCACAGGGAAAGAATACCAACGGGGCCAGTTCTTCATTCCAGTCTCCGCCGTGAAGATCCAGAAGAAAATCCGCTTCCGGGTAAAGGAGTTTTTCGATCGTCCATGCCATCCGCTGTGTTTCGGTTCCGTCCGCCTTACCGGGAAATTCCCGGTTCAGGTTCCTGTCATCTGCCGGATTCAGTTGTTTTACCCCTGCAAAAAATCCTTTGGAATTGACCAGCGGCAGCAAAATGACCTGTCCATAAAGAGTAGCACAGTCCAGCGTTTCTACTAATTTTTGCAGAGCCAGAATGCCGACGTACTCACAGCCATGCACCCCAGCTGTGACCACCAGCGTTTTTCCGGGGTGCGCCCCGCACAGCAGCCACGCTTCCAGCGGTGCACCGCCGGGAACAGGCAGTTTCACCTGCCGTTTTTCACCGGGGGCGATTTCAAAGCCGCACAGTGTCATGCCGATTCCTCCGTATCAAAGACGACAATAGATTCCAGCAGTTTACGGGCATACTCGTCCTTCGTTTCGCTGATGCGCTCGACCGGCAGGTTCTCTGTGACCCGGCCCTGATACAGGAACAACACATCATCACAAAGATAGGTAATGGAAGTCAGGTCATGGGTGATAAAGATGTACGTCAAGCCAAGGCGGTCTTTCAGTTCCCGCAGCAAGTCCATGACCTGTACCTGCGTGTGCGCATCCAGCGAGGAGATTGCTTCATCAAACAGAATGATCTCCGGCTTGCAGGCCACCGCACGGGCGATGCAGACACGCTGCAGCTGTCCGCCGGAAAGCTCATGGGGAAACCGGTCTGCAAAATCGGCAGGCAGGCCGACCAGCTCCAGCAAACGGCTCGTTTCGGCTCTTCGATCCAGTTTTTTGCCCTCTCTGCGTTCCTGTACGGTCAGCCCTTCCCCAATAATATCCCGAATGCGGAACCGGGGATTTGCGGAGGTTGTGTAATCCTGAAACACGATGCTGAGTTTGTTTTGCAGATTTCGCCGTCCGGCACGGGAAGCGTAGACCGAAACGCCATCCAGAACGGCTTCACCGCTGTCTGGTTTGAGCAGTCCGCAGAGCACACGGCCCATCGTAGATTTGCCGGAACCGCTTTCCCCCAGAATACCGAGACAGGTGCCCTCTTTTACGGTAAGTGACACATCAAACAACACCTGCTGCCGAGTATGGCCAAAAATTTTATCCTGCCGCTCACTGCGGAAGCTTACATTGATGTTTTTGAGTTCAAGCATGGGCAGTCTCCTTTTTGCCATTCAAAACAGCGGTGTACCGACGCATAACATCCGCGCGCTTTTCCACCAACAGCTTTGTATAGGGGTCTTGTGCATGATGCAGGATATGCCGGAAATCGCCGCGGTCCACCACTGCTCCGTGATTCAGCACCACGATACGGTCTGCCACGCGAGAAATGGCGTTCAGATCATGCGAAATGAAGATCATGGCCGTGTTATGATTTTCTTTGATATGCAGAAGTTCATTGAGAATTTCATACTGGGTGATGGCATCAATGGCCGTGGTTGGCTCGTCTGCAATCAGAAGAGCTGGTTTCATGGCCGTTGCAATGCCGATCATAATGCGCTGGAGCATACCGCCGGAAAGCTGATGCGGATATTTTTCCAGCACTTCCTCCGGGTTTCGGATGCGCATTTTTTCCAGCAGTTCCAGTGAGCGGATATGAATTTCCTCTGCTGTCCAGTTATTATGCGCCGAAAACGTTTCAGCGATCTGCTGTCCAATGCGGTACAGCGGGTCAAAGCAGGTCATGGGGTTCTGAAGAATGATGCCCACCTTTCCACCGCGCAGACGGCGCAGTTCCTCGGCACTCTTGCCCAGAAGCTCTTCCCCCTGAAACTGTGCACTGCCCTTGACATGGAAGCTGTGGTCCAGCAGGCCCATCGCCGCTTTCATCGACATTGACTTGCCGGAACCACTTTCCCCCAGAATGCCGAGGCACTCGCCGGGAGCAACTGCGAAGGACACCCCGCGCACCAATTCGATTTCCCTATGGTGGCTCTGCAAAGAAACGTGCAGATCGTTCAATTCAAAAACAGGGTTCATTTCTGCACCTCCTTGGGGTCCAGCACATCGCGCAGAGCATCGCCCATCAGGTTGAACACACAGACCAGCACCACAATGGCGATACCGGGAGCGATCATCTGCACCGGGTTCGATGTCATCACATTTTTTGCCTCATTGAGCATTGCGCCCCATTCCGGCGTGGGAGCCTGTACGCCCAGTCCCAAGAACGACAGCGTGGAAATGTTGATGATCGCCCAGCCTACATCCAGCGAAGCCAGAACCACCAGGTCGGAGGTAATGGAGGGCAGCAGATGACGGAACAGGATGAATCGCTCCGGCATTCCCACGCAGCGGGAGAACTGGACAAAGTTCCGGTCGCGGTACTGCATGACGCCCGTGCGGATCATGCGGGCATACCATGCCCACTTGATGAAAACATTTGCAATGATGACGTTCTGGACACTGACACCCAGCAGTGCCACCACAGCGAACACCATGATCTGGCTGGGAAAAGAGAGCATCACATCCACCACACGCATGATAACTTCTTCTACAATGCCCCGGAAATAACCTGCCATGATGCCAAGGATGGCACCCAGACTGATGGTGCCGAACATGGTCAGCAGGGCAAGGCCGAGGGTAGGACGGATGCCATAGATCGTGCGGGAAAGAACACAGCGGCCAAGCTGGTCGGTGCCCAGCGGATATTGCAGGCTGTAGGATGCAAATTTGTTCAGGATATTGGTCTCATAGGGGTCATTGGGCGCAATGACAGGAGCCAGAATGCCTACAAGACCCACCAGCAATACAAATACAACGGTAAACACTGCCGTGCGGTTGCGGAAGAATCGTTCTTTCATGGTCAGTCCTCCTTGCGCAGACGGGGATCGGAGACGGTCTGCAAAATATCAAACAGCAGATTGAACAGGACAAACAGTACCCCGATCAGCAAAACATAGGTCTGAATGACCGGATAATCCCGATTGAAGATGGAACTGATGCAGAGCGTACCAAGACCCGGCCACGAAAAAACATTTTCGACCACGATGGTGCCGGAGATCAGCTGCGGGATGCTCATGCCCATCGCCACGATACAGGTGTGCATGGAGTTTTTCAGAATGTGCTTGACCAGAATCGCCTTCTGCGGCAGTCCGCGCACATTGGCGTAAAGCACATAGTCCTGTTTCATGTTTTCCAGCATATTGTTACGGATCAGACGGATATACGTCGAAATGTAGCTCAGTGCCACCGTAAAGGACGGCAAGATCAGATGCCGCCATGTTCCGTTGCCATTGGTGGGAAGCCAGTTCAATTTAACGCCAATGCCCCACATCAGCAGCAGACCCACCCAGTAGGCAGGCATGGCAGTCGTCACAAAGACCAGTCCGCGCATAATTTTATCAAACCAGCCGTCCTTATAGACTGCGCAGAGGAAGCCAATGGGGATGCTGAGCACCGCCACAATGACAAAAGAAGTTCCTGCCAGCTGAAGGGTCGCAGGCAGGCAGCGCAGCAGCTCGCCCGCCACGGTGCGTTTCGGGTTGACATAGCTGATACCAAAGTCGCCGTGGAGACAGCCCAGCACCCAATCAAAATAACGGACAAAGAAAGGTTTATTCAGACCAAGCTGTTCTTCCATCGCAGCGATGATCTCATCCGTGATCACGGGGGTCTGCTGGACACGCAGCGCGACCTCCGCCGGGTTGGATGGAATCAGATTGATAAAGCAGAAGCAAACGAACGAAATGGCCAGCAGCAGCGGAATCGCCATCAACAGTCTGCGTACAACATAGCGTTTCATGGGCAGTCCTTTCTTCAAGAAAAGCCGCTCCATACCCGAAGCGGCTTTCCCTGTCAATTCTTATTCAAAATACATATCCGCAAAGGGCACATCATACTGGTCAGTGCCAAAGTGGACACCGTGCAGAGCAGAGGTGTACAGAGTCTTGTTGCACTCATAGGTCAGCGGCAGATACATTGCATCTTCGTGCAGGTTGGTCAGAACCGACTTATACAGCTCCTGACGCTCGGCATCGTCCGTAGAGGTCAGGATCCTGGTAATGGCATCGTCGATTTCCGCCTTGTCCTCAAGACCCTGCTGAGCGGCATAGTCGCCATAGACCGGGGCACGCATCGCGGCCAGTGAGGACTGCGGGTCATACGGCATACCCCAGCAGATATTGAACACCATATCGAAGTTGCCGGCCTTCATGTTATCGCGGTAGGACTGCTCTTCCTCGCCGTGAATGGTCATGGAAATGCCCAGCTTGAGGTATTCACTCTGGAGATACTCGGCAATGGTCTTTTCCGTCACGCTGTCGCTGTTGTAGAGCAGGTCGAGTGCAAGCTGCTTGCCATCCTTGGCGCGCATCTTGTCGCTGCCAAGGGCCCATCCAGCTTCGTCAAGGATCTGCGCCGCAGTCTCGGTGCTGTACTCATACGGCTTCAGGCCGACATTGCAGTAGGGAACCGTGGTGGCGTAAAGCGTATCCGCGGGCTGCTCCAGACCGTAGAAGATGCCATCAGAGATGGTCTGACGGTCGGTAGCGTGCTGCAATGCCTTACGAACCGCCGGGTCGCCCAGGATCTCATGGGTGGTGTTCATAACGATGTGCCGGGTAGAGGTGGGGTCAGACAGGCCGACCGTGAACTTGTCGCTGTCCAGATACTGGCTGATCGCATCGGCATCGATCATGTTCTTGCCGAAAATTAGGTCAATCTCGCCGGATTCCAGAGCCATGATACGGGTCTGGTTGTCGGGAATGACCTTGACCGTGATCTTGCGGATGGCCGGAGCTTCGCCCCAGTAATTCTCGTTCCGCTCAAACACGGCGTATTCATCGGTCACGAAATCCGTCAGCACATAGGGGCCGGTGCCAATGTGGCCATTGACGCCATCCTTCGTGCTGCCGTTGATCATGCAGTTGGGGGAGATCATGGCAAAGGGACGGATGCAGCCCAGCTCCGTCAGCATAGGGTAGTAAGGCTCACTCATCTCAATGACGAAAGTGTTTTCATCGGGAGCCGACACGCCCACCAGCAGATTCATCATTTCCAGCCAAGTGTGGCGTTCGCGGTTTTCCAGAATGGCGTTGAAGTTGGCAAGGATAGCATTTGCATCGCACTTTTCGCCATCCGAGAACAGAACATTGGGACGAATGTGGAAGGTGTAGGTGCAGCCATCCTCGCTGATGTCCCAGCTTTCCGCCAGACAGCCTTCATAGCCATCTGCCGTAATGCTGACCAATGTATCGTAGAGGATGCTCTGGGCATACATTTCGCCTGCATACAGATGCGGGTTCAGATCACGAATATCACGATAGTTGACAAAGATCAGCTCATCGCGGACTTCCCCGGATGCCGCAGTGGAAGCGGATGCAGCGCTGGACGAAGCAGTGGACGAAGAACCGGAGCCGCAGGCAGCCAGCACGCCGGTGCAGCAGGCACCCGCCATCAGCAGACAGAAGTTTCTGCGAGAGATTTTCATAGTGTGTTTCCTCCTGTGGTATCAAAAAACATCAGTTATAACGAAAAAGGAGCCCCACGCTTGCTGCGCGGCGCTCCCATAGGATACCATAGTTTGTCCTGCCTGACCAGTGATGAAATCGGCATAGCTTTCCATAACAAATCGTTATAGCGGATCACGCCTTTTCTCAGAGCAACTTTTTGAAATTTTCGATAAACCATTGTGCTGCTTCGCTTAGTTCATCACCTTCTGGCCGGACGATCCCAATCAGTAAAAACGGCTCACATCCGTTTATTTTCAGATTCTTAATGTCATAGTGTTTATACGGCTGGTGCATAAAATTGATGCCAAGGCTGCACAGGTCGGTCTGCATCAGCGCATTGATGGTCATGTGGTCGCTATTCGAGTAAATGGAATAATTCAAATCTTTGGTGCTGATAGCACCCAATGAGACCCGGTCCAGATGATGCTCCATAGAAAAGTAGTCCCGTACCGCCCCTATGAAGCGCAAGCTGGACAGCTCCGAGAAATCCACGCAGTCTCTCTCGTAATATGGGTGATTGGGTCCCACATAGACACAAGCCTCTTTTACATCGAGCGGTTCAAATTCCAAATTCTTATGTCCAAGGATATGCCGGAACGCCGCCAGTTGACGCTGTGCAATATAGACGATACCGATTTCCGTCTGCCCGCTGGCCACCCAGTTGCTGACCTCTTCGACACTGCCCTCCTGATGCTCGACAATGTACTCTCTGCCCCAGTGCCGATAAAAATCCACCAGAAGATTCGTGATCATATTGCTGGGGTAAGTTGCCAACGTAATTTTTTTGCCATTGTGGTGCGTCGCCATAGAGCTGATCAGAGAAGCGTGTTTCAGAATGACTTTTGCATAATCGCGCACCGTTTCCCCATAGGGCGTGATCCGCAGCCCTCGGCTGCTCCGTTCCACCAGTTTTCTCCCCAGCTCCTTTTCCAGCGAGGAGATCACCTTGCTGACATTGGGCTGCGATGTATAAAGGCATTCTGCCGCTTGGCTGAAGCTTCCTTTTTCACATACAATGGTAAAATACTCTAGCTGTTTGAGTTCCATCTTCTTTCGCGATCTCCTGAATCCGGTCAAATATATCACAGTTAGTTTCAGCTTACCTAGTATAGCATTCTTTCCAGTGCAGTGCAAGATTAAAATCGCCGTTACGCAACCTAAAAAACGGAGCACCTTATAAAAGGTTTCCGTTTTGGGTGTTTATTGATTTATCTTATGATTTTAGTCCATGACCTCCAGCTACATTCTTCAAATATTTCTCCAGGTCTCCGTTCAGAATCAAATCGGCATAGCCCAGTGGGTCATTGTAGATGAGGTAGTCCAATTCCGTCCTCTGCGCCATGGTCACGTCCAATTCATCCTCGACCCCAGTGCAGTCAATGGAGATCATTCTCCCATCCCGGAGCAGCAGCTCCACGCAGCCGGTATCCATGTTGAAATGGCAGGCTCTTGCATCGTACTTCATGTTTGTGTCCTTTCCGCCTTACGGCACTCTTACAGTGGTCTGTCGTGCTTTCTTATGATAAGGTCTAGGACGTTTTTCGATGGAAGCAAGGGATTCGTTCTGTTTTCCAAAGAATACAAAAAATCCGAACCCTTCTCCTATTGGAAAAAAGTTCGGATTTTGTTGTTGTGGTGCACCTCCAGGGACTCGAACCCTGGGCCCACTGATTAAGAGAGCAAGCCGCCGGTTCGTCTCAATTTATGGAAGTTTCGAGTCATCGTTATTTTTAATCAAGGCAACGTGATTTTTCACCCAGTAATTTCTGCACCCTTTGTCGGATTTTGCAACGAAAAGCACCCTCTGCACGTTTTGAAACCGTGCAAAATCCGTGCAGAAACCGTGCACTTACTTCCCGACAAATAAAAAACACTTCATCCGACAACGACTTGACGGCATTGGTTCGAGTGATCGCACATCAAAATCAAGTCCAGGCGGATTGTTCTAATGCTTTTCAGTAACGAAAAACCTGTTTTTTGTCCGACACCAGACGTCCTGTCCCATAGCAGACCACTTCAGGGATTTTTTCTTTACATGACCACGCCTCCGTCATACTACCTAGCGTTTACACGGCGGTATGGTTTTTACACACAGCCTTGCCTGCTACCTCCAGCAGCACACAACCTTTCTCCATTCGGAAATCTATTAATACTCAGCGTACCGCTTCGCCCGGCAAAACAGCGCTCATGCTAGAACAGATGATTCCAACTGCATTTCGGTGCAGTCTTTCATTCATTGTGGCTTTCTCCTTCAACAGCCGATTCGGATGTTAGCCAGTTATCTGTAACACTCGGCAATTGCGCTATAGCCTGCCCACTCCTTCTCGCAGTTATGCAGCCACTGGAATACTTATCCAATTGCACCTATTAGCAGCATGATCAGAGGCATAATAGATGCCATGAATCCGCCGCCTGCTTCATTGATGAATGTCAGAACTGTAAAGTCACCCTGCCGGATCATCTGTCGGGTCATTGCAACACCCAGCCCGACTCCTAGCAAAATCATGGTTGCGATCTCGATTCCAAGCTCTAAAATGCCATCCGTTGCTAAAATCAGACCTGAACCTGCAAATCCATATACGAACAAAGCAGCGATTACAACCCATTCGCGCGTTTCCTGCCCTACCCAAAGCCGCCACATCCACACATAGGAAACACCTGTCACGACCAGCAAAATCATGCAGAGCAGAATTTTTCCCGCAGACGGAGCTCTTTTCTTTTCACTTCTCCGCGCTGCTTTTCCCGAATGCCCTGTGCTTTGTCTCGTGTCCCGTGCGATTTTTCTCATTTCTGTATGCTCAGCTGATTCTGCCGCCTTATGATACGTCCCACCTCCTGCGCCGCTCTCTTCTGAGGCTACAGCTTTATACTGAGACTCGTTTTTCTTCGGGACATCCTTATACTGGCATTCTTTCTTTTCCGGAACATCCACATAATCAATATCACGATTCTTCATATTTATTTTCCCTCCTTGCAGTTTTTACACGCCCATCACACCTCTGTCTTTAGTGTGTAGTTTCCATACCCGGAGCAGTATAGGACTTTTATCCTGTATTCCCGGCCTGCTTCCAGTTCAACGCTTACTCTATCACCAGAATGCATCCACGAATTTCTACTCAGGCAGTAATTTTCGTCGTCATATACTTCTACGGAAACCTGCAGCTCACTTACCATTTCTGCAAGTTCAAAGACACAGCTCCCATTGCTGGCCGGGCGATACCCATACAGATTGACCTGTCCATTAAACTGAATGCTGTCCTCGACCTGATTGTACGCGCTGATGTCTTCCATCTTTTTCTGCGTTCCGATCGTCATGGTGTAGTCTCCGCAGTCAGAGCACTGCGACACGATCAGCCGATAGGTCTTGTCCTCCCGCAGCTCTGCACAGAGGCCGTCATTTTTTTCCATATAAGTGTTCTGCTCCACAGTGTACCCTGCCTCATCCAGAAGCTCCATAGATACGCTGACGCCACTGTTGATCCGGTCGATTTCAAACCGATAGACTCCGTCCTCCGCCGCTGTGAACATGTAGTTATTTTTCTGGCCCCTGTACGTTATACCATCCCGAAGCACCGTCACGCCCGAAATGTCGATTGTCGGTTTTTGTGCGCCGATATTCATTGTATAGGCACCCAGATTCGAATACTGCTTCACGATGACCCGATAGGTCCGCCCTGCATTCAGGGTCGTTGTTACGCCGTCCCCCTGTCCGATGCCATTGTTATAATCCACTTCATATCCGGCATCATCATAGATGCTGATCGACACCAAAACACCCTGATTGATCTGCGCGATCTCGAAACGATACTTGCCATCTTCTGCCGGGATATAGTTGTAATACACCTGCTGCCCTTCAAACTCGATCGCATCATGCACCACCGTGTCGGAAGAGATATCCGCCGGGTTCTTTGCCTGACCGATTTTCACCGTGTAGTCCCCCGTGCCGGACCAGCTTTTGATCTGGAGCGCATAGGTCTGCCCTGCCTGCAGCGATGTAGTCATTCCATCTCCATTGCCTGCACCGTTATAATAATCCACTTCATTCTCCAGCGAGTCATACAGGCACATGGTAGTCGTAAAGCCGCTCATCATATCGTCCATCTCGCAGTGGTACTTTCCCGTTTCAGGTGCTGTAAAGTAGTATAAGTCCTTCTGTTCGTCCGAAGCGATCGAGCCCGAATATTCCAGAAATTCAACACTGCCTGCTTCATAGGTATATTCCTCTTTTACCGGAACATCCTGTTCCGCCTGTGCAATCGGCGCAACCTGCAGCACCGAGGAAACTGTCTGCCCGGTTTCTTCGGGAGCGGAGACACTCACGGAGGACACCGCCTGTACTGCGGAAACATCCACAGCCGTCTCATTCTTTTTCGATTTTCCAGACCAGAAAAGACCTGCCAGAACCACCAGTACGCCCGCCGCAGCGGCAAACCATAAACCGCCGGATTTTTTCGGCTCAGCTTTCTTTTGCACAGATCGTCTGTCCACATGCTTCACTGTCTGCCGTTCCGGCGGCTTTCCAGACTGGTTTTCCAGTCGCGCCCTGTTTATTTTGACCGCTCTGTTCTTCGGTTTCTCTTTCCATTCTGCCGATTGCTTTGGTTTCTTTTCCTCTGCCGAATCAACATAATCAATATCCCGTCTTTTCTGATCCACTCCGCTTACTCCTTATCCCCTTGCTGTCTTATGGATGAAAAATCGACCGAAAAAGCCATACGATTCCCAGAATGATAAGGATCGCAGGTACAAATGCCAAAATCAGTTCCAGTAACGCCGCAGCGATTGCAAACCGCTGGCTCCACAGAAACACCAGAAAAAGCACGACGCACAGATACGGCAGAATGCGGAGGACCAGATACCAGTCCACTCCCGGCATTCCTCTCACGCGTATCTGCCGCGCCCGATGCGGCTCTCTTCTCACAGATGCGTGGGGTGTTTCCGGCATTTCCGGCTGCTCATATGTAATATGCGGCGGATCAATATGCACCGGCGAAAACTCCTGCTGCTCCGTTTGATGCTGTGCAGTGTATTGGCCAAAAAAGTCCTGCTGCTCCTGCACATCTGTGGGAGCTACGGTTTTTCTGGGCGGACTCTCCATCTGCTGTTGTTCGAACTGATCGTTCAGATGGAGATAGAAATCATCCTGCGCTTCTGTTTTTCCGGGAGCTGCCTCATGCTGTATTCCGGGTTCGGCCCCGCCCGCATAGCGGTACCCCATTTGCAGCAGCTCTTCTTCTGTACGGCTGCTCTGCGTCAGCGGGCCGCCGCAGGCCGGGCAGTTGTGATATGACCGGCGATAGATTAGCTCACAATACGTGCAGTATCTTGCCATAATGCGTTCTCCTTTTTCGTTCACAGAAGCACCTGCCGGATGTAGACTGGTGCCTCATAAAATGCGCCGCACAAAATTGCGCCATCCTGCAGTTCCAGCAGTTCCTGCGGCCGAACATTGCGCTCCGTTGCTTCATGGATTCCCACGCCCGTATCGTGGGCAGAAAACAAGTGGAAAGGCCGTCGTGACCTGCCAAGATGTTCGTCCAAGACACGGCGCTGATAGGTGCCCAGTGCCTGTGAAAAAGGCTCAGCCTGCTGCACACTGGAACAGCGGAATACCAGCACTTCCGGGTGCTCCGCCAGCAGCGGGGCAAGTCCTTCCTGACCGGACACAACATTGGGCAAAACTCCAGCCGAAAGGCCCGTGCTGTAGATACCGGCTGCATCGTGCGGAGCTGTAAACAGGCTGCGTAACTCCGGGCTGTTTTCCAGCGAGATCTCACTGGCGACCAGCAGAAACTCTACACGCTGTTCCTGCAAAAACTTCAGTTCCCGGTACAAATACTGCTGGACTGCCGGGCTGGCTGACGGCACCGTGATCTCGATCACATTTCTCTGCCGCACGCTTTCGACAATGCTGATCTGCGAATGTGCCGAGAAATCAGCCTGCGTCCAGAGAACATTTTTCAGGCCGGACGCAAACGCCTGCACCGCTGCACACACCTGCTGCGGCGCATAATCCTGCGCCAGCACCCTTGCGATCCGTGTCTGATCCGGCTGCGGCAGATATACAAGCACACACTGTTTCAGGCTGGAATATGGCATCTCGGTCAGCTGCATCAGCAGATTCAGGTTGAACGGATACCGGCCAAACACATCCGGTGCCATCCGAAAACGGATCTTCATGATGTCGAGATAAGCCTGCAGCCAGCTGCGCACTTCCAGGACAGAACCAGCGCCAAGACCTTTCCCTTCGACGGGCAGGACAGCATCCAGAACCGCCGCATCGCTCAAGCCATACAGCGGGTCGTACCGGCATGCCCCGCCGTTTGCATGGTAGACCCGGGCTCCGGAACCCGCTGCGGCCAGAGTCACTTCTTCAACAAGCTGCGGGTCATTCTGAAGCAGCACGATTCCTCGGTGCCCCATGCAGCGGTGAATCCCCTGCAGGACCGCAGCGCGGCGCTGCTCCAATGTGCCGCAAAATGCAGCAAAGCCTGCATCCCGGTTTTCATCCGGCAGAAGCTCACCGATCGCCGCTCTGCCCCTGTGTGTTACATTGCGGATGTAGTTCAGATGTGCCATTCCAGTCAGCCTCCCAGTGCAGGGTCCTTTTCAAACGAAAAGTGGAACGGAAACGCCTGTGACGCCAGACTTACTACAGCCTGTCCCGGACCAAGCGCCATCATATCCCAGTCTTCGACCGTATGGCCTTCACGCTCTCTGTCCAGCGTCTGCCCGCCTGCGTTCTCATAACGGTATGCCACCAGATTCTGCCCATACAGTGCCGTGATGTATTCCCGCGAAGCAGCATCATTCAGATGAAATGCAAACACCGACCCAAAGCCTGCAAGAATATCTCTGCCCACATGGTCTCCATAAGCTGTGAAAAGCTGATCCACGCTCTGCAGTCCTGCCACGATTCCCACCTTTTTGCTGCGCCCAAAGTTCAGCGCATCTTCCAGATGCCGGAGGTTCGGCAAAAGCTTTAGTTCATCCAGAAACAGGTGTACCCGTCCATTGGCATGGGCACTCAGCGCTTCCTTCAATGCAAGATCGATCAGCAGTTTATAGACCGGTGCAAGGGTCTCGCCCTGAGACAGATCATACATAATAAAAATCGACCGCACCTGTTTTTCCCGCACGACACGGCGGATGGAAAACGAAGGTCGGCCCGGTGCCGCTTTGGCGGCAAAGCTGCCCTGAAAACATTCATACAGCATACTGTGAAGCTCTGCCATAACACCCAGTGCCTGATTGCTGGTTCCATCGCCAAGGTACGAAGCAATGCCGCGCAGATCAGGATAATGTGTGAAATAGCGCACCAGATCCTTCGCACTGTGGTACAGCAAAAATCTTTTTAGAAATTCATTATTCAGTTTATCTCTCCACTGCGGCGGATTATCCTGTCTGCGGCGGATAAAATAAATGATTGCCGATGCAAAAATATCCCGTGCTGCATTTGCAAAAAAGGGCTGTGACTGCGAGCCCCGGTCGCTGAAGTATACCGCTGCGATCTCCCGCGCATTCGGCTCATAGTTTTCCTTCTCGTCGCCGTCTGCCAGTACATCTTCAAAGAGATTCCACACGGCGCTGCGGCCGCGGTACTCGCCGCCGTTGGCAATGATCAGATCTCCCGGATGAAAGAATCCCGGATGCCGGATGTAATCGCCTTTTGTATCAAAAATGACAGAGAGTGCTTTTTCACTGCTTTTCTGCGCCCAGAGCTGCGTCTGCGCCACGACCTGATTGATCACATTGCTCTTGCCGCTGCCCGCGCCGCCAAGCATCAAAAGATTTTTGAACACCGTCGGTTCGTCTACTGCAAAGATCCGCTTTGTATCCGTTTCACGGAACAGATACCGGCTGGGCTGCTTCGTCGGCTGATACGTGCACTGTTCCAGAGTGCTGCCCAGCAGTACCTGCTGATGAGTTACCATGCCGCATCCTCCCTTTCACTTTTACAACGCATAGTCATTTTCAGATTCGTTATCCAATTCCGCTACACCGCCTTCCAGCGAAGCACCATCGTCAAAGTTCTGTCCCGCTTCCACATTATTATCCAGCTGCACACCGTCATCTTCCATCACCTGTGCCGTCTCTGCACCTACCGAAGGAATCATGACGCCATCATCCTGCATCCCGCTCTGCTTTTCTGCTGCCGCTTGACTGCCTGCAGAAACCGATACCGTATTATCCTGCGCCGCCTGCTGCATTATAGCCCGGTCCTGTGCATCCAGAAGCTCACTGACCTTTGTATAACTCGGCCAGGGCGAGGTCTGCTGCACGCCGTTCTCTCTGTCCTGAATGACCTGTGCCAGCGTGTATTCGATGTAAGGGTCCTGATACCGCTGTTTGGCATCATCCAATGCATCTTCAAAGCGGTCTTCCCGCACAGATGTCAGATAAGCACCTGCCTGCGGATCAATCTTTCCGGTGCTCTGTTGTACAAGCTGAATCGCCGTCAGGGTGTTCTGCTGTCCTGCCGCAAACGCTTCCTTTTCGATACTCTGAATGCGATACAAATCCCGGTCGCTTTCCGGCTGGATGTAGGTATCCACCATCCGCCCCTGCTCGGTCTGTATCCCATGGGTACCCTCGTGGAAGATCGTGTCCAGAATATTCCAGCCTGGTGCACGGTCTGCAAGGTGGACAATGATCTTATTGCCGTTTTCATCCACATCTTCCGTCTGGAAACAGTCATCCCGCAGTAGGCTCTCGTTCAGCGTGATTGTATTCCCGCTCTGCCAGCCATATGTACCGCCGATCATCGGCTCTGTTGTAACGCGGCAGGGTGCCACACCGTTGGCTGCTGCATAACGGTTTTCCACTTCCTGACAGGCACTCAAGCGCTGCTCGAAGCTCATGCTCTTCCAGGAATCGCTGCCAAACAATCCCATCAGGTCATTTCCGCTGAGATCGCTATAATCGCCCATATTCCATTCTCCTTAGCGGCGCATGATTTGCGCCCATCCGGTGTCTGCATCCTTTAAATAGGCATCCATCAGGGTCAGCGCCTCAAAATAGCTCCGCCCCCGCTTCAGCCGCTGGATCTGGATCACAGAGAACTCTCCCGAACGGAAGTTCTGCTCCGTTCCCGTATCCAGATAGTTCCGCAGCAACGGTTCCAGCCGCTCGTCCATATTCGAACGATACTGTTCCGCTTCATTTCGGACTGCCGAGTGCACCCATTGCGGGTGGTCACGAGTGATCAGCATTTCTAATTCACTGGTCGTTATATTGCTCAGCATAAGCATTTCCTCCATTCTTGAAAAAATTATAACACAGCCAGCTCTTCCAGAATACTGGCAGACTCAACAACACTTTCCTGCTAGTTTCGTACATCTTCCATAAACTTCATACAATCTCATATTTCTTCTTGATTTTTCTCAAAAAAAGTTTAGAATAAAGACAATCCCTGTCGAAAGGAGGTGAGATTTTGGCAATTGAAAATCTGCCGCAGGAAATTCTGATCCAGCGCAGTCAAAAGGGTTGGACACAGCAGAAGCTCGCAGAGCAGCTTGGAACCACCCAGCGAACCATTGCGGCCTGGGAATCCGGCAGTTCTACTCCACGGAGGGCAATGCTCGTCAAGATTGCCAGGGCATTTGACCTGCCGGAAGATTACTTTCTGGACGCACCCGGTGCTCCTACCACAGAGTCTGCCGAGACTTTCGACGTCTCTCAGCAGCTCAAACAAGTTCTTGACCTTCTGAATCAAGTCTCTATTCCAGAAGCAAAGAAGACACAGGTGATCGACAGTGTATCCCAGATACTTCTGAAATAATTCACCTGCTGTGCCCAGTTCAAGAGGAGGAATCTTTCCTATGGCTTACATTATCGGTATGGATTTTGGCAACTGTTATTCGTATATATCCCCTTTTGCCCTTAATCTGTCCTCTGCGAGTTCGGAAGACAAGCCGATCGATCTATTGCCCAGTAGTGAAGAAGAAAAAACTGTGCAGGAAATCGACAACGGCTCCAAGATGCTTCTGAAATAATTCACCTGCTGTGCCCAGTAGTTCAAGAGGAGGAATCTTTCCTATGGCTTACATTATCGGTATGGATCTCGGCAACCTCTTTTCGTTTACGGCCTATGTTGCCAACGCTGATACAGGTGGCAGCCCGATCGATTTACTTCCCTGTTTGGTTCCCGATGGTTATCCCAGTGTATTTTTCTATTCTCAGACCGTGGCAGAAAACTGCCGCAGAAAATCCACTACACCGCCGCCCTGGTACGGCCAGGATGCTGTACGTAGCCAGGCTAAACCCGCTTCCAAGCGCGTAAGGAATTTCAAGCGCCACATGAAGGAGCCGCTGCATGTGGACGACCTCGACACCAACTATGACAATCTGATTACCGGCATGATCCAGTACCTGATGCGTCATGCGAACGAACAGCTCATGATCGAGACCCTACAAACTACTAATCTGTTGTCTCTGGCCTACCCCGCCACCTTTACCGCTTCGCAGCGGCTTCATCTGAAAAAGCTGGCCGAGAAGTCAACACTGGAGGACGGAACGAAAATCAAGGTCGTCGGTATGATCGCCGAACCCGCTGCCGCAGCACTTGAATATCTCGTGGAGCACGGTCGCACTGACAAAGAGACCACCGTTCTTGTTTACGATCTGGGCGGTTCATTTAATCTTTCCATCGTCACCGTTTACCCGCAGGGCCGCAAAGCCGAAAACAGTGACGATATCTATTACTTCGACATTCACGCTACCGGCGGTCTGAAAAATCTGGGCGGAACCGAATTTGACGCCGCAATGCTCACGATTCTGGAAAAGAAAGTCAAAGATGCCGACGCCATCGTCAACCGTGATATGCTGGAACGTCTGGCTGAGACCTCCAAGCGAGACTTAATCGATTATACCGAAAGTGAGATTGATACCATTGACCTCACCACCAATGAACTGGTGACTCTGGAGATTATCCGTGACGAATTTGAAAAAGAGACTGCACCTCTTATGAAGCAGACCATTGCGGAAACACAACGTTTGCTAGATGGATATCAGGGACCAAAACCCGAGATGATCATCCTGACCGGTGGTTCAAGCAAAATGCCCATGGTAGAACGCGAAATCGAAAAGGCTTTTCCACAGTATTCTGGTATGGTGTTGAAGTTTCGTCCCAGCCGTGCAATCTGTTATGGCGCTGCCCGCTATCCCTATCTGATGCATTACAACCTTTCTTTTGCACAAAGTGAACTCTGAAACTTTATACCCGGAGGGTTTTTCTGTCCAATTATCACGACTTCAAGGAGGAATCTTTCCTATGGCTTACATTATTGGTATGGATCTCGGCAACCATTTTTCTTTCCCGTCCTACATTGCCAATACTGATCTATCCGTTAGCCGTCTAGGCGGTAATCCGGTCGATCTATTGCCTAGCAACAATGAAGTGGCAAATGGTTATCCCAGTGTATTTTTCTATTCTCAGACTGTGGCAGAAACCTGCCGCAAAAAGTCCACTACTCCGCCGCCATGGTACGGTCTGGATGCCGTACGTGGTCAAGCCAGACCTGCTTCCAAGCGCGTAAGGAATTTCAAGCGCCACATGAACGAGCAGCTGCATGTGGACGACCTTGACACTAATTATGACGATCTGATCACCGGCATGATCCAGTACCTGATGCGTCATGCGAACGAACAGCTCATGACCGAGACCCTACAAACTACTAATCTGTTGTCTTTGGCCTACCCCGCCACCTTTACCGCTTCGCAAATGCTTCATCTGAAAAATCTAGCTGAGAAAGCAACATTAGAGGATGGAATGCGGGTCAAGGTTGTCGGCATGATTGCTGAACCTGCTGCCGCTGCGCTGGATTATCTTGTGGAACATGGCTGTGCTGACAAAGAGATCACCGTTCTTGTTTACGATCTGGGTGGCGGCACCTTCGATCTCTCCATCGTCACCGCCTACCCGCAAGGCCGCAAAGCCGAAAACAGTGACAATATCCGTTACTTCGACATCAATGCTACTGGCGGTCTGAAGAATCTGGGTGGAACTGAATTTGACAATGTAATGATCAAACTCCTGAATGCGAAAGCAGCGGACGACGGTGCCGCCATTCATAAAGATACTGTGGAACGTTTGGCTGAAGTTGCAAAGCGGGAGTTGAGCGAGCAAACCGAAGCCGAGGTCGACTTCATCGACATCAATACCGGTGCTGCTATAACTCTGGAGGTCACTCGTGACGAATTTGAAGAAAAGACCGCATCTCTTATGAAGCAGACTATTGAGGAAACGCAGCGTTTTTTGGATGGATATCAGGGACCGAAGCCGGAGATGATCATCCTGACCGGTGGCTCAAGCAACATGCCCATGGTGAAGCGTGAGTTGGAAAAGGCTTTCCCGCAATTTGCCGGTTCAGTGCAGAAATTCCGTCCCAGCCGTGCGATCAGTTATGGTGCTGCCCGTTACTCCCAAAACGAAGAGGCAGTTCAACAGCATGTGACCCACGATATCGGCATTCAGTTCTACCGCGGCAAATCGGAGGATCTTTTTGTCGACACCTTCATTCCTGCCGGCACAGAGCTCCCCTTCAAATCCCGTTGGAATCTGTCTCATTTGCGTGCCGATGGTCCTCTCATCTCCCAATTTCCCATCATGGAAGCCAAAATTAACAACCCCAACCCTGACCGTGTTGATCAGGACTATACTCTGATCACCACGCTGGAGATGGAACACGGCCCGGACAAAAAAGCCGATGACCCTACTGAAAGCCGCATGATCCTGGACAACAACGGACTTCTCCATGTGGAAGCCCGTGATCCTTCCAAACCCGGTATGCCGCCGGTCAAGTGCGAGTTTCATCTGAAAAATCTGAGCTGAAGAAGCCTAAGCTCTAATAAAACGGAAACAAAAGGAATAGAATCATGGCAAAAAAAACAGAAGCCTTCGGGTGCGATATCGGTAATGGATTCGGCTCTATCGCTGAACTTTTCGATCCGGCGGAGGATTCCCAGCTTATGCTCACCTCTGCCAAAGATCTTAATCCAAAAGTCGGCATGCCGACAGACGCTTACGTCACACCCCCCGATGCAAAGCCGATCTGGGTCTACGATCCTCTGGAAGGATCTGCCCGGCGTCGGCAGATCCTTCGGGATCCCGCCAACTCTGTCCGCGCCATCAAAACGCAGCTCCGGCAGGATCATCTGAACCTGCCCGGCGTGAACGTCCCCGTATCCCCTTATGACGTTTACGGTGCCGCGACACGGGATCTGGTGCGACTTGGCAACCAGCAGCGGATCAGCGATGGCCGCAGCCCCATCTACGATCTGGTGTTCACCTATCCTGCCGCTTTTACGCAGTATCCCGACGAGGTGACGGTGCTCAACCGGATGCAGGAGAGCATTGAGAATGTCACACTGGACAGCCACCACCTGAAGGTCATTGGCCGTCTGCCGGAACCCGCAGCTGCTGCAATCGACTACCTGCATTATCTACAGTATAATGCCCCCGATAAAAAGTCCGATCTGGACGAATTTACCGTTCTCGTATTTGACCTTGGCCACGGAACCTTCGATCTTTCCGTTGTCACTGCACGAAGCAAGGGCGAACCTTATCAGGTATGGGCCAACAGCGGTCTTCCTGAGGACTGCGGTGGTCGTGATTTTACCCGGCGCCTGTACGATGAAGCGGTTGATCTGCTGCTGCAGGAGGGCTACAAGCTCCAGAACGCACGTGATGAAGAGATGCTTCTGCGTGAGGTGGAAGACGCCAAACATACGCTTTCCGATATGGAAGAGGCTGTGATCGAGCACGTGAAGATCGGCGAAGGCACTTACTCCAATCTGACCATCACCCGCAGCCGCTTTGAAGAGTTGACGCAGGATATGCTGACCTCTATGCTCATCAAGGTACAGGATATGCTCGACGAACAGTCCGAAAATGGCCGCAAGATCGACGCTGTGATTCTGGTAGGCGGCGGATGTCATATGCCGATGATCCAGAACGGTCTGAAGCAACTGCTGGGCGACTCCATGCCCGTGTACAAATTCCGCCCAAGCACTGCAATCTCCTTTGGTGCCGCTCGGTATGCCTATAGTTTAGACCATCCTATCCCGGATCCCACTAAAAACAATAACGAGCGTGGAGAGACCAGAACTCCTCAAGAAGGTCAGTCGTTCGTGGAGTTCCACGCCGAATGCACGTATGGTGTTCTGGATGAAAACTCCTCTTCTCTGGCTGGTGAGATCCGTCAGCTGATCCCGAAGGGAGCTGTTCTTCCGGCTTCTGCCAGCCTTCCGGGCGTGTTCTACACTTCCGGTGGTTACAAAAGCTGCCGCATCCTGCGCCTGCGGAACGGTCAGCAGCTCAGCACCGACCCTGCAAATTGGGAAGACATCGTCTGGCTGCACTTCGACATCCCGAATGATCGTTACCAGCTGTCCATCACTGTAGAACAAGACCGCAACATTACAGTTACCATCAAAGGTTCCGATGGTACTGCTTACACACGCAACACCAAAGAATCCTGACTGTTCTGGAAAGGAGCGTTGATTACTTATGAGTACTATTTCGCAGGCACTGGCTCTTCGCCAGAACCTGACACCTTATTCCAATGCATACGGTTCTCGTGACCTTGCCAACTATTACTTTGACTTTTTCTTCGAGTTGAAACATGCGATTCAGCAGGATTACGCCGATTACGGCTCCTGTGCCTACATTGACAGCCTCCTGCAGAACAATGGCATCCGCTCTACAGGAGGAGATCTCACCTACATTGAACTTGGCGTTTTGTTTATCCTGAAGCAGTCCCTTCGGACAGGCCGTTCTTACGACGCAGACCTGAGGTGCTATAATTCTTTTCCCTTCTGTCTGAAACAGCGCTGCTTTGATCTTACAGATCACCGTAGCTTTTCCGCATTTACACCCAGCTTATTCCATTGGGTGCTCTGGCAGAATGGAGGTCAAATCGTGGATTCCTCTTATAGAGATCTCGCTCTCAACTATGTCCGCAGTATCAAAAACCAATTGACGCCGAAGCGCTCTCCGTCTGTAGAAAAAGCCGACTCCGGCACTATCCCCATCGAAAGCCCTACATCGGTCCCGGCTCGCAGCGCAGAATCTGCGGCTCCGCGGGCCGATGCCGTGGAGAAAGCCACCGCGGACGCTTCCGTTCTGCTACAGAAAGCACGGCGCGAGGCTGAACAGATCCGCCAGCAGGCACAGCAGGAAGCCAATCAGCTCCATGCTGCCGCTTTGGAGGACGCAGATCATATCCGCCTGCAGGCACAAAACGAGATTGCTGATGAACGCGCACGGCTTTCTGCTGAATTGAACGCAGCCCAAGAAGAGCGCACCACCTTGCAGGAAAAGCTGGATGCCATCCAGCAAGAAGCATCTCAGCGCACGGAGGAACTGGTCCGCACACAGTTGAAGGAACGCCGTACCGCACTGTGCAGTCAGTGGGCTGCCGAGGACGCTCTGGCAGCACAGGATGCACACGAAACTTCTGCCGAGATGGATCGTGCCAAGCAGGAGCTTTGCACGCAGGTCGACCAGCTCAAAATCTCCTGGCGCAAGGACATGGAGGAAACCATCCAGCGCATGGAGGACTCTCAGCAGCAGTTGGAAGCATCTCTGCGACTTGCAAAAAACTCCCTGTATCACCACGAACTCACGCCACTGGCCGACTGCTATTCTCAGTTGAACTCGATTCTGCAGGGCCGAGCCGTTTCAAGTCTGCAAACGCAACTGATGGACGGTTCGCCTGATCCAGCCGTGCTACAGCAAGCAGTGGACAGTCTGCTGAAATCCCTTACCACTTACCAGCGGAAGCTCGGAAAAGCCCTTAATCGGCTTGGACTATACGAAAGCGTCCCCGCTGTGGGTGCTCCGTATGATGATGTCACACAAAGTACCGTAGATGGAGAAGAGCCCGATGATCCCGATCAGGCTGTCGTGGAGCAGTGCATCTGCCCCGGCGTCTATTTTCAGCCGGAAGGCGACCCCGACAAGGGTACCGTTCTTACCCGTTCCATCGTTCGGCTGAAGGCTACGGAGGAATAAACACATGGTGTACTCGGATGGTCAATTGATCACATTGTATGATTTTCAGCATCATATGAAAAGGGATGCTGTGGATTTTCCCGTCACTGAACTCGTCATCGATCTCGACAGCTGTGTATTGACACTCTGCCGCTGCACAGCGTCTGGCGAGATCTCTCTGCTGGCTCAAACAGATCCGGTTTCCGGTGGTACGCTGGCCGACCAGTGGCTGGCCGCCGTATCTGCCCGGTGTGGCGCAGACCCTCTTGTACTGAAGAGCCTGCTCGACGATTCGCAGGCACAGCGTCGTCTGTGGAATTATTACCGGAGCGGCCACGACACCGAAGCGCCCGCTCTCCGACTGCCCGGAGACTACCTCGTCACCTGTACAATTGCTGTTGAAGCGTTCGACCCCATCCGCCAGCAGCTGGAGCACAGTTTTTCCGATGCTTTCCAACTGACGGAACAGCTCAAGATCACTGAAAATGACCTTCGCATTTTTGTTGCCGGACAACTGGCCGAAAGTGCACCGGCACGTTACACGCTGCGCAGCCAGCTGTGCGGCAGCCCACTGATGCCGGAAGATTCCCGTTTCGTCACGCTCCAGCCCGGCGAGGCTGCGTCCGCTCTCAGCGACGGCCGCGATGCTTTCCGTCAGACGCAGCAGATGGCAGACACATTGGAGCTGCTGTGTATTACCGCCGATGGCAGCAGCACTTTCATTCCTCTGGCAGAGAAAGGCTGCGCCTTCTCCTCACTGGAAACACCAGTATACAGTGCCGCCGTTCTGGCCGCCGCCGACGAGCCGCTACGCTTCCGAATGGGGGCACAAAACTGGAACAAAAAGCTTCCTTTCGCTCCGGGCCCGTCCGGAATCGATCTGGTCGAAGCCGCCTGCATCGTGCGAAACGGACGCCTGCTGATACAGCTCCGGCGCTGTGCTGCTCCGTTACCGGTGTACGAGCTTACACTGGAATCCTAAATAACAGCTACAGGGGTATTTATCATGGAATCACGAAAAAAAACGCTCCTTATCCGTCAGATTTCGGCATTATGCGAAGCCATGAAGCAGCAGTCCGATGTCGAAGCCACGATCTCTGCGGCAGATCTGTGCAGTGCTCTTTTACAGACCACCAATGACGCAATTCCTTCTATGAATGCTGACGAGCTGGAAGACCTTCTGGCCCGTTTTTCAGGCATCAATCAGCAGCTCTCTACATTCTTCCAGCTGGCGCATGGCAAAACCGAAATCGACAAGGAGCTTGCCGATGCTGTGCAGCGCCGCAAGACTCTGCAGCAGGAGGAGGATGCACTGCGGAAAAAATTGAATCATGCACAGGAAGAAACTGCCAGGCTTGAAAACCAGCTTCAGTCCGATACTGCCGCTTTGAGTCAGTTGCAGGCACGCCTGCAGAAAGCCGAAACAAATCATAAAGAGATTCTTGCAGAGATGCGGAAATACTCTCCCGAGCAGACGGCGCTTCTGGAGCAGGAAAACGAGCGCCAGCAGGCACAGATTCTTCATGCAGAAGCCGGCAAAAAAGAGCTGGAAGCAACCCGCGATGAACTTTCCGCCCGTTTGCAGGAACTGACCAAAGAGATCGATGCCATTCCTGCCGAAACCCGGGAGCTAGAACGCCAGTACACTGAGCATGATGCCCAGCTCAAGCGTCTGCGGTCCATAGCAGATCTCTATTCTCCCGAAAAGCAGGCAGAATTGGAGAAGCAGCTGGAAGCACTCAAGACTTCCGCAAAAGAGAATCAGGACGCCATTCATTCTCTCAACTCTCGCCTCGAAACGTTGAACATTCAAGTTTCCAGTTCCAATGATGAACGTCAGGAGCTCAGTTCTGAGTTGTTGGACAAGCTGGAAGATTCCATGAGCGGCTTGCAGCGCGATCTGAGTGACCACGAAGACCGGCTTGCCGGGATCCGCCGGAATGCCGACACCCTGCGCCAGCGTCTTAGTGCCTGTCTGACAGAACGCCGTCAGCTGCACGACTGGCTGGACACAGATGTCACCCCCCTGGAGGTCATGGCACGTGCGCTTGAACGCACGGAAGCGGCGGAGCTGCGTAAGACGTTGGACCCCGGAGCCCTCAGCCGTGTCCAGACGCTGCGTACAGAGATACGCCAGCGTCTGGAAGATCTGGATCAGATCCTTGATATTTGTAGCAAAGCCGTCGGGCTGGATCAGACCATGGTGGATCGGATGTCTGGTCGGATGGGCTGAAAAGAGGCTTTATGACACTGTATTACCATATGAAAGAGCCCGCCGTCACCGTTCTCGGTCCCGGCAGCCGCTACTGTTTATGGGTCCAAGGCTGTTCCCGGAGCTGTCCCGGCTGCGTTGCCGGGAACACACACCGCATGGAAGACGGCAAGCAGATTGAGACCGGCGCACTTTCATGGGAGATTGCGCTCTCTCATGCAGACGGATTGACCATCAGCGGCGGCGAACCCTTTCTGCAGGCACCGGCACTGGCAGAGCTTATAAAGTTTGTACGGCAGATCCGCCCCATGGGCGTGATCGTATATACCGGTTATCTGTACGAAGAACTTTTGCAGATGCCGGAGGTGACAGAGTTTCTTTCGCAGATCGACCTGCTGATCGATGGCCCCTACGTCCGGGAGCTGGATGATCACAAAGGCCTGCGCGGTTCTTCCAACCAGCGGGTGATTCCTTTAACAGACGTTTATCGCACCGTTGCACAGGAATATCACGACCTGTCGCGACAGCAGCAGTTCTTTGCACACAGTGGTGAACTGCACGCAGTCGGTCTGCCTGACAATGATGGGGTATACAATATACCGAATCTCAAATCCTCTGAAATCAAGCAAACCAAAAAGGAGTTTTTATTATGAGTGGAGTGAGTTATACTTATACTACTGTTTCCCGCACTGAGCTGGAGCGTTTGCGCAAGCGTGCACAGGACTCTGTCAACCTTGCCAATCTCAATTCTGAGCTAGCAGCTATGCTGCACAGCGTCCAGACCGACACGCAGACTCGCATCAGAGATCTGACACGAATTGCGGATAATCTTGAGCATCAGCTGGATGTACAGTCTGCGGCAGCTTCCAAAGAACGCCAGCAGCTGCGCGATCAGATCAAGCGGACTGTGGAGCAGACAAATGCAGCCCTGTCCGATATGGCCGCTAAGAACGAACAGGCCCTGAATGATCAGGCGCAGCACTTCACTACAGCACTGCTCCGGCAGAAAGAAGATACTGCCCATGCCATCAAGGAAAGTCATGACCAGCTGCAGGCAGAAATGAACGCCGCCGTCAACGATCTGAACAGCCGCATTGATGCCACTAATTCACACCTTGACAGCATTGATCATCAGCTGAACACTATGGCTGACAACAACTCCTCTCTGCTGGATCAGGCACGGGAGTTTTCCGACAGTGCCAATACCATTCTGTCTGCTGCATCCCAGCTGCGGCTGGATCTGCTCCTGCCCGGCCGCCATGCACAGGCACAGCAGACTCTTGCTGAGGCCAACTCCAATATTGTACTGGCAGACAAGAATCCCGCCAACGCATCTGTTGCCCGCCTGACCGCCAGTCAGGCTGCCAAAGAAGCCCTGCAGCTCTATCAGGACGCTATGCATGCAGAGCAGATGTGGCAGCAGGCATGGCAGCAGGCCGCCCAGAGCCTGAATGCTGCCGAGGCACAGATCGAAGCCTGCCGCCATTACAAGCTCCCCATCGAATTTGAGGATGGCACTACCACGACCTACAATGTAGAAAGTGACCACTGGACCAATGGCGATCTGGCACAGCTGTCCGAGCGTCTCGCCGCCCTGAAAGATCAGCTGCGCCACGCCGAAAACAATCTGACCGCAAATTCTCTGGATCATCTGCGTGAAGCCGGCATCCAGCTGACACACGAAGCCGTGGAAAATGCAGATTTCGCCCTTGAAGCCCTCTACGCCAGTCAGGACCGCGTAGAATACGCTGCGGATCTTCTGGACACTGTAGCCGCAAAATACGGCCTGCAGGTACAGTCTCACGGCTATCAGGGCAATGATACCCGCGGTATGCATTATCTGTGCCTGAAGAACCCCGTTACCGGGCTTCAGGTAGCTGTCACGCAGACCCCGACTCTAGAAAATGGCCAGCTGGCCAATCGTGTGCAGGCGGAAATCCTGGATTATGGTACCACGAACCCTGCTGCCTCCGATCAGCTCACAAAGCAGATCCTGGAGGATCTGGGCATCGAAACCCCCGTTCATACTGCTTCTTCCCACACCGACTGCAATGACCAGCCCCACCACACCGCCTCTGCTCTCCAGCGCGAATGGCAGAAGCCGCTTACTGAAGCCGATTGCCCTAAGCCGGAACACACGGCCTTTCGTCAGTCTCAGCGCGCTTAAAACACAAAAGGAGTGGGGATGAACCATGATTAGCAAAAATGGCTCTTACTTCGACCCAGATCTGCGGATCGATGGCAGCTATGTCATTACCGGGCCTTCGAACGACAGTTTCTGTCTGGACAACCTTGAACTGACGGATATTCTGCCGGCCCTCCATCAGTACCTGCGCTACGACCAGGATTTCCGGGCCGTGTTCTTTCTGGACAGCCGCTTCATTCTCTACTGCATGGATCAGCCGTCCTTCGATATCCTTTCCGGGCATACAACAGCACCGGCTCAGAGAGCTGCTACACCCGAAGCGAATAATTCCGTCCAAGACGAGATCCTTTCCTCCGGCCCTCTCCACACCCATCGCCGTCCTCGACACCGCCCTGCAGCCAGTGCTGGAACTGCCGCAGCTGCTCCTGCAGAAACGCTGCATACCCGCACCTTCAGTATGGGCCGTATGACGATTGATTCGGCATGGGACCAGCTGTACAGCGTAATGCAGCACAATGACCGCTGTGCGCTGGTCATCACGGATCCCAACCTGCTCAGGAATTCTCACGGCGGCGACAAGCTGCTCATGGAGCTGCCATCCTTCTATCAGATCCACCACAGCGTCGTCATTTATCTTTTCCGTGAGACAATGCCTAACAACCTTGCCGACTTCACCGAATTTTCCCGCAGCATTCTGTTGCCCCGCATTAACGCACGCACTGCCGAAGCAAACCGCGTCATCTCTCTGCCGCCGCCCAACTGCCGTGAGATCCGTAATCTTCTGAACCGAATGCGCTTCGAACCGCGTTTTTCCGTTCAGATTGAGCCCGGCGATATCCACGAACTTGGCACTGTTTTGGCTGCAAGCTGTGGCCGCAATCAGTGGGGTCTTTCCGGATTGGCCACGCATTTGTCCACCTACGGTCAGCATCATCCCGACGAAGTGCTTTCGCTGACCACATACACCCACTTTACCGGCGAAAAGGATCACCTGTCCGCCATGCAGCGGCTGGAAAACATGATTGGTCAGGAACACGTCAAAACTCAGCTGCGCGCTATGCAGGCCGACTATGAAAGCCGAGGCTTCCAGCGCAGAGAGCCGCTTTCTTCCAGCCGTTTCGCCCCACCGCAAACTTTTGATGCTCACATCGGCTTCCGCATGAATGTTCAGCTGCGGGGCAGCGCCGGCACCGGCAAGTCCACGATTGCCGAACTGCTTGCACAGATCTATTACGATCTCGGCCTGCTGCCTCGTGCTAATCCGATCGTATGCTCTGCCGCCGATCTGGTCTCCGGCTATGTCGGCCACTCTGCCGAACAAATGCATCAGTATGTCATGCAGGCCATGGGCGGCACCCTGTTTATCGATGAGGCCTATGCTCTGCTGAACAACGATCATGGCCACGAAGTCCTGGATCAGCTGGTAAACGATATTTCGGCCTATGAAGGTCAGTTTGCCGTGATCCTTGCAGGCTATCCCGCCGACATGGACCGGCTGATGCAGGCCAATGAAGGCCTGCCTCGCCGTTTTCCTACCGTATTTACTCTGTCCGATTACACCCCCGAGGAAATGCGTCAGATCTTCCTCACGGTCGTTTCTGCACAGCAGGACCCGCCGGTCTCTCTCAGCCCGGAGCTGGAAGAACGTCTGGAAGACTTCTTCGCTTCCTGGGTCGGCGGCAATGTCGGCCGCCGCAGCTGGGGCAATGCCGGTGAGTGCCTGAATCTGCTGTCCAAGATGTGTAATCACTGCAAACTGCGTGAGTCTGCACAGCAGATCCACCGCCCGGGTTATCTACTGACCCCGGAAGATATTCCGGAAGAATTGCAGCATTGTCTCGCACCGCTGAGCAAAGATTATAATGAAGCCCTAAAAAAAATCGACGACATGATCGGTCTATCGAACGTAAAATCATATCTGCACCAGCTCGCACAGAATATCCGTCTGGGCAAGAACGGCGACGGCCCGGGCAACTTTGCTTTCATTGGCGTCCCCGGCACCGGCAAAACGACCGTTGCACGCCTAATGGGCGAACTTCTCGGACAGTTGCACGTCCTCCGATGCACGGCCAATAATGTGACCGAGGTAAAGGCAGCAGACCTGTTGAATGGAAAGGTCGATTTGAACAGCGCTGTCGAAGAAGCCCGCGGCGGTATCTTCTTCCTCGACGAAGCCCCTCAGCTGACCCATTCCTCGAACGGCGAGGAGATCATCCGGGCGTTGGTTCCCCTGATCGACGACCCTGCGATCCGCACTGACACCTGCTTCATCCTTGCCGGCTACCCGGAGGGTATTCCCCGTGTCCTCGAAGTGGACAGCGGTCTCGAGCGCCGTTTCCCGAAACAGCGCCGGATCTATTTTCAAAATTACACGGCGGTAGAACTGACCCAAATCCTGGAAACGATGGCAGAGGCACGCAGCCTGAAGCCAACAAAGGAATACCTCCAGCGTTCGCGGGCGGCTCTGTACACCTTCCTGCACAAGAATCACGATCCAAACTTCGGCAATGCCGGTTACATTCGCGATACCTATCTCCCCAACTCGATCAACGCCCAAACCCGTCGTCTGGCTCAGGAACTGACCGGCTCTCCCGACGGAATTGCAACCGATGACCAACTTGCTGCTTTGAGTAAGGAGGCACTTATGACTCTGACAGAAAAAGACATTCCCGCAGACATGGGGCCCGTGAGCGATAGACCCATACCCGCAGAACCCACTGCACTGGAACAGGTACAGGCGCTGCTTGGCAAAGACGACGTCAAAGCCTATGCACAGCTTCGTACCGGTGGCGGCGATGACCCGATTTCTTCCGGCGGCGCTGCCCGCCGCGGCAATCTGGTCTACGCTATCTCCGGTCCTACCGGCTGCGGCCGCCGCACCGCAGCCAGAGCATTGGCTGCTCTCTGGCGTGAAAGCGGTCTGCTCAACAGCGATGATATCCATTATGCTTCCAAAGGAGATCTAGAATCCGGTTATATCGGCCAGACGGCAGATCGGGTTCGCAGCACAGCAGAACGCGCTGTCGGCGGCACGCTGGCCATTCTTTCGCCCAGCAGCATGGTGCCCCAGACCTCTCAGGATCATTCGTACGGTCCGGAAGCGATTGGTGCGCTGACCTCCTTTATTGCAGCCCACGAATCCGATACCAGCTTTGTCTTTATCGATTCGGACGAAGGTCTGGATCTTTTCTTCAAGGCTTACCCTTCGATGCGCAGTCAGATGAACCACATTTTCACATTCGATGCTCTCACCCCTGCCCAGATGAAACAGCTGTTCCTTGACAAGACCCGCTATGAAATGCAGTTCGAACCGGAGCTGGAAGCACTTCTGGACGACTTCTTTCTCAACTGGGTTAGCCGCAGAGGCGACCTTGGAGATGCAAGCCGCAGCTGGAGCAATGGTGTCGAAGTGGACCGTCTGATCGAAGAACTACAGTCTAACTGGCGTATTGCAGGCGGCGAGACCCGTACCCAGGAGGTCACGCAAGACGGCGTGGTATATTCCTTTAATGTGCGTTACATTCAGCGGGAGCATTTCCCCAAGAAAATGCAGCGCTACCTCAAGCAGACCACCGTTCTCAGCGAGGACGCTATGGTCAAGCTGAAAGCACTGCCCGGACTGCACAGCGTCAAAGCTTCCATTCTCAACATCCAGCGCCGCATTCGGTTCTTGGGAAATGCCCACAGCAAGCCGGGCTGCTACCTCTACCTTGGCAATCCCGGTGTCGGCAAAACCACGGTCGCCTCTCTGATGGGCGGTGTTCTGAAAGCTGCCGGCGTCCTCAGTCAGGGCCACGTCATTTCCCGCACCGCCCGTGAGATGCAGAGCCATCTACAGGATTTCGAGTCCACCCTCAAACTTGCACGGGGCGGTATCCTGTTCATTGACGAAGCCCACCAGCTGGGTGAAGACGGCAATTACGCCGGAAACGAAGTGATCAAACGTCTACTCACTGTGCTGGAGGACGACAGCGTGACGGATGTCACCTGCATCATTCTGGCCGGTTATCCGGGTCCGATGATGCGTCTGCTGCAGCGTGACGAGGGCCTTTCCAGTCGTTTCGGCTCCGAGGACAGTATCATTCTGTTCGAGGACTACGACACGGATACCCTGATGCAGGTGCTGGATTACATGGCTGCCCGTGCAGACCAGAATACGGCGATCGGCGCAGTCCGCCCGCTGAGCCTGTCGGAAGGCTACCGTCAGCGCACCCGCACGATTTTTGACATGGTGGTTGCACGCCATGACTCCAACTTCGGCAATGCACGCTTTGTGCGCACCTACCTGCACGACAGTCTGAACGCACAGCTGCAGCGGCTGGATGCGGAATACAATTCGGCATCAGAGCTGCCCGATTCTGTGGCCGACCTCCTGACCGAAGATGATATCCCGAGTCGCTTCCGCACGCAGGAGAATACCCGCCGCCAGCGCCTGCAGCTGCCCGATGCCGCTTTGACCACTATCCCGAGCGACCAGATCATCGCTGCCAACATTGAGCAGATTACCACCGATCTTTCGGAATGCATCGTCTATCTAGAAGTTTATCGGGGCAGCCAGCTGGTCGGCGAAGCTTCCGGCACCATCATCACTAAAGACGGCATCGTCCTCACCTGTGAGCATGTCGTGCACGCCGGCAGTCAGTTCCGGGCCCGCATCTACTGCCCGGGCGCTCCCGGCGGCAGCTATCGCTGGTTCAATGCCGTTCCTCTGGAGCCCATTTGCAGCGACTGCGACATGGCGGCGCTGAAGCTGGACGGCAGCAACTTCACTCCTGCTGCGCTCGCTCCCGCAGACGTTCCGCTCCCGCTGCCCGGTGAGAAGATCCTTATGCTGGGCTATCCACTTGGCCGGACACTCAACGGAAACGATCCCGATACCCTCAAGTTCAGTTATGCAGACGGCACGGTCTCTTCGGTGCAGGAGATCGGCACGGTGCAGCGCTGCTACTGCAACATCACCGGCCTGCACGGAAACTCCGGCAGCCCCATCTTTTCCAAAAAAGATCAGCGCATTATCGGCGTTTTTTCCGGTTCTGTCCAGCCCGATCGCCACTCTCTGGATGAGTTAAATTACTTCTATCCGATCCGTCATTTCTGGGAGCGCTTTACCCGGCAGCCGCTGCCGGACAGCGATTCTATTTAAAAAGGAGCACGTCATCATGTCTATCTCATGGAATGAACGCTGCCCTGTATGCGGCAGTATTACCGAGCAGGATTCCGGTTCGTATGCTTGTGCGTCCTGCGGCTTTCCTTATGCCCATGTGGCATATTTTTCCGGCAGCCGTGCAGCTGCAGCTTGGACTCAGACCGTCCAGCTTGAAAAGGCCAATCTGCTGCACAAAATGGTACATCTATGTGCTGAACGCCCCATTTTTCAGATGTGTGGCGGACGTATCGTTTTCACATCGCCGCAGAACGGTCAGGTATCCCTTGTTGGTGCCAATAATGTTCAGCCCCAGCCCGCCGAGATTCGGCAGTACAGCTCCGATGAAAACACCCGCAACGAAATTTTTCTCTACACCGACGGTCATGTGACCGCCAAAGGCGAGAACGAGTACGGTCAGTGCAATACGCGTGGTTTGAAGCAGATCCGCAGCGTTGTTGCCAGTGCCCGAGGGACTTATGCCATCACACAGGAGGGCCGTTTGGAGCGCTGCGGTCAGACCTTCCCCTGCAACACACAGAACATCCGTGCACTCTGCGCTGGCGATAATTATCTGACCGTTCTGACACAGGACGGCCGGGTACAAAGCCCCGCATCCGTTTCGGAGATCCGTACGCAGATCCAGAGTTGGATCGGCGTCACCGCCATTGCATGTACAGATAACGCTGTTCTTGCGCTTCGCCAAGACGGCCATGTCCTCTTTGCCGGAAAGCAGCCGAATGACCCGCGTGCACAGGCCGAAAAATGGAGTAATGTCGCCGCAATCGCAATTGAGCAGAATTATGCTGTCGGCCTGACTGTGTATGGTCAGATCCTTTTGGCTGGCCGAACACTGAACGACTTTCTTGATCGTGGTCGCAGACAGGCAGCCGAATGGACCGATATCGTTTCCATCAGCTGTACCAGTTCTGGCATTGCAGGACTTGCCATGAATGGCACCATCCGCCTTGCTGGCAATATCCGGGATCTTGACCGTCTGCGCAGCTGCTGGGATCAATCCTTTTCCGCATCTGCACGTCTTCAGCTTCTGAAGGCGGTAAGTCCCACGATCGAAACGCCCAAGTCCTTCCTATAAGGGATTCTTCCACTTTTTTCAAAAAAGGCCATCTGCAGAGACCGCACCTGTGCGTTCTGCTCTGCCGGTGGCTTTTCTTTTTTCAGAAAGGTTTAAATTTCCATGTATCCAATTTTGAGAAGCGACGTTCTTCTGTCCAAGAGCGATCCTGACCCGTATACCAGTTCCGTCTCTTATTACGCCATCAACCATTCCGGCGACCGCTACCGCATTACCCCCACATTGTACAAAGCACTCTTGCACGCTGACGGTACCCATCCCCTGTTCCCGGAGGAGGATGATGATAAAGAACTTCTGCTGAAGCTGGAGCAGTTCGAGTTGATCCTGACTTCTCGCTTTGTTCCAATTAACTTTTTTCTTAAGCGGTTCATTCTGTTTCCCGTCGGGAGCACTGCACGGCCCTTGCGCCCGCTTTGCAGGGTCCTGAACTTTTTTCTGCCGTGGGCTGCTGTCTGCGTGTTTGTTCTGAGCCTGTTTCGCCTGCGCACCGCTTTTCTGATCTCTGACATTACCTTCCATCTGGTTCCGTATCTAGTCCTCTTACTACTGTCCATTTCAATCCACGAACTCGGACATGCCATCGCCGGGATTGCTTACCGCTATACCATTATTGATGTCGGTATCCTTCTTGCAGTTTTTCTTCCCATCGGTGCATATGTTTCTCATTACGACAACCGCCGTGCGACCCCGCACCAGAAGTTTCAGTTTGCGATGGCCGGTATTGAAGCTAATCTCCTGATGGCTGGCATCTGCATCTGTGCCGCTTCCCATCTTCCCCGCGCAGCTTTAACGCTAATTACAGCCGCCGTTCTGAATCTGATGTTCCTGTTCACAAACCTTCTTCCCTGCGACGAGCTAGACGGCGAAGTCGCTTTGAGTGCCCTGCTGCAGGTAGAAAACATCTCTTTCTACGCAAAAAAATTTCTGCGGAGCAAACGTTACCGTCATCATGTACTTCACTCCGGATCAGTCGGCGTCCTGATCCTCCTACTTTTTATTTTCATCTATCTCTCGACTATTTTCGTTTTTGTCTTGAATCTCGCGGCTATCTTCGTACTTCTGCACTAACATCACTCTCGTTTGTTTTTTATTCAGCGATTCTATCGCGTAGCCTGCATCCAAGGGATGCAGATTCAAAGGGTTTGGGACTTCCCAACAAGTATTTTGCAACGCAAAATGGTCTTTGTATATACGAAGACACTGCTTGCGGGTGCTATGAAGCCTCTCAAGGTGCTTTCCAAATTTGAAAATCATTTTGC